>Ga0310786_10003335_pt1 | contig 23429 bp, 9 predicted proteins | sample AusTroGonzalo_MG_FD_203881 | JGI IMG/M metagenome (GOLD analysis project Ga0310786, IMG submission 203881) | Bovine rumen microbial communities from tropical cattle in Woodstock, Queensland, Australia - Gonzalo_03 (v2) (version 2) | ecosystem: Host-associated > Mammals > Digestive system >...
TCATGGACCCGGGCCACATGAGCCCGCTCCTCTACTCCGAACTCGTCCTCACGAACCGCCTCACGCTCGAAGACGTGAAGAACTTCCGCCAGCTTGGCAGCCGCACTCCGGGCCATCCGGAAGTCGATGTCGCCCTCGGCATTGAAAACTCCTCGGGCCCGCTCGGTATCGGTCACGGCATTGCTCTCGGTGGCGCTATCGCCGAACGCTTCATGGTCGAACGCTTCGGTTCCATCGTCGAACACAAGACGGTCTGCCTCGTTTCTGACGGCGGCCTCGAAGAAGAAATCGCCTACGGCGTGGGTCGTATTGCTGGCCACCTCAAGCTTTCGAACCTCATTTTCTTCTACGATGCAAACCAGGTCCAGCTCAGCTGCAAGACCGAAGACGTGATGGACCACGACTTCGTGAAGCAGTACGAATCTTGGGGCTTCCGCGTGATTGAATGCGACGGTTCCAACATTGCTGAACTCCGCAAGGCATTCAAGGCTGCTTGGGCTGAAACTGAAAAGCCGGTGCTCGTCTACGGCCACACCACGATGGCCAAGGGCGCTATCGCCGAAGATGGCAAGAGCTATGAAGGCGCTGTTTCTACACACGGCCAGCCGCTCAACGCTGCCGGTGCTTCTACTTCTGCAACGGTCAAGAATCTCGGTGGCAATCCGGACGATCCGTTCCAGGTCTTTGATGACGTGAAGGCTGGCTTTGAAGCTCGTGCAGAAGAACTCCGCAAGGAAGTTGCCGAATGGAAGAAGGCCAAGGCTGCTTGGGACAAGGCTAATGCCGAAAAGTCCGCAACGCTCAACGAATGGCTCTCGGGCAAGGGTCTCAAGATTGACCTCTCCAAGCTCAACATCAAGGAAGGTGTTGCCACTCGCGTCACTAGCGGTACGGTTCTCGGCTACCTCGCTGAAAATTATCACAACATCATTTGCAGCTCCGCTGACCTTTCGAACTCCGACAACACGCAGGCATTCCTCGACAAGACGGGCATCTTCCGCGCTAACGACTTCAAGGGCGCTTTTGTCCAGGTCGGCGTTGCAGAACTCACGATGGGCGCGATTGCCAACGGTATCGCTCTCCACGGCGGTCTCTATCCGATTTGCGCAACGTTCTTTGTGTTCAGTGACTTTATGAAGCCGGCTATCCGCATGGCCGCTCTCATGGGCCTCCCGGTCAAGTATGTGTTCACGCACGACAGCTTCCGCGTTGGCGAAGACGGCCCGACGCACCAGCCGATCGAACACGAAACGCAGATCCGCTTGCTCGAAAGCCTCACCAAGGCAAACGGCAAGGCCGAAATGCTCGTGCTCCGTCCGGCAGACGCTTATGAAACGCTCGCCGCCTGGGAAATGGCTTTCGAAAACAACGACAGCCCGACGGCTCTTATCCTCACTCGCCAGGTCGTGAACACGCTCCCGGGTGAAAACCGCTACGAAGCCGCCAAGGCTTGCCGCAAGGGCGCTTACATCGTCAGCGACAACACTGCCGCAGGCAAGAACCCGGATCTTACTCTGGTTGCAAACGGAAGTGACGTGCTTCTCGAACACCAGGCTGCTGAACTCCTCCGCGCCGAAGGCAAGGCCGTCCGCGTGGTCTCCATGATCAGCCCAGCTCTCTTCCTCAAGCAAGACAAATCTTACCGCGACAGCATCATTGTTCCGTGGACTCCGGTGTTTGCAAAGTCCAGCGGCCTTCCGCTCTTGTTCGCCCAGGTCGTGGGTGGCTTCGGCAAGGTCTCCGGTCTCGAACGCTTCGGTGCTTCTGCTCCGGCTGGCGTCCTCGAAAAGGAATTTGGCTACGTTCCTGAAGCTGTTGCTGCAGCCGCCAAGGAATACCTCGCTGAATTTGCTCAGAATGTTGCAGACTTCAAGAAAGCGAACGCTTAATTGTTGAGGGGCGTGCGCGCCCCTTGTCTTTCTTTGTCATCCTGGAGGCTCAACGAGCCGATCGGATCGAAAATGGCCCGCCATGCGCGGGCTTTTTTTGTCGTTTTTATTTGCCCAGGAATTGATATCCTTATTTTATTGTATGTTATACTGAAAAAAAAGATGGACTTGAATTGTTTATTTGAAGAATAAATGGTTAAGGAGCGAATATGTTTTCTAAAATGATCGTCTCGATGGAATATGTGACCTTTTTTTTGTGCGCATTGATGATCCTCGCTTGTGGTGATGAAACAAGTTTGGACAGCGCGGGTGTTTATACCGATAATGGAAAGGGTTGCGGCAATGGCTCCGATTATAATGGGCAATATGATTATAGCCGTAGAGTTTATTATGGTAATGATGCTGTATATTGGAGTACCGCGTCAAAAGATAGCCTGAATTCAGTGGCGTTGATTCTTCGGTCTGCTGATCACCATGTAAGTTTTGGGGCGTATGGTTATGCGAAATTTAATACGGCTCCCGTCCGCTGTGTGAAGGATTAGATGACGGTAGGCGGTAGGAAGTAGACAGTAATTGTAGCACTGTACTGGATTCCTCACTCTGTTCGGAATGACGATGGTGCTCACGGCTTGCTGCTCATAGCTCACTGCTCAAATGTAATTTTATATAGATTTTACATTCGTTTTCTGTAAAAAAGCTATATTCAAGGCATGATTTGCCCGTTTTGCAAGAATGATAACGACAAGGTTGTCGATAGCCGTGTGAGTGGCTCGTCGATTCGCCGCCGTAGAGAATGTTGTGCTTGCGGTCGACGTTTTACGACTCGTGAATATATCGAACTCCAGCCATTGACCGTTATTAAACGCAGTGGAGAACGTGAACCGTTCCAGCGTGAAAAACTTTTGCGCGGTATCATGAACTCTTGCAAAAAGCGCCCGGTGTCTATTGACGATATTGAACTGCTTGCGACTCGCGTAGAAAACTCCTTGCAAATGTCTGAAAGTTTTGAAGTAAGCTACGATCAGATTGGCAACCTTGTGATGCAGGAACTCAAAAAGCTTGATGCTGTTGCTTACGTTCGCTTTGCTTCTATTTACCGCGAATTCAAGGAAGTGGGCGAGTTCGTCGATCAAATCAAGACGCTGGATAAATAGACGAAAGAACGAAGTAGACGGAATTAGTTAGGCTCACAAAAATTTTCTATTATTGTCATGCCCGCGTAGGCGGGCATCTCCTTTATTGCAACGCCTATGCTTGAACATTTAAAATTAGCAAATGAAAAACGCTCCCCGTTATTTGATGTTACGGATGCTTATCGCGTTGTGAACGGAGCTGCCGATGGTTTTCCGGGTCTTACGATTGACAAGTTCGGCGATCGTTACCAGATGCAGTTTTTTGGTCCCGAGCTTTTAAGAAAAAAGGGCGAAATTGTTGGGGCATTGAAATCGCTTTTTAAACCCGTTTGCGTTGTAGTGAAAGAACGCCTTTCTAGTGCTGGCCGCTCGCTCGAAAATGCGCCCATGGATGTCGTGGTGGGCTCTCGCGAAGATGCTGTTGGCGTTGTTCGCGAGGGCAAGGCCAAATTCCACGTGGATTTGATGGATACGATTAATCCGGGGCTTTTCCTCGATATGCGTCACGTGCGCTTAGAAGTAGAAGAGCGATTCCGCGCGATGTCCGGCGCAGTTCCGGCGGCCGGCGCATGCTCGGCGCTTTCCGCAACTGCGCAACCCGAAATTGCGAATCTCGAATTCGCGCAATCCTCGACTCCCGCTGCATTCGAAGGTCTGCGATTCCTCAACCTTTTCAGCTATACTTGCAGTTTCTCAGTGCATGCGCGTTTAGGCGGTGCTGCGGTGGCTACAAATGCCGATATTAGCGGCAAGATTCTCGACAAGGGCCGTGAAAATTATGCGTTGAATGGCCTTGATTTGCGCCCGGGAGAATTCTTCCGCGGTAATGCAATTGAATATGTGCATTGGGCTCAAAAGAAAGGGCTCCGCTTCGATGGTATTGTTCTTGACCCGCCAAGTTTTGCGCGCTTCAAAGGCTTTAATTTTAACGTGCGCGAACACTTGATGCCGCTTGTTGCTGAATGTGCAGAACTCTTGAATCCGAATGGATTCTTCATGGTGAGTTCCAATTACAGCGAATTCAATTTGAATATGTTTGCGCGAGATGTCCTTGCCGCAGTTTCTTCAGTCCATCCCAAAGCAAAAACGTCTTGGAAAAAATCCCAAGACGTAGACTTTGTTGGTAGTGGCTCGACGAAAGATTCCTGTCTCGTCGCAACACTCGTTGAGGTATGAGGTAAGAGCTTAGAACTTAGAACTTAGAACTTAGAACTTAGAACTTAGAACTTAGAACAATCTCTTATCTAAGAGCAAATAACTAAGTTCTAAGAGCGTAGCGGTCTAAGTTCTGCCAACTGCGGCGTAGCCGCTCACTCCTCTCCACCGTCCATTTCAATCTTCAGCTCTTTGAGCTTCCTCCAAAGCGTTGCGCGGCTAATGCCGAGCTTTTTGCACACTTCGGTCTTGTTTCCCTTGCAAATGCTTAATGCGTGCAGAATGTGTCTGCGTTCCATCTCATCGAGCGAAAGAATATCTTCTTCGATGGGCTCTGGATTGTGCGTTAAGTACTTTGTCGGGTTGTGCGTCAGAAGCCCCGCGCTATCCGTTTTTCCTGTGACGGGCGTGATGTTTATCGGCTTTATCGGCGATTCAATTTCTTCATTATCCTCTTGAACTTCTGTGCTATGAATAAAGTTGTTGCTTGCAACTTCATCTTCGCTTTGCTTTATGTGCGGAATGGCAACTGTCTTTTCGCGCGCTTCCTCTTGCACATATTCGGGCAGGTCTTCAAGCTTGATGATGCCGCCTTCCGAAAGCACGATGGCATGTTCCATGATGTTTTCGAGTTCGCGGATATTGCCGGGGTAGGGATACTTCGATAGCGCGTAAAGTGCCGCCGGCTCAAGGTCATGAATTTCCTTGCCTTGCGCTTCCTTGTTCTTTAGGATAAAGTAGCGAATTAAATTCGGGATGACAGGCTTTCGTTCTCGGAGAGGCGGAAGCTGCAAATGGAACGTGTTTAGGCGGTAGTAAAGGTCTTCGCGGAATCGACCTTCGTGTATGGCCTTTTGCAAATCGCGGTTTGTGGCTGCGATAATGCGAATGTCCAAATAGCGAGCTTCTGTTTCGCCCACACGTCTGATTTCGTGACTTTGTAAGAATCTTAAAAGCTTGACTTGCGTTGCAAGCGATAATTCACCGACTTCGTCGAGGAAGAGTGTTCCGCCGTTTGCTGATTCAAACAAGCCTTTTTTGTCTGCGGTAGAGCCTGTGTACGATCCCTTCTTGCTTCCGAAAAGTTCACTTTCGACGAGGTTTTCAGGAATGGCGCCGCAGTTGACCGGTACAAACGGCTCGTTTGCACGCTTGCTGTAACGATGGACTACGTTTGCCAAAAATTCCTTGCCTGAACCGGACTCTCCAGTTATAAGCAAAGAACTGTTGGTCGGTGCGACTTTATACACCGTCTTTAAAATTTTACGCATCTCGGGAGTGTCACCGAGAAGACTATCCAACACCTGCGATTCCATGAGCTGCGTGTTGGATTTGTTTTGTTGCTGAGCCTGGATTTTACTGGCAGTGCTTTCCAAAAGCGAAAGCGTTACGGGCTTCTTTAAAAAGCTGCTAGCTCCACGTGTGATTGCGCTTGCGGCTCCCTGCCAGTTGCGGTCATCGCAGAGTACGAAAATTTCGACACCGGGCTGACGTTCCTTAAGGTAGCTGATCAAGTCCATATTGTCGAGCATCAAAAAAGGAACCTCGATAAACGCAAGGTCTATCGACGTCTTTTTTATAAGCGCCATTAGTGTCTTTTCATCGGAGCAGACCTGCAGGTTCGTTCCGTTTAAAGACCAATTGCGCTGTAGCTCCTCGACAAATTTCCGATCAAAATCAGCGATCAGGATATTCATCATTTACGCTATTACGAATGTGTTTTGATTATCTCGTCAACTTTGCTGCGAAGCTGCTGAAGATCCAACGGCTTGCTGAAAATTGCGGCTACATCGAAATGCTGTGCTGTTGCAAGATAGTCTTCGGCGGAAGTGCGTCCACCACCGCTGATTGCGATGACTCTATCGCTTAATCCCATTCGACGGAGGTCAAGAATAACTTCAAAACCATCACCTTCCGGCATAATGATGTCGGTGATAATTACATCGTATGTATTCTTCTGATAAAGCGACTTTGCCTTCTTACCGTTGCATGCAGTATCGACTGTGTAACCTTTCAATTCTAGAGCAGACTTCAACATGAGGTTGAGCTGAGCGTCATCGTCAATGATGAGTATTGTAGACATTAAGCCTCCATTTTCTCGTTTCTTATAGACCAATATAGATTAAAAATAGTACCTTCGCCCAAAGTTGTTTGTACTGTATAGCCTGCATTGCCTTCTTTTAGCAGTCTTAGGGCCGAAGATAGGCCTAAACCGAGACCTTCGCCCGGTGCTTTGGTCGTAAAGAACGGTGAAAAAATGCGTTCGAGAGTCGCTGTGTCCATGCCTGTTCCCGTATCCTCGACGGTAATTTTTGCGTAATTGCCGGGCTCGATTTGCGGAGCGTATGGTGTAATGAGCGGTTCTGTAAGGTCTTCGCGTGTTAAGGAAATGGTAAGTGTGCCCCCATTTTCTTTCATGGCGAATATGGCGTTGTTTGCAAGGTTACTGATAATTCGGTCGAGTGCTGATACGTTTCCGACGATGCGGAGATTCTTGTCTAGTTTGTCCGCCTTGACCTTCACGTTTGGTGGGAGCGTTATCCAGAGCTTTTTCACGACATCGTCGATAATCATGTATGGTGCAAATTCGGTGAGCTTGTCCTTTTCCGAAGTCTTTCCACGGATGGTGTTCAAAAGCTCTTCTAGGGATTCCTTGCCGCGTGTTGCCGCCTTCCTTGCTTCTTGGATGAACAAGTAGGCTTGGTTGTCCTTTTCCAGGACTTCAAGGGCTAGGTCGCAGAATCCGATTTGCGAACCTAGAATGTTGTTGTAGTCGTGGGCAAAGCCACCGCAGATGGTGCCGAGTTCTTCGAGCCTCGAGTGGATGTGCTTTTGTTCTTGCAGCATGTCGCGTTCTTTCTCGAGCCGCTTTTCTTTGGTGATGTCAATCTTGATGCCGATTATTTTGTATGGTTTGTGTGGCGCCATAATCGGGATGAACATGTTTTCAAAAATCATGATATCCTTGGCTTCACCTTTGCGGACGGCCATGTTGTATTCGTCCTGCTTCAGAATTTCGATTTCCTCTTCCTCGCTGTCCTCGTTGGACGCCTTTTTAATTCGTTCGTAAGAAATGAAACTTTGGGGCTCACCTTCGTTTCGTGCTAAAAGTTCTTGCGGCAAAATTTTGTTGTCCGGCTCGGACGTTTGTAGCATGTTTCCGCGGTTCTTGATGTCCGTCTGGTTCTGCGTCATGAATACGCCTTGTTCGTTCTTAGACCAGAAGCGGAAAGGGAGTGTGCTGATGAGTGTATCCAAGAAATACTTACTTTCGTCGACTTTCTTTTTCCAAATATTCAATCGTTCTTGGTAACGTATTTGGTCGAGTTGGTATTCTTTGAACTGCTCGTCGCGATTCTTGATGATTTGCTGGTAATGCAATGTGTTGGAAACATCGCTGAAGAAGGCCACGTTATAATTTGTCGTCAGCGATTGGCGAATCTGAAAAATGGATACATTGAAAATGTGGTCTTCGTTATCAATTTTGATTCTAATTTTGTTGTAGGTGGTTTCGCGTGCGGGGTCTTGAATTTGCGGGAAAATTGACGAAATTTTTTTGCCGCGGAGCGCTTCCTGTGAGGTGTGTAAAATGCCGAGCGCAGCCTGATTTGCAAGTTGGATTTCTCCTTTATAATTGTAATAGAGGAGCCCGTCTACCATACGTTCTCTTAATTTGTCTAAAAACCAAGATGCGCTTTTGTTCTTGAATGAAACGGATGTAAAATATTGCCCTGAAAGAATGGCCAAAAATACGGAGAGAAACTGCGACCATTTGAGGAACTGGTCGTATTCATTGAACTTTGTAGAAATAGGAATGACAAAATCAAATAGGGCCGCTAGCGTTACAAAAAATAAGAATGAGGCCAACATGTAAATACTGACCTGATGGGGGAGCGTGGTATCGCCTGATTGTACAATGTTTCGGATGAAAATGTAAGCTGTAACAAGAATATTAGGGAGTACAAATAGGCAGAATAATAATGAGTAAAAACTGAACACCGGCCTTTCCATAAAAGGTCTAAAACCGAAAATGTTCAAGTTGGGAATGAAGCTTGGTTCTTTGATGAAAAGATAAGTCGAAAAGATGACAGATAAAGCTCCCAAAATATTCATGAGCTTCCAGCCATTTTTTCGCTTTATCTTGAGACTGATTTCTGCGGTATGCTGAACCGCGTTTCCGAGCTGGATCCAGCCAAGAGCCGCCATGCCGAATATAAGCTGCCTTGTCGCATATGTCTTAGTTCCAGCAATGAAGTCTGAACCGCTAAAGAAAATATCGCCAATCAAGTTGCTTGCTTGCCAAAATACGCTGACAATCACCAGCTGGTGGATTGACCTTGGAAGTTGCTTGACTGACGATTTTTGTCCAAGCATGATTGGGAAATAGCATACGACGATTAACGCTATAACAGATAGCGCGATAATGTAGGGCGAGTTTGTAAATAGACTCTCTTGCATATTTTCCCAATCTCTTGAACGGTTTATCTTGTTCTCTTAATACCGAAGGTCTTTGTCTGCTCGAAGGAGTTCTTCGAAGAGAAGTTCCTGATGACCTTCTCGTCGCCCTTGACTTCGGGGTTGTTCATGTTGGGCGAGAACGTTGCTTCTACTTCGGCCTTGTAGATGTAAGCGCCTGTTCCGACGGCTCTGTCGTCCTTGGAACGGATGCCAGATGGTGCCTTGTTTGCCCATTCAATTGCGAATTCAATCGTGTTGTTGGGCGAGAGGTACTGCTTCGGGTTTACGTTGAACGCTTGCTTGAAGATGTTCACAAAGTTACCGAGATTCGAGTAAATCGGTATGTTGAACTTGACAAGCAAATTCTCCCAAGCGCATTCATCGCCGATCGATGCACCACGAGGTACAGTGAGCTTGGCGTCCCAAATGGCACCACCGATGTCTGCGGAATCGATTCCGGTCAAGGTTACATTGCCGCCTTGGATGAGGTCGAACTTGTTATTCGAAGGATTCTTGATGAAGAATCGCATCGTTTCGTTGACGTTCACGTTAGAACGGTTTTTAGAACTTGCATCGGTAATCGTTTCGCGGAGATTCACGTTGAACTTGATTTGTGGAGCTCCGTTGCCGTTGACCAGAACCCACGGCACTTCAAATTCCGGATAGTTTTCGTTGGCATCCTTGAATGCGCTAGTCATCATGGAGCCCATTCTTAAGAAGTCGCCTTCCATGACGGATCCGGTGAGGTCGTTGGAGAAGATAATCGTGAGGAGTGTGTTGTTCTGCGAGAAATTCCATGTGGTGAAGTTGCTCGAGAACGCATTCGAAATGGCTTCTGCACGTTTATGTCTGTAGAATTGCTGTTGTGCGTCTGCGATAACGAGAGGTTCACTTGCTGTAATGTTCAGAACATCCGCAGTTCCGGACTGGGCGATTCTTGCAGAAACATAGACCGGACCAACCTTATCTTCGGCAAGTACGGAGTTTGTTTCTGTTGCGGCTCCAGAGCCTAGGTATTGCGTGACGAGACCGGCGTGAGAGAGAACCTTTCCGCCTGGGAGTGTGCCGTCATAGTTGCCTGCGGTATTGCCAAATTGGAACGGCTTTTCAAGATCGATGGAGAGCTTGTTGCCCATGGCTGTGAGCTTGCTCTTTGCGACCGTAAGCGTTTCGGGCTTTGCTGTACCGAAGATGATTTCCAGTGTATCCGGCACGTGCTTGTCATCGAGATCCTTTGCGAATTCGACATCGACGTGGCTTGCATAGCCGTTCTTATCCTTGTCGGTAATGACCGCGTATGTCATCGGGATAGGCAAAATCTTGAGGAGAATTTCGACCTTTTCCGGTGTGCAGATACCAGAGACTCCGTTGCCGTTCAAGTCGGTGATTGTGCCTGCCGGGTTGAGCTGTCCCCACATGCCTGCGGTTACGAGCGAGACGTTTCCTGCATCAAAGGCGATTTCGAAATCCCAGATGTTCTTTGCTTCGTTGTAGAGCTTTGCCGAACGGACCGTTGGCGTAGCAGTCTTTGTTGTGCCGTTTTGGTCAAAGAGAATGAGCGGGAAGTTTGTACCTGGAGCCGAAATCGGTTCGCTAAATTGCAGATAGAGGTGGTCTGCAGTTGATGTATCCTGGCGTTCGAGGACCGTTGCCGAAAGGAGTGCTGGCGGTAGGCCATCGGCATAGGAATCGTCGACGGTCTTGGTTTGGCCTTGGATGTTGCTTGTAAGTGTAATCTTTCCGCTGGCGTTCGTCACGATTTCCTTCGGGACATCGATTTCGACCACAAGCAATTTGCCGTTCTGGGATTTGACCTTGGAGGATTCAATGGTCTGATTTCCGTAGGTGAACGAAATCCTGGAGAAACTCTGATTCTCTGTATATTCAGATGAGAGCGTGATGTCCATGGCATCTGGGATATGGTCGCAGTCTAGGTCAACAATTTTTGCCACATCGATAATCGGCCAAGGCGGCAATTCTTCGATGTTAAGATCCGCAACTGCAGGCACGTAGACGTAATCTTTCGTGTTTTCGTGCGTTGCAGAAATCGTAGTCTGCACGGCAACTTTCGAACTCACGTAAATCGTTGCAACGCCACCGCTGATGGTAACGGATGTGACTGGAATTGTTGCTGTCGGATCTGTGTAGAAGAGTACGTTTGGATCTCCGCTGACGAGGTCAACGTTCAGGTCCTTTTCGTCCTTGAAAAGTTCGAGATTGCTGTCGAGGAGCGAAATCTGCACTTCGACAAACTTGTCCTTATAACCGATAATATTGCTCTTGTCGAAGACAAGATAACGTCTTTCAAGAGGTTTGGTAATACTGTCGATTTCGACGTTAGTTCGCACGACGTTGCAGGCGCAGTCGTACTTGTTTTCGGTATTCATGTTGGCATATCTGTTGTGCCAGGTGACCCATTCCATGTAATTGTTGCCATAGGCAAGCGTTGTATCGCCACCGAAGGTAATCGCATCGGTACGATTCGGATTCACGTAATCGAACTTGTAATTGTTGCCATTCATTTCGACAGCGTTAAGGAGACCGTTCGGTTTAACGTTGCTTGTTGCGGCGTACGTTGTCTTCGGATCATCTTTTTCGACGGAGTGGATTGGGCTTACGAACGGACTTGAGAACGTCGTTTCGATTGTACGGGTGACTTGCGGTCCTTTATCCGGTGTGTAGTCCGGAGCGTAGCCGTAAATGTATTTACCATGATAGTATGCTGTTACATAAGCGGTTTTTCTGAACGCCTCTTCGTTTTTACCATTTACGTTCTCTACGTACATGTTGGAGTTGGATTCTTCTTTGTATAGCGGTCCGCGGGTCAAATCGATACCTTTGAAGTATTCTGGATCATCGGCTTCGGTATGGGGCCTAAATGACCAGCTGTTTTCGATGCTTCCATAGGTGGGGTTGATAATCAATTCAAAGAAGTAGCTGCCGGATACTGCAAGCTTTCCTTCGATGTGGACTGGAGTGTAATAGCCCGTTTCTGTGGTGCCTTTCATTGTTTCCATATTATAGGCGACCGGTTTGTCAAATGTGATGGTCGGCCAGCCAACGGCTTGTCCGGTTCCGTCCCAAATGGACTTGTTATTGCTAACGCCTTCGACTGCAACTGGGAAATAGAATCTTAAATCAAGATCTTTGTAATCCATCGTGTCTTTGTTGTTTACAATGACGAGGAACGTATTGCATTTTTTCCAGTCGGTATTGTTTCGACATCCATCCTTGTTGAGTGGCTTGATGTAAATTTCCATTTCAACAGTAGTCGCAAATTCTTCAGTCTTAAAGGTGTATTCTTCGGAAGTTGATTCTCCGGACGATACGGTAAAGTAGTAGGGGGTATTGGGTTCAAGTCCTGTGAGAATGGCTTCGTGGAAAAGAACTGCTCCACCCTTGGCGGCGATTTTTTCGGTATAACTGCCCTTGGTTTTGCCGAAGTTTACAAGTCCACTAATGCGGTCGCTTGTCCACCAGTAAATTTTTGCACTGCGATGGTCCACTTGGCAAATGGTTACGCCACTGATTGTGGTCTTGGTCGAAGTCATTGTGAACTTGTACCAATAACCATGGTTGTCGTCCGTGGTCATGTTTCCGTTGGGGTCGATTCCTTGAAGGAAGAAGTAATAAGTCTGTCCAGGAGTAAGCCCTGTAAGGTTTACAGAACCGCCCAAGGTGGCTTCAGTGAGTTCTATGGTCTTTGCTGTATTGGCATTCGTTGTGGCATCATAGAAAACGGTCACGAGAGCAAGTTCGTCTGTATTCCATTGAATAATCGCCGTGGTATCAGAAGTCGGAATCCCTACGATGTCGCTGAAGAGAGGCCCTTCATTGTCTGGCGGGAGTTCTTCGGCAAGGCTTTGTGCGGGGAACAAGAACTGTGCCGAGAAGTCAATGCAGGTTTCTGTAGAAGTGTATTTCTCCCAGTCTTCAACAAGAGGCTTTTTCGGTTCACGTCCGCCCATCAATGCGCCAATAGGGCACTTGTATTGATAAGGTATACCGCCGGCGTTGTAGCCGTCCGGGTTGGCAGAACGGTTGTGGGGGTGCTGCGGGTTCTTATCACCTGCCCCAAGCAAAAGCGAAATATCCCAGGGGTTTGCGCCTAGTACATAGTACATGTTATCCAAAGCGACATTCAAGTAACGTTCGTCTTTGGTCAGTTCGTACAGAAGGAATACGGCCACTGCAGAACCCATGTTGTAACGCATAACGCCCCAGTCAAAGTCAGTCCATACTAGGTTGTAGGGCGGTTGCACTTTGAGCTTGGTAGAGCCTTCACGGGGTTCTTTATTGCTGGATCCGGGGTACTCCACTGCAACGGAATCACCAAAGGAGTTGGTTTCTATTTGCTTGCGGAAGGCTGCCATCACACGCATAGAAAGCGAATCCCTTTCTATTTTCGAGATTCCAAATTTTGTTTCGTAATCCGGGTCGTTCAGGATGAGCTTTTGCATGGCGAACAGAACATAGGCAAAAAGGTTCTGGTAGTCTGTTGCCCAGGAGTTATTAAAGCCCTGATCCATTGCAAGAATGCCTTTCGGGAAAAATGCCAAATCAAACTGAGCATGTTCATTGACGTTCATTGCCGGATTTTTATACAAGTCATACGCGTATGTGGTGTCTCCAGTAGCATGCCAAAGCGATACAGCCGCTGCCGCAGCGTCATCTTCGCAAAGGCCCATACCTGAATAATATCCTTTGCCGTCAAAGACTATCCCGTCTTGATTATAGCGGTACATTGTCGCCAAACCTTTTTTGGCGCATCTGAATTCACCGTCATAGCTATCGTAATTGAGGTATGAGGGCTTTACAATTTTTGCGTAAATAGTTTCGGCGGCGTCTAGCAGTTCTTTTGAATATTTGGGATTGACGAATTTGTAAGCGGCTGCGACGTTTGCCAAGGTGGCTGCATAAACACCGGAAACGTTTGTTCCGATACCTTTGAGAACAAGACGGTTTGGGCCTCCATGTTGTTCATCTTGCATGTCTTGTTTTTCGGGCACATCCCAAAAGCGGTGGTCCCAATCGCTCATGCCCACCGTGTGGTACATATCGCCTTTTTCGATAAGTCCGTCAGCAACAGAGGCTTTATAAAGCTTCATAATGTAATCGGCACCGATTTTTGCTTCGTACAAAACATCGGGAACGCCGTTAGGGATTGTGTCGTTATAGGAATCGCCAAAGCGGTCTTCTGCCTTGTTTTTGTACGTGAGATAAACCATCGAAAGCACGTAAGAGGCGTAGCCAACTGTTTCTGCAACCTTGAAATGGTCACCGCAGTCATGCCATCCGCCGGTAAGGTCTTTATTTATTCTTGAACCGTCTTTCAAGTGACAGGCTCCGTGGAAGTGCGACTTGGTATCGCCACAACGCTGGATGCCGAAGAACATCAATGATTTTTCAAGAATGGAATTGTAAATATAGGGGTTGATATAGAACGTTGCCGAGGTGTCTTTACCGACAACGAGGAAGTATTCGCCTACAGTGGAAAGAGGCGTAAAGTCGGCTCGATAGAGTACTTCTGTCTTGGTCGATGAGGAATCTCCAAGCCTTTCAAGGTCTTGGATGGAATTGAACGATACTCTAACAGAGATGCCCGGCTTGACAACGGTTCCAATCAGGGTGAGGTTTCCTCCGCCCGGAACTTCCTTACCGCTATTGGCGTCAATGACTTTGAACGTCTTTTCGGTAGGATCGGCAACGTAGGCGTATTTGTAATGTTCAGGCTTGTATCCGCTTTGGTTCAAACGAATGACACGCCTGTTGAATACGTTTACCGAGTCGTTGTGTAATCGGGTGCAAGTCTTGCAAGTTCTGTCAAGATCTGGAAGACTATGCTTGTTTGCTGCTAGAGATTGCTCTACGCAGAAAAGGGAAAGTAAAAGAATGGCGCTAATGAGTTTTTTCATACTTGTATTAATGTTAAAAATAAATAGCCGCCTGGATGGCTAAATCCAGGAGGCCAGTTGTTTATTACTTTCTTCTCTTAAAGCCAAGGGTCTTTGTCTTGTTGTCGGAGGCCTTATCAGCCTTTACGCCAACATCGGAACAGGACACCTTGTAATCATTGCTTGTTTCATCGAACTTTGTGGCGCAGAAGGTTTCTGCTGTAAAGTCAAACTTCGCAATGTAGGCTCCGGTACCAATCTTGTTACCCTTCTTGGCGACAGGGGCTTCGTTATCCTTGGCCGCCCATTCCACGTTGAGCTTAAGAATGCCGTTATCGATGAGTCTTCTTATCGATGCGAAGTTTTCTTTCGGGATGTCGAGCTTGTAGGTGTTGATATACTGCCCGAGATTGTCATAGAGGTCCATGACAACCTTCAGGTGGATATCGTACATGGCTAGGCCTTCTCTTGTCATGAATTCAGCAGAAGGCATTGTGATTTCGATATTGAAGTTCGGACCCGAGTTGGCATACGATGCAGAATCAGCAACTCCGATAGGCGTTCCGTTACCGTTGATGAAGTTGTACTTGCCACCGATAACTGCTGACGTAATGAACGCATCGTTTGCTGTTGCTTCCGGGCGTCCGATATATGCATTGTTTTTCGGTGTCGCGACCGGATCCATGAGCGTCACCTTGAATCGAATGTTGTCATCGCCCGTGATGCGGACGTAGGGGTTGAACTTCGTCGGAGGATTGTTGTACTTGTCGATGTAAGCGGCACCCAATTCCTGCGGAACGAGGCGGACACGGTCACCGGCATGGAATACGTTGTCCTTTTCGTTATAGGTAAAGAGGTAAGATTTACCTGCTCCTTGCGGTTTTTCTAGAGGAATGTATTCGTCACGTTCGCGCTGAATGTACCTACCAGATTCGATAAGGGTTAGCGGTTCGGACATGTTGACCGTGAGGAGATTCTTGATCATGCGAGCGCTGGAGATAACCGGAGCGCACTTGTCATACAACGTGTAGCTCGTTTCGAAGAATCCGTTTGCGGCTCCTTTGAGCGGGGATACCGTTCCGTTACCGTCGTTTTCACCGCTTGTAGATCCGTAAGGATAGGTGAGGGTTGTCGGTACGTTCTTCAGGTTAATCTCGACGATGCTGAATGTGTCAACGACGACTTCTGTATTGACCGAGTCAATCATGACTGTACGCGGAGCCGAGATGGAGTCGCGTATGGTCCAGTAGTTTTCCTTCGGCGTAATGTAGATTCCCGTTGTGTCTGCGGTCGTGACGAAACTGCGAGTGATGCCCGGGTTACCCCAGACGGTCATGATGCTGTCGAAGACATCTTTCTTTTTAAGTCTCCTTTCGAACATCATGTAGACGATATCTGGAACGCCGTCGCCTTCCTGGTCGATCATTTCGGCATGGTAAATTGGCACTGGGCGAGAAATGAGCGTTATAGGTACGGTCGGATTACAGCCAAGCGGATCAATCTGGTTGAAACTCTGGTCGGTGATGCTGTAGTTGTCTGTAATCTTTGCTGCGGCCTTAGCTCCGACCGGCACAAGATCCTTGTTCTTGTTTCCGCTGATGACAAATTGCCAGCTCTTGCCGTTGTTCGTGGTCGTCGCGTTGCTTACGACCGTGGGGGCTGCGGCTGCACCCGAGACAACGAGCGGCCATTCGGTCAAGGACGAAAGAATCACCGGTTCCGAGAATGCGACCATGACGGTATCCAGTTCGCTGTTCTCGTCAGCCTTTTCGAGAATCGAAACGCTGGTGAGCGTCGGGAGGATTCCGTCGGTAATCTTTACCGTTTCTGCGTTTGCGGTACCACGGTCGGCAACGTAAGTCGTAATCTTTCCGGACGGGCTTGCGTTTGTCAGGACGAGGCTTGTGTCAAGCGGGATGATAACTTCGTTCATATCAGCAAAGTTTGCAGCAACGAGAGGCATCTTGATGGAGTCGGCCATGCCTTCGATATAGAACTTGATGCTGTCAAGAGTATAGCCTTCCGCAATCTTGTTTGTAAAGACAATCTTCAACTGATCTGCCTTATTGTCGCAGTCAGAATCTATAGCGTAAACATACTGTGGTGACGGAACCTTGGATTCTGCATAGAATGTTTGCTTAGAAATGTCTTCTTCGTCATCCGGGTCGGTGTAGACAACTTGGATTGTATCGCCTGCGAAGAACGAAATCTCGGAATTCGGGTTCCTGGAATCCTTGGAATGGTTGACAGCCGTAAACGGTCCACCGATAAAGTGGCCTGGATTTGCCGGGTCTGCATTCAAGGTCACCTTCAGGACGTCGTTCTTCTTGTTGTTGATAATCTTGACGTCAACAGAAGTTGCCTTGCTCTTGACCTTGTCCTTGTCCATCACGTCGATGAAGAACGTCGTGCCTTCCGGGTTCGCCGGGCTTACAACCGGATTTCCGGCGGCGTCCTTGATGACAAGCGTCGAGGCTGTGGCATCGCCCTTCGAGAAGTTCACATAGTACGTTCTGTTCTCAAAAGAGCATCCGCCGTATTCAGCGCAAGATTCGCATGAGGGGTTTGCACCTGCGAAGATGGTGATGTCCACCTTCTTGGAACCGATACCCATCTTGACTGGAATATCGAGATCCCACATGTCCGTTGCGACATCGTATTTGGCGATAATATTCGTGCCGGATTCGTCCATGAGCCATTTGTCGAGGCTGAGACCATCGTTGAACGTAAGTCCGCTGACCTTGACACCGTTTGCCCAGATCTTTGTGATGTAGCCACCTTCGGTTACTTTAGCTTTACCCTTGACGTGGACTGTGCTGCTTGGCTGGTCAATGTCAATATGGGAGCCGTTGGACACGTTGAACGGATAATCGAGAGTGACGTCAATCTTGTAATGAGCTCTCTTGTGTTCCATTTCCTTTTTGGATGGGCTGTAACCCCAGATGAATTCATCCTTGCGGTAAACGGATACGTATGGGTTCACCGGAGCGGCGTCAAAGTCAATGTCGCCATCATCCTTGCTGATGCAAGGCATGCCCGGGTAATCCGCTTCTTCGCCATTGGCGCGAGAATGCGGCATCCAGCTCCAGTCGCCTGGATTTGCGGTTAATGTCGCTGCTCTTGCGTATTCGTCGGACGGGGCGTACCACTTGTTGTTTGTGTAGCAGTAAAGTTTCTTTTGCGGGGCTTCGTTCATCAAGTCCTTGTATGGCGGGTAAGGACTGCGGTGGTCGAATCTCACGTCAAAGCGTAGGCGGCTAGCACTTTGAATGACCGTAGAACCGAGGTTCAAGGGGAAGTACCATTGCCATGTTCCCGTAGCTTCGTCGTAGGTGTCTTCGATCTTTATCGGAAGGGCATCGCGAAGACCTCTTTCCAATTCGTCCTTTGTTTCTTTCGAGCAATCCCCGCTGAAACCGGCTGATGAGTAGGCGTTACAAATGTCCGTGCCCATACCGATGTCGTGTTCAATTTCATCGGTGCCGCGCATGTAAAGTCTAATTGTCAAGCTGTCAAATGCACGAGACTCGTTGTTGAAAATGTTGATGTTGACCATGGCCATATCCCCTTGCCAAGGATATTGGTATGTCTTTACGCTAAAGTCGTACCATGTGACCGGAGTCGTGAACTTGAGTAAGTTGCCATTGTCGTCAACTGTAGATTGTGCACCGTTGCTTTCGACCATGAAGTAATATGTCGTCTTTTCTTTGAGGCCGCCAATCTTTACATAGTGGAATTGCGTCGGAATGCCTGAGACGTCTGCGTTACCGGCGCCAGAATTGAATGCAAATTCATTGGCGTTGGAGTGCGGCTTGGTGTCCCAGTAAATCTTAGATTCGTATTCGCCGTTCGGGGTGTACCACATGATTTCGGCACTATCTGCATCAACATTGCAGACGGTAACGTTTACGATGTTTGCGTTTTCGACTGTGTTGAGAGTCGTGAACGTGAATGGGGTCTGAGTGCTATCGACGAGATACTTGGTCTTTGTATTTTCTGGATTGTAGGCATTTGCTCCTGTGACATAGAAGTAGTAAGCCGTACCAGGCTTTAAGTCGTGGAGGACAATGTCATGCTTAACAGCAGATCCATCGCTGGAGGTTGTAAGATTGTATTGGCCTTCTGTTGTGCCATAATTGATGGTGACTGTACCGCGCTGTGTAAGATTAACTGTTATGAGAGCGGAGTCCATGCTTACATGGCGAATTTCAACGTTAATGTCGGGGGCTTGAGTCCTATCGATTTGCTTCGCGGCCAGGGTTACTGTACTTACAAGCGTTGCCGCTGCATCAATACAGATTTCGGACATTTGGTAGTATTCCCAACTGAGAACTCCCTTTTTACCCATTGTCCCATCGCCATCATCACCACCTATAGGCGGTACAGCGCCATAAAGACCTCCAACGGGTGGCCTGTAATAGTACTTAGCTTTTCCGCCAGGAACGTTAGTGCCTTCAGGGTTTGCTCCACGATGATGCGGGTGGGCGTCGTTCTTATCGCCAATACCCATGATAAACGAAACATCCCAGGGGTTCACGCCTAACAAGTAGTTTAGCTGATTGATGCCTAGTTGTTTAGCTTCTGCGGCTTTCCAGTTCGGGGTTCCCATACTCGGCAATGAAAGATTTTTGCTTTCAATGTCTTTGGCTACGTCTGCGTAAGCCAAAACTTCAAAGATGTCACCGGCGCGGTATCGGTTGTAAATCCAGGTTTGGTCAGTCATCATTGTGTACCAGATTCTGTCGTAAGTAACCTGGTTTTGTTTCCATATCTCTGGAACCGTTGGGAAGACAAATGTTTCGGGAAGACCTTCGTATTTGCCCAAATCGCCCAGGTTTGCAATCATATTGGCTACACAATGTTCGATTGCGTTTAACCATTCCGTTTCGGTCAAACCGAATTTATTTATAGCAGTATCTTTATCTGCGAGAATCAGTTTATACAATCCATAAAGAGCATAGGAGTAGGAGTTTGCCCAACCTGTATTCTTTACATCTTTAAAGAATCCCTTATTGTGAGTGACGAACCAGCCTCCTTCAAAGAATGCAGGACCTGTTGCATACTGTTGTCCATTGAACAGGTTCTTGGTTCGGAGCGCATCATCGGCGTATTGCTTTTTGCCTGTAGCATAAAGTAACGACACTGAAGCTAAAGCCATGTCATCTTCAAATTCGTTATTTCCGTGGTAAGCCGGAGACTGTTTGGCTAATGCCATCGGGACACCCGTGGTGTCATTTGTATGATGTACAACTCTTTTGCCGCCATCATATGTGGACCTGCCTTGTGCGAGTGCTTTTGCGAAATCGTACATTTTTTCGGCAACCATCAAGCAGCTATCTGCAAAATCCTTATACTCTGGATATTGTGCATATAGCTTGCCAACGAGTGCAAGGCCTGTAATCGTTTCGCCACCAACGTTGGCTCCAATTTCTCCAAGACGGACAGTTCTGGTTCCTGGACCTCCACGGTCTGTTGCTTCTGCTGTATTACCGATAGGGAGACCATCCTGGTTTTCGGGAGGGCCCCACCATCCGTGGTCCGAACCGAAGTTACCTACAGAGAGTGCCATGTCGTCGATAACGCCTTTTGCTCGAATGAAGGACCGGAGCACAAAGTCTGCGCCATGCTTTGCTTCGCGCATCATGTCCGGGATACCATCTTTAACGCTTGTAATGCTTTGATTGAAGGCGTAGTTGTCTTCGTCCGCATTAGGATTTGTCGCGGCCATCAAAGCCATGACCATGAAAGCGTACATTTGCGTTTGGGATTCTTTCAGGTGGTCACCACAGTCATAGTAACCACCTTGAAGTGTTCCTGCCATGGCTGCGTTGTAAGGACCTCGAACATCTTGAGGACCTTCAGTAACTGGGCCTGCACCATCTAGGGCGTGGCTTGGAGCCCCTTTACGGAACCAGGATTCTGCAATACCGCTACGGTTGATGCCGTAGAACTTGAGGGCTGCAGCTTTCACCATGGAATAGAGTCTGTCGCTCACGATAAAAGTGCTGGAAATATCATTGCCAACTTTAATGCGTAAACGAGTGTTTAGGGGAACGCTATGAGGTATATGACCGTATTTCAAATCACCGGTTGGACCTGAGGCTTTGACAGAATAGCGCTTCTGGTCATTGGTCGCAGCGTTGGTTCCGGCGTTGATTAACCATGTCGAAGAAACTTTTTTATTTAAGGAAATCAGTGAACCTGTTACTGGCGGAACTAAAGGAACTCCATTAACATCAGTGACTTCGAAAGATTGGGCATCGCCTACATAATAAAATTGGCGTTCAGGATCGTCTTCCAAATATCCGGCCTGGTTCACGCGGATTGGCGAAATACGGACGTTCATGGCATCCAGGTACGCTTGATTGAGCGTGTCAGGAACCAATGCGTTCGGAGCATATGCTGCCGGAGTAAGGTTCTTTGGCAACATGTTCTTTTTCCTGGTGACCGATGTATCAAAGTCCTTGAATACGGTCGAGTCCCAAGTTAATGGGAAAACAGGTCGAATTAGATCGTAAGGAGTGGGGTCTTCATCGGCTGCAAATGTCATTGCCGTTGCTGTGCAGAGCGCCACTAGGTACTTCTTGATACTCACGTCGTCTCCTTTGTATAACCAAAAATCGGGCAAAACAAGTCTTGCCCTCTAATTATATTCTCTCAAAAGATAAAATAGATTATTTATGTAAAAATGTTTGGGGATAAATGCTTTTTTGTTCTCAAAATATGCTCTGATTTTGTGCTTTTTTGATTAGGTGTAGTATATAGAACTTTTTGCAAAGAATATCTATTGTAAATAAAAACTACATGTAGCGAAAATGTAATAAGCGAACTTTGTAAACTTGAGCTTACGACTGTGCTTTGGAGATTGAATTCATTTTTGCTAGGTGAATTGATTATTGGGGTAAGAATATCTTTAATGAACTTCTCCATTCAGATTATTACAAAAAGTATAAAAAGTAACTTATTGGTTGATTTTTATTTGTTTGTAAACTATATTTGCGCCTCGCAATTTATATGTTGCGTGCAAAATAATGAAAAAACGAATAGATAAACCTACTCGTGTAAATACTTTATTTGCATTTTATCTGTTCCTTTAAGGAGGATTATATGAAAAAACAAATAGCAATTATTTTGACTGCAGCGTGTGCTAGTGCATTCGCAGCTTCTGTAAATTATGATATTCTCGGTCGTCGAGGAAGTCAGATGAATTCACCAATGGTTTACAGGAATGTAGACTATAACAAGATTAATCAGGATAATCGACAAAAAAAAGGAATGTTTTTAGATGATTCTCCTGTGCTGAAAAAAGAAGCTGATTTTAAACCTAATACCGTTGCTTTGGAAGGCGCGTACTTTACTCGAAAATGGAATATTAAAGGTAGAATAGGAAGTCATTACTTCTTACAGGGTTATGAACGAAATGAACCTTCTCCAGTAACCCGCACTTATTTATATCAAACCAAGGGGTATATAAGTGAACATCAAAGACATTTTATGTATCCTAAAAGGCATTACGAGAGCATGTTAAGTGATGCTGATAATCATAGTTATGTAAACGGTAATACATATACAACGAGTAATGGGTATTCTTGTGTTGTTTCACCGTATACTCATAACTTCACTTATCTTGATCAAACATCGCCTTATGGAGATGGTCAAAATATTCATTATAGACAATTTGCTACGGTACGAGAAGACTTTTCCAATAGATGGAAATTGAATAATTGGTATGGTGTACAGGATAATCCAAATTATGGGTCGTATGTTTCGGGGAAAAATTATATAACAGAAGATTGGTCCTATATTGGTGTTTATATACCTTCATATGGTTTGCCTGTGAAAATGGCCGACGGTGATCAAATTAAATATCGAGAAGTGGGTGCAAAACGCTATTATCATTTCCCAGCGCATGAAATGACCATTTCAAAGGCTTATAAGATTTTAAAAAATTCCTCCAAAAAAACAGATGTATATATAGGATCTGATAATCATTATCTAAGTAATGATATCGATATCGAACTTCGTGTTCGTGCAAGTCCATATAGTGCGCGACCAACTGGAACATATTATTCGAATGATGCAAAGGAATTGGATAATTACATATATGATAATCGCGTTGTAGAAATTGTCGCTGCGGGTAATGCTCGAAATAGAAAGTTTAACAAAGAGGCTCATGCAGTGAATGCCATTACGGTTGGAGCTGTGGATCCTGCTAGTGGAAGCCCGACTGCATATTCTCCAAATGTGAATCCGAGATATTGTAGGAGTAATAGTTGTAATGATGATAGTCCAGCGACTGCTTATCTTGAGGGAACTCCTAAACCGGATATTTACAATTATTCACATTTCTATTTTAGTGATGATAAAGATAGAACTTACTACTCATCAAATGGTTCTGCCAGTTTGGAAGAACCATTATACAACGGAACCGAAATGTCTGCAGCGTATACGGCGGGTATGATTTCGGACCTTATGGCAACGAATTCTTTTTATCGCAAGCATCCTGAAGTAGTTAAGGCTTTGTTACTTACATCAACACAGGGACTTGTTCCCACTTATGAACGTTTGTTGCCGCTTCGTGGTTATGAAAATACTAATTATGCTCATGATTCTCGTTTTTGGCTTGGCTCTGTAAATGCTTCTATGAGTGGTGGTAGGAAGTTGATGGTTACTGATCGTAATAATGGGAGAAAGCAAATTCGTTTTTCTGTCAAAAATTCAGATTTCCCGACAAATAACTTTGTTGCTGCTATTGCATGGCTGAGCAGTGGTGACGATATTGCGAAACTTGCTAGAATCCCTCAGGATTTTGACCTTTTCGCATGCCCAAATAATGTTGAAAATACTACAAATATTGTTCTTAATAATTGCTTTACTGCGACTAATAATGATAGGACCTC
>Ga0310786_10003337_pt1 | contig 23425 bp, 16 predicted proteins | sample AusTroGonzalo_MG_FD_203881 | JGI IMG/M metagenome (GOLD analysis project Ga0310786, IMG submission 203881) | Bovine rumen microbial communities from tropical cattle in Woodstock, Queensland, Australia - Gonzalo_03 (v2) (version 2) | ecosystem: Host-associated > Mammals > Digestive system >...
CGTTGCACTGGTAGTCGCCAAACTTCGGATCGGTCGCGGGCAGCACCCTGACGCCGCCGAAGTCCTCGCCGGGATACGCCTTCTCAAAGGCCGCCTTCACTATATCGCTGAGTTCCATAAGCTTTGATATTATACCAAAACGCCGCGCTCGCTGGCGAAGCGCGGACTCGCAGGCGCGTTCAAGGCGAGTTTAAGTGCGTCGACGAGCGTATCGCCGGTAGGCGCGACGGCGCGAAGCCGCCAGGCGGCATGGCTCCCCTGGGCGCAGAGGATGCAGTCTATGCCGAGAGCGTCGGCCACTTCCTTGTCGTGCAACGCATCGCCGATTAGGACGAAGTGGGTGTCACTTGGCACAGTCTCGCTTAGCGTCCGAAGTAGAACGCGAGCGCGCTCGAGCTTCGAAGCGCCGTCAAGGTTGTCTGAGCCGCAGATGCGCTCAAAGTATTTCGTGACGCCGTTTCGAGCCATGTCCGCCTCAAGGAGATCCTGCCTGAGCGCAGAAACTATCGACTGACGGCATCCCGCCTCCTTCGCCATCTCAAGCGCGGTGACCGCGAGGGGATTGAGTTTCTTCGGCTGCCGCCCATACACTTCGTGGTATTCGTGCGCAATTCCGTTCCACTCGTCCTCATTATGGGCGACAATTCCGATCTTGTCGTAGAAAGGCCTCACGGGAAACGCAAAATGGTCGCGATAGAACTCCATCCCTATCGGCTGCCCGCCGCGCTCCACAATCATCTCATTAAGCGTCGCAAGCGCCGCCTCAGTGTCATCGAGAAGCGTTCCGTTCCAATCCCATAAAATGTAAGGTTTTGGACGCTGCATGGTTTTCAGGGGTCAGTAGTTAGAGGTCAGGGGTTAGGGGTCAGGAGTCAGTTGGAGATTGGCGTATTTCAATCCTGAGTCGAGGTCAGAAAAGGCGCCATCGAGCTGCGCGTCGTATAGCGCGGCGAGAATCTTGCCCATCGCGGGTCCTGGCTTTATGCCCACGGCAATCAAGTCACGCCCCCTCACTATCGGCTTCGGCGCAGAATCCTCAACGGCAAGGCGTTTCGTCTGCGCTGCAAGCCACTTGAGCGGCTCTGGCTCCGACGGGAAAGGCGGCCGACCCGCATCGTCTGCCGCGGCAACGCGCAAGAGCCGGTCTATGCGAATCACTTTCGCGGCGAGACGCCTGATCGCGCCATCCGACGACTTGTCCTTCCACATCGCGAAAGGCCGCATGTGAAGCCGCACAAGCGGAGGAATCTCCTTGAGAAGCCGCTCCTCGTTCGTAAGGCGCTTAAGGAACGACAGCGTCGGTTCAACACCGCGTTCGTCGTGCCCGAGCGAGCGGATGCGCTTCTTGACTGGATCGTAGAATGTGCAGTCGGGCTTGCCAAAATCATGGCATAGAACGGCGAGCCCCACAAGCAAATCCTCTGCATCGTCGCCGATACGAGACGCGGCAAAGGCGTCGAGGCAGCAGAGCGTGTGGTTCCACACATCGCCCTCGGGATGCCACTTTGGATCCTGCTTGCAGCCGATGAGGCGCTCGAGTTCCGGATAGTACTTCGTCCAGCCGACGGCGCGAAGGAACTCAAGACCCTTGGAAATCTTGACGCCCTTCAGGATAAGCTTCGACCACTCGCCGAGAAGACGCTCGCTCGCAAGCCCCTCGGGAGTCATCGTCCTGCACACCTCAATAGTCTCTGGAGCGGGATCGAGATCGAAGCGGGCAACGAACTGCATGCCGCGAAGGACGCGCAGAGGGTCTTCGCAAAAATGGTCGGAGACATGGCGCAGTGTCCTGCGCTCAAGATCTGCGCGGCCATTCCACGGATCGACGATTTCGCCAGTGAGCGGATCGCTGTAAATGGCGTTGACGGTAAAGTCGCGGCGGGCAGAGGCGTCGCGAACCGTCAGCGTCGGGTCGTATTCCATCTCGAACGCACGATGCCCGAGGCCGAGCTTAGTCTCGCGGCGAGGGATTGCGACGTCAACGTCGAGATGCGCGAGCTTTATGACGCCGAAGCTCGCGCCGACAAGATCGAGGTCGAATTTCTTTGCGAGAGCGGCCTTTAGGTCAGCGGGTGCAATTCCAAAGCACTCGACATCAAAATCCTTTGGATCACCGCCGAGAATGGAGTCGCGAACGCAGCCGCCGACGAGAAGCGCACGGCCACCCGCCGCCTTCACGATTTGCGCGACTTCGCGCACTGCCTCCATACCCGATGTCGTATCCATGTCACCCGATTTCCAGCGCGGAAATCCAAGAAAGTTCGCGGCGGCGCATCGCCTGATAGTCCTTTGGCGAGAAATCGTCAGCGCCTGAAAGATGGTCTATGCCGTGGGCGACATAGAGAAGAAGTTCCTTCGCGGGCGACCAGCCGGAACGCTTCGGTGCCGCCTTCAGCGCACGGTCGCAGTTTACATAGACTTCGCCGTACACGCCCTTCTCCTCGCCCGGCATCGGATCGTAACCCTGCGTGATTGCGTCCGTCGGCCCTTCAGCGCCGTTGACGGCGAGATGCACTTCGGCGGACGACGCATCGTCTTGGAGAACTACCGCGACAGAGCGAAATGGAATGCCGACACGAGCGGAAGACTGCGCCGAGAAGAATTCCGCCGCACGCTTGATTTGCGTCTTCGTGAGCCCTATCGACTTCGGGAGCCGACCGTCAACAGTCACTTCCGCACCCTTCGGCTCGCACTTGCTCGGCACTGTGCAGAATGAGGATATCGGGCATCCGTCGCACTTCGGGCGCACAGGCGCGCAACGCGTCTGGCCAAACGAGACAAGATGGCTGTTCCATGTCTTCCAATACTTTACTGGAAGGATTTTCCTGAGAGCCATTTCCGTATCGAACGGCGTCTTCGTCTTGATAAGCCCAAGCCGGTTGCAGATGCGGTGCACATGGACGTCGACGCAGATTGCAGGAAGGTCAAAGCCGACGGCGACGGTGAGGTTCGCGGTCTTGCGCCCGACGCCGGGAAGTTCGCACAGCTCCTCGACTGTATTTGGCAAGACGCCGTCGAATTTCTCCTTGAGGACTTTTGGTAGTTCCTTCAAGTGCCTTGCCTTGTCGTGGTAGAAGCCGACGGGGAAGATCAGCTTTTCTATTTCCTTTGCCGTCAGCCGCTCAAGATCTTCAGGAGCAAAGCAAGCGCCCTTCGCCTTTGCAAAGAGCCGCCGCACCGCACCCGCTGTGCAGGCATCCTTCGTGCGAGCAGAGAGGATCGTCCCGACGAGGACACAAAACGGATCATGCGTCTGCGCCTCGATCAACTCAATAATCGGCGCAGAATGCGCCTTGAACTCTTTTTTCAGCGCACGGTCGACTTCTGGTATGTCACCAATCTTCACACTAACCCCTGACTCCTGACCCCTAGCCACTGACTCCTGACCCCTGGCTCCTGACCCCTAGCCACTGACCCCTGACTCCTAACTACTGACCCCTAACCCCTAATCACTCCATCACCAGTCACCGTGTACTTGTAGGTCGTGAGCTCCTCGAGGCCCATCGGACCGCGAGCATGGAGCTTGTCGGTGGAGATTCCGATCTCCGCGCCCATTCCAAACTCGCCGCCGTCTGTGAAACGCGTAGAGACGTTGTGGTAGACCGCGGCAGAATCGACATCGCGCAGGAACTCGGCCGCACGCGCCTCGTCGTTTGTCACGATACAGTCGGAGTGGTGCGAGGAGTGTTCGTTTATGAAGTCGATTGCCGCGCGGTAGTCGGCGACAGTTGCAACGTTAATGTCGAGCGAAAGGTACTCAGTACCCGCCTCGTTTTCATGGAGTGTCACGCCCTTGTCCTTTGCCCATGCCTCGACCATCGGCATGAAGAGCGGCGCAAGCTTCTCGTGGACGAGCAGGCACTCCGCGGCGTTGCAGACGCCAGGACGCTGGGTTTTCGCATTGTCGAGAATCGAGAGCGCCATCGAAAGATCGGCCTTGTCGTCGACATAGATGTGGCATACGCCCTTGTAATGCTTGAGGACGGGAACGAGCGCTGCCTCGCACATAGCGCGGATGAGCCGTTCTCCGCCGCGCGGAATCGCGACGTCGATAAGCCCGACGGCGCGGACGAGCTCGGTTACCGCCGAGTGGTCAAGCGTCTCAACAAGCTGCACGGCATCGCCTACGCCAGCTTCGCGGACGGCGGCGGCGAGCGCCTTGTTCGACTCTATCGCCTCCTTGCCGCCGCGCAAGATCACGGCGTTGCCGGTCTTGAGGCAAAGCGCAGCCGTGTCGATGAAGACGTTCGGGCGCGACTCGAAGACGACGGCGATCACGCCGAACGGCACACGCACCTTGCGAATCTTTATCCCGCTCGGGCGCTCGCGAGTCCAAATCGTCTCCCCTACGGGATCGGGCAGAGTCGCCACATGCCGAACGCCAGCGACCATCGCGTCGAACCGCGCGGGCGTGAGAATAAGACGGTCGAGCATCGAGGGAGAGATGCCCGCTTCCTTCGCATGCGCCAAGTCGATGTCGTTCGCGGCGACAATCGCCGCTCGGTTCTTCTCAAGGGAATCCGCTATGGCGAGAAGCGCGGCGTTTTTTTCGTCTGTCGTCTTCTTCGCAAGTCCGGCGGCGGCCGCACGGGCCTTCGTCGCCATTTCAAGTATAGTGTCGTGTACGTTCATTTGCGCGTGGGCCTCTCGAATTGCCTGATTGTGTCGAGGAGATACTCGGCAAGATCGGGATCTACCTCAAAAATATTGTCTCTCTCGGAATACGTGACATTGTTGATGTTCGCCTTTACCGCTATGAAGCGCTTGTATTCCTTCTTGTTTTTCTCGGACTTTCCCCACTTCTCGCGGTCGAGGACGCCACGGTTAACGAGATCCTGGAAGATGTCGTTGATGTGATTGGGGTCGATGTCCATGCGCTGCGTATGGATGTCGGCCCACTCGTCGTCCTTGTACTTCTTCGCAAAGTCGTCGGATATCTGCGGGCTCGTCCCCTTCTTGATCTCGACATGCCCCGAACCCGCGAGCGACAGCGACACGCGACGAATCGGCTTGCGGTTCGTGTTGTAGTAGTGGATCTCCATCCAGTTGAGATTGCTCTGCTCAACCGTGATATAGGGATTCACCCAGAACGGCCCACAGCCGTCCACCGACAGCAACGCCACGCACATGGCGAGCGCGCCAAGACCATACCGGAGTTTCTTCATGCCCTCGTCCTCTTTCGATTGACAAGGGTTATTATACCAAAAAGACGCCGCCCGCTAACAGTCTAGAACGTAAACCGAGTTCTTGACGAGGATCCTGGTGACCAGATTGCCGACGATGATTTCGTATTCGCCAGCATCGACGCGCCACGAGTGCGTCACGACATCCCAATAGGCGAAGTCGCGGGGGCCGAGCTCAAACTCGATCGTCGCCGCCTCGCCGGGAGCGAGAGCGACCTTGGCAAAATCCTTGAGTTCCTTGACGGGGCGCACGATCTTCGGGTTCACTGGCGCGACATAGAGCTGCACCGTCTCCTTGCCGGCCCTCTTGCCGGTGTTGGCGATTCCGACGTGCACCTTCACCGAGGGGCCGTCCGCGCACTCCAACACCGAGACCTCGGCCTTTTCATACGCGAACGTCGTATACGAGAGGCCGTAGCCAAACGGAAAGAGGGGCTTTATACCCTTTGCGTCGTACCAGCGGTAGCCGACGAACACGCCCTCGTTGTACACGGAGCGCGCCGCGGTGTATGTGCCGCGCTGTTCGACAGGCGTATCAGCAAGCTTGCGCGGCCAAGTGCAGGGAAGGCGGCCCGACGGGTTAACGTCACCGAAAAGGACTCTGGCAAGCGCCCTTCCCGCTTCCTGTCCGAGATACGGCTGGTGAAGGATCGTCGCGGCGTCGTCAGCCCACGGCAGCTCGAGCGGAGCGCCGGAGTGCGTGATGACGACGAGGTTGGGAATGTTCCACGAGAGGAGCGTAGCAATCGCCGCGTCATGTCCCTCGGGAAGCTTGAGGTTAGGCCTGTCGCCGCCCTCGCATTCAAGCGCCTGGCCATGGCCGACCTCGGTGCCGGTGAAAACAAGAACGGCATCGGCTGTCTTCGCCGCCTCGCGCACGTCCTCAAGACTTCCGGACTCGCTCGGGAGGCGCCAGCCAAACTTCATGCGGTGCACGCCGGTATCGCCCTCGTACGTAACAGAGAAATCGTAGACTTTGCCCGCCTCGAGGCGCTTCTGCGCCGTCACGGTGTCGCACTCGCTCGCCTTTCCAAGCACTTCGCCGTCGAGGACGATCGTCGTTCCGCCACGATGGTCCATGTCGACGGAGAACGTGTAGTCGCCCGACTCGGGCGCCGTGAGGCGCGTATGCCAGCGGACGGCGAAGTTGGCGGCATTCATTCCCGCGAAGGGCGCCGCTTCGCCGATGTCGAGGCCCGGCTGCCGCGCAAAGCCCGTCTTGACGGGCGTGCCGTCGGTCGACTTCGTATTGTCGAAATAGGAGACTTCCCACGCGCGGACACTCATCCCGGCGTCCTTCGCGGAAGTGTCGAACGTGCCTATCGACGACTCGATCACGTCATGCACGCGGTTCGCGTTGTCCGCGGCAACGAGCGGAAGCTGGACGATCTCGACGTCCCGCCCCTTCGCGAAATACTCCTTCAACCCCGCGAGCGGCGTGATCTCGTAGGGGGGATTGCCTTCGGCGCTCCAGCCCTTCAGCGTAGCTCGCGTGTCGGCGAGCTTCCCGACAACGACGATCTTCGCTGTCTTGTTCGGATCGAGCGGCAGCACGCCATTGTCGTTCTTGAGGAGGACAATCGCCTCTTCGCCGATCTCGCGAGCTGTCTTCTGGTGCTCCGTCGTGTTGCAGCTTCCCTTCTCGCGCTCCTCCGGCCTGAAGAACTTCGTCTTCGCCATCGTCCACAGCGTATGCAGCGCCATTTCGTCAAGCACCGCCTCCGGCACCTCGCCCTTGCGCACCGCGTCGGCAAGTGGGTACGTCTTGGCCTTGGGGTTCGTGAAGTAGCGGATGTCCTGGCCGCGGTTCATCTCGACGCCTCCGCCGTTCAACGCGCTCTTCACGGTCGTGTGCGCCCCGCCCCAGTCCGTGACGATCATTCCCGGGAAATGCCAGCGGTCGCGCAGGATGCCGCGCTGAAGAAAAGCGTTCTCGCTGCACCAGTCGCCGTCCACCTTGTTGTACGCCGTCATCACGCACCAGGCGCCGGCGTCCACGACGGCGGCCTCGAAGGCGGGGAGATAGATTTCGTTCAGCGTCCGTTCGTCGCAGATGGTGTCGACGTTGTTTCGGTCGAGTTCCTGGTTGTTGAGGCAGAAATGCTTGACGGTCGCGGCGACGCCGTGGCTCTGGATCGCCCTGATCTCGGGAACGATCAGCTTTGCCGCGAGGCACGGGTCCTCGGTGAGGTATTCCCAGTTGCGGCCACAGCGCGGATCACGCATGATGTTGACGCCGGGCCCGAGCATCTGGTCTTTGCCGCGCGCACGCGCCTCTTCGCCGATGACATGGCCGAAGGCGGCGGCAAGGTCGCGGTTCCAAGTCGCCGCGAGCGCGGAGAGCGTCGGGAGGACGGTCGCCGGATATCTCTTGCGCGTGTAGTCCCACGTCCAGCGCTCCATGTCCGTGCGGACAGTGTGCGAGGAATCAGAGAATATCCATTCACGGTCGCACTTCGGAACGGCCATCGACATCGTGCCGCTCCCGCCCGTCAGCATCGCCTTCTCCTCTATCGTGAGAGTGGCGAGAATCTTCCTCGCCTCGTCAAGCGCCGCATCGTCTGAGACGGTGTCCGCAAACGCCACTGCGGCGAGAGATATCGCACAAACAAGAACTTCAATTTTCATCTGTCTATCCTTTCTCCGTAGATTATACCACTTTTTTGCGACGCCGGCACCGCAGGTCAACAAGCCGCAGCCGCTCGCCTGCTCAACGACGCTTCTTGTAGTAGTCAGACGCAACGTCGGCCTTGCCATCAGAGTAGTGGTAGACGCGCTGGATGGCATAGCCGCCACCAGAGCCCTTCCCTGTCTTGATAGCGTGACCCTGGCCGTTGACGATCGCGTTGATGCCGACGAGCGGTCCTTCTCCATTCGCTATCTCGACGGTGCAGGCGTTTTCGATGACTACGCCAGGCACATCGGGAACCTCGATTGCGTCGTCGAGGTAGACGCTCTTTCCGTTCGTGTTGATGAAGACATCGTAGACGCCAAGCCCGACCGCATAGTGGCGCTTTACGCCTTCCGCAACCTTGTAGGCGGCATACCCCTTCTTCTTCCCGCCGTGCGACATCCATGTTGCGTTGCCCGGCGGGTCGTAGCACTTCTCGTTCTGCAAAAAGAACACGCGCCCGTCCTCGCCGTTCCAGAGGACGTCATGCTCCTGGAAGTGCTCGACGAAAAGCCCGTAGCATGTCACGCCGTCGCCATTGACGACGATTCCGTTTTTCGACTTGTTGACCGTCCAGCCGGTGTGGTCACCGTGGTCCGCACGCCATATCCATGTATGGTCGACGACGACATCGTTAGAGTTGATCTCAAGGCAGACCTCGGTCTTGCCCGGTTTGCCGGTTCCACCTACGCGATAGACGAGATCGATGAGGAACGCAGGGTTCTTGGTGTGGCGAGCGCTAGTCTTTCCATCGCCTACGACGACAAACCTCTTCGACGCACGCTCCGCGTCGAAGATCAGCCCCGCGACTATGAGCCCGCCGACGTCCGCGCACCGAAGCGCTGCGTCGTCGTTCTCGGGAACGATTGTCGCCTCGCCTATGCCGAGGACAATGGTGCCTGGCTTCCTCACCTTTATCGGCTCGGCAACATGGTAGATTCCAGGCGTGAAGAGGATGTTCTTCCCTGCGGCGAGCGCGGCATTAATGGACTTCGCGTTGTCCTTCTTCTCCTTCGCCACATAGAAGTCGCGCGCAAGGTCGAGTGTTTCCCCTTCGCCCATTCCACTATTCGCCTTGCCGTCACCCCAGCTCACGCCCTTCGCGACGCGGCGAATCGCCGGAACGAACACCTTGAACGCGTCACCGTCCACAAAGAGAAACGGCTTCTCCCGAACGACAGGCGTTTCACCAACGACAGTCGTGCAGCCGCCAGCGCGCCAGTTCGAGGAAACGCCCTCCACGCCAGTCGGCGCACACTCGGAGAGCATCTTCCCGCCATCCTTGCTGCGCGCGACGAAATCGCCCGCACAACCGACGACGACCTGGTTCCAGTTGATTCCGTAGATTCCGGCGTTGAAGGCGTCGTTGCGGTAGAAGTACTGCTGCTGCGAATAGGAGCCGGCGGGCTTCTCAAAAACACAGTCCGCAACGAAACCGCCCGACGCCCAGCCATAGAACCAGTCGAAGACGGCCTTGCGCGAGACATAAAGGCGCCGTGCGGGAGCCGCCTGCGATACGGCCCACTGGAAGTTGAAGAAGGGATCGGCGTTGTTATCGGTGTCGACAATCTCGACATTCTCGATGCCGACCCAGAAATTGCACGTCGCGTTGTTCTTGTCGAGCGCAGCGGGCGTCTTAACGTTCGAGAGCTTCACGTCGCGCGGGGTCTTGCCGAGGCCGAGTATCTGCGTATAGTAGCCGACATTGACCGTCTTCATCTTAGAGTAGTCGCCCGGGAGGAAGAGGAACGCGTAGCGCTCTGGTCCGAACTGGCGCTTGTGCTGACGTTTGAACACGTCTTCTGTCGCGCGGTGGATTGTTTCAAGTCCGTCTTCCGGCGAGAACACGCGGACATTCTCGCCAAGGTCTGGTTTTGGCATGGCGGCTCCTGCAATAAGCGGCATCACCGCAAGCACTGCAAATGACATGGTCGCTTTTTTCATGGCTACACCTTCGGCTGACGTTTCGGCCATTGTGTCCGAAACAAGGTTGATTTATGCCCTTGGATCGGAGCTTCCGCTACCTCACGACGATAGAGAAGCCAGGTCCACCTACTACGAGACCGCCTTCGCCAGTCAATATCGAAAGATTGGCCGCTGTAAACTCGCCCTTCTTCTTCTCGCCATTTACGAAGAGCGACGCGACTTTCAGATCATGCCCGTTAAGGTCGATCTTGACGTCCGTTGCGTCGGCAACCGTCAACTCCCCGATCCGCGTATCCTTTGTGAGCTTGACGCGAGCCCCCGGCAGGACGGTCCAATCTGCCTTGGGAACGCCGGTCCACACAGGCTCCCAATATGTAACGGTGAGATTGTACGGCGTCGCCTCATTGCCGGTGGTTCCGTTTTCAACAAGCTTGAAATTCGACTCATACGTCGCCTGATCGACCTTTATGCCGCCGAGGTGGATACGCTCTGCATCGAACAACAGTCCGTAGACGTTGTTTGACCAACTCTCCGTGGCATTGAACGTGTACGAGCAGGCCGGATAGATGATGCCATTGCCACTCAACGAGACGAAATTCATGTAAGTGGAGCCGTTCCAAGTTCCGCATTCGGCGCCAGTATCACCAAGCTTTGCATTGACGATTGACGACGAATATACCTGCATCGTCCCCGACCCAACCAAGGTTCCTGTCCTAAGCGAAGCATTTGAAACGATCGTATTGGCGACGGCGACATCGGCCGCGCCATTGTCGTATGGGCTCATGATCAAGACAGATTCAGCGGTGTTCAGTGTCGACGGGATGTTGCCCTGCCAGGCGCCATTCATGTACACGTAGTCAAAGTCGCTTGCGAAGAACAATCCAGACTTGAACGCCTTGACGACATTGTCCTGAACAATCGCAAAAGCGAAGTTGTAGACATTGCTAGAAACCAGCGTGGTGACAGACTTCGTCGCGACGCCTTCGTTCACGGCGACGGCCTCGCCCTTGGCAATGACATTCTCCTCGGTAATCGCGGCCGTGTCGTAGGCAACAATGACGCTCGCGCCGTCGGCGATGGAGAAAATTGTTGCTGTCAGCGTCGCCGAAGTCGCCGTCACTTCGGACGAGGCAACGAACGATATCTTGTTTTCGTCAATAGAAGGATCGTAGGTTATCGAAACCGTCTTCCCTGACACGTCCACAGTGAAGAAAGCATCCCAGTCGGCATCAGCTATTGCCGCGCCGTCAAGCTTCAGATATCCAGGCTCGACAAGAACCGTCTTTGCTGAATCTGCGTCCGAGATGTTGATGTTATTGTCGGTAAAGGTAAAGGAGGAAACCTTGCCGGGCAAAAAGTTTATGAATGTCTTGTCACTAGCGCTCGGGTATGTTGCAGGCGGATAGACGCCAAGCCACTGATCATTGCGTGTCGTCGTCAGATCTGAGCCGTAGAGCGAGAATACGACGGGATTAGAGAGGACGATCGTGTAGATCGAAATAACTGAATTGGAAAACACAACGTCGGAGGAAACATTGCAGTCACCAGAAAGCGCAAGCGTGGCTCCGTCAAAGTAGTCTTTCTCCGTAATGGAAAGCGCACCAGAATAGTTCGCATTTTTGCCGAACCAGCGAATGTCGGTTCCCGCAGTCGGGGCGGCATCGGCAGGCGCCACCTTGTCCTTCGCCCAACTCGCCGCGCTGCCAAGGTTATTATCCTCACCAATGTATTCGTAGACATCCGTAAGTTCGCCGTAATCGCCATAGGGCGCCATGATGCGCCTCGTCACAGCGGCAGTCGCCGTGTATTCGCCGTTGTAGAAAAGAAACGCCCGGATGAAATTGTATCCGACTTCGAGCGTGAGTGTATCGTCTACCACGCCGGTAGAGGAAACGACTTCACCGTCCGTCACCGTAGGCCAGCTAGCGAAGGTCGCGCCATAGTCGCGTGTTCCACGGACGAAATAGACCGTCGCGTCACTGCCGGAATACTTGGTCGCCGTCACGGAAACCGCCACCTGTCCGTCCTGAACCTCCCCGACGTTGAAATCACCAAGCTCCCAGCCGTATACGGACTTCATGGAAAGCGTCGTCGTGCCGTCGCCGTTGTCGTCGTACGTGAAGTGTTTGTTAAACGTCGCCTCGTCTATCACCGCGTCATTATAGCGAATGTACGGGGTTGTTGCAGAATTCGAAAAGAAGAACCAGGGATTTGCCGCGATACTGGTCCGGTACGTGAAAGTCGCCGCACGGCTGTCGCCGTCGACAAAGTTAAGATAGCTTCCCGTATTCTGCCAGAAACCATTAAAGTTATCGCCGGTGTCAATGATCGACGCATCCGAAATCGTAAGCGTCGCACCTGCATATTGCGCGGCGACAAGTGTGCCGCTAACCGTTCCGCCGTAAATGACCGGATGCTCGACGCCAGTGTTGCCGAACTGGATTTCGCCGGAGAACCCAAGCGAAGCCCCGTTTTGGAGCGTGAGAGACGACGGGATGCGGCCACTCCCATTGTATGTGACGGCAGCGCCGTCAATAATGACGTCGTCGGATTCGCCCGGCGCATACTGAGCCGGAGTCCCGCTTTCGCTCCAGTTGGAGACAGTCGACCAGAGGTTATCCTGTCCATCGCCAGTCCACGTGTAGGTCCCGGCGTTGAGAAGCGTGATTGCTGCGGCGATTGTCGCGATTGTCAGAAGTGGCTTTTTCATGGTGTTTACCTCTTGCTGGTGTTTACGCCCGATATTATACTAGATTTTCGCCAAACTTAAGTATCTTTACGCGACAGAAAAATATGCCCTTTTGCGTCTTGGCATTTTGCACTTTTGTGAGCAGACGCATAGTTTGCAGACGCGTGTCCATGCCAAATAAAACAAAGTGGCGATGGATTGTCGCCATCGCCACATGTCTCCAAGAAGACGAGGTGTCTGCTACTTTACGATAAGAACAAAGCCGCCGCCGCTGACTGTTACGGAACCGCTGCCAGCAACCCACGAAGACCCTGCCTCTGTATAGACGCCGGTGCGAAGTCTTGCGCCGTTCACTACGAGGCTCCTCGTCGTAAGAACGTGTCCGTCGGTGTAGACCTTCTGCGTGCCATCGTCTGCCGCAAGCGAAAGCGCAGCGATACCAACATCCGCGGTAAGGCGAATTGCACCGTTCCCGCTTAGCTCCCACGACGTCTTCTTCAACGCCGGCAATGAGTCTCCGGCCTGCTTCGCAGGCAGGTGCGTCGCGGAGGGAACGGCATCCGGATCGGTCGCCACGCGCCATGCAGCGATACTGTTTCCATAGCGCCAGACGTTGTAGACCTTCACGACGGGATCGGCGCCAGCGGTCTGCAGGCACACGGTTCCGGCAGCAGCTGGAGAGATGTCCCACGTGTCGGCTTGCGTCGCGTTTTGCATGGAACCGCCAAGCGCTTCGATGGTTCCCGAGAAATTGGAGAAATCCTCTCCTACACCGGTGAGAGCAACCTTCACGCGCCCACCGGAGCCAGGACCGTAAAGGCCATTGTTGCCGCCGTTGGCGTCTATTGCCCCTGAACCTGCAAGCGCACCTGCAGTGATGTTCACCGAACCGCCAGAGCCTGCGCCGCCAATCGTCTCCTCGCCGTCAAGCGGATATCCAAAGCCGCGCGCGGCAATGATGCCGTCATTAGTAAGCGTTCCGCCAACGACGAGTTTGACTACACCGCCGCCAGCATATGCGTTGCCGTCGCCCCAGCCACCTGACCCCCAGAGGACAGGGTCGAGAATCTTGCCGTAGGAAACAAGCGAAGCGACATCCGCAGTCGGGATATGCCCGCCGTCTCCAGCGTGAGTGCCACCAGCATTGCGGTTGTAGCCCGGCCCACAACCGCGCGTCCAGCCGCGCGACTGCCGGCCAGCGGCGTCGCTTATAGTGCCGGCCTGGATCACGCTGTCGGCAGATAGCGTCAAGTTGCCGCCAACCGCAACGTTGACGATCGTCTCAGGCGTTTCGGACGGGCCAAGATGCGTCCAGTTGGCACCACCGGAAAGAGAGATGTCACCAGTAACTGTAAGCACATTGGACGTTGTCGTGTTGAAGTTCACGCGCTCGCCGATCTGAATCCATCCGGCAACAGTCATATTCTCCAGGTCCCACTGCAGCGTGCCGCGTCTCGCTACGTCCGCGATGACATAAACGAGATCCGAGGGCGAGGGAACAGTACCCTTCGACCAGTTGCGCGGGTCATTCGCATGTTCGTTCGCATCACCGGTAAAGAGGTTGCCAGACACAGACGCGAAGAAAGTCTGCGGAGTGGCGGTGTCTACGATGGCCTCCGGATCGTCGGCCTCGCCGAGGCGGAACTGGAAGTGGTAGAGCGTTCCTTCAACGCCGTTAGTCGTAAAGGTGTAGGTTGTAGCATCAGCCGCTTCCGCAACTACAAGCGTCTCAGCCATATTCGCCGCGTCAGTCCCAAAAAGGAGATAGAGGGGCTTCGCGCCACCAATCTCTACCGGGGCGGAAAACGTTACGGAAAGGCCGTTGACGCTCGCCGAAGCGGCACTGGCGAACGCTGCATTCACTGTCGTCTCGAGCAGTGTCAATGTCACGGTATGATCAGTCGTGTTTGTCGAATATGAGACACGTCCAATGTCTGCAGCCGTAAGCGCCGCTCCATCCACAAGAATCTTGCCGCCGACGAAAATGGCGTTGAACTCCGTCTCGAAATCCGGCGGATCGTTTTCAGGGTTGTAGGCATACGTGTAGGAGCACGGTGCGCCAGAGCGGAAATCGAAATGCGGATCGGCACCGTAGAAGCTACGCGGCGCCTGGCCGAGGTTAGTCGAGCGCGTGGCGACAACGGACGAGCCACGCACGACGAGCGCGTTGCCCGCACCGCCCGCGATAAAAGTGGTAGCCGTAATCGAGCCGTTCAAGACCATGCGAGGACCGGGGTTTAGCTCGCCCGTCGCGATGAACGACGCGCCGTTCACGGTGACGTTCCAGTCCTGCAGGTTAATGCTGCCACTGCGCGTGCAGTCCGCGTCTATGCGGATCGTGTCCGACTGCGTCGGCACGACACCGTCGCGCCAATTGCCGGCCGACTCCCATAGACCGTCACCCGCGGCCCCGGTGAAGACGGCGGAGTATGCGCTCGGCGTGAAGGACTTCACCGCGGTCGCGGCAGCGACCGCATCGTTCGTGACGATGGCGAAGGCGTAATAGACCAACTTCTCTTCTGTGAGCCCCGTGAGCGACTTCGAAAAAGTTTCGTTCGCAACGGCCGAGCCGAGATTTTCCGAGTGATCCCATGAGGAGAGGTCGTCCGTCGCCGCATCTGACGCCCCCCAAAGCGCATAAACACTAGCATCTTCAGCCGTCTTAGACACGAGCGCGGAAATGGTAGCAGAGGTCTCGTCAACATTTGAGGCAGAGGGCGACGTGATGCCATAGGGTGACACAGCGGCAAGGCGGAATGTTGAATACGCCGAACCTGTGCCGTTCGTCGGCGTCGCGGCGACCTCCACGACGATCTGCTCCGCGAATTCGGCGGCGGATAGCGTAGCGCCGTCGACGGTGAACTTGTTGTTCGAGAAATACCGTGTGTAGACTTCGTCCGCCGCGCGAGGGACCGTCACGGTCGCACCGGATCCGGCGGGTATATCCGCATGCACGCCAGACATCTGGTAGAAGCCGTCGTTGCCGGTGTGGAAAAGCGTGAGCGAACCGCCGGAAAGGACGGGCACGCCGTTGGCACGCGGCGAGATCATACGGACGATCCAGTCCACGCCGCCGAGGTCAAACTGCGTGTCCGCCGGCGGCTGGAACTCGCCGGACGAGACGAAGATCGTGCCGCTCGTGTATTCGTCGTTGGCATTCGGATTCGAGAACGTGCCCTGGCACTCGAACCAACCGCCACGCATGACAAGCGGAAGTGCGCCGCCCCAAGTGCCCGTACGAACGATGGTACCGTCGGTTTCAATTACAAGCGAACCGGCCCCGGAGGTGTTCACCGTGTTCTTAAAGGTCGCAGAACCTCCGTTGCGGACCGTGATTGTCGCGTTGACGCGGATCTGGCCGGCAGAACCCGAGTCGTAGTGGCCGCCGTCTAGGATAAGGGCACCTTGGATATTTGGCCATGCGCCCCCCGAGACCTGCACAAGCGTCGAACCGCCGGAGATCGTCGTCATGCCAGTCGGCATCCAGTCGCCACCGGGGCTGTAGGTTACGGTGTCGCCGTTGGCGATCACCACGTCGTCCGAGGGAGTGTTGCCAGGCGAATTCGCGGCGGGCGAGGTAACGTTTCCGCTTCCATCGTCGTAGTCCCAGTTGCCTGCGGTGAACCAGAGGCCGTCTCCAGCCTTGCCGGTCCAGGTGTAGGTTCCGGCATTGAGAAGATTTATCGCCGCGGCGATCGCCACGATTGTCAGCAGTGCTTTTTTCATAATCCCCACCTTGTTTGATTTTCGCCTATATTATACAGGTTTCCTTAATAAATTGGAAGCGTCCGCAAAATACAAGATTTACTGGCTCACGTACTCAATATCGTCGAGGTAGAAGGTCTTGGCGGGGCCGCCGAGCGTGAAGGCAAAGCCTGTCTTCATGCGCGAGAGGTCCTGGCCGTCTAACGCGATGCGATAGCGCGTCCATCCCTTCTTGAGCACAACCTCGACCTCGCCCTTGCCCGTATCGGGAAACGCGCAGTCCTTGAGTCCGCCGCAGAAGAACTTGACCTTCTCGCCGCCCTTCTCGCCTCGGGCCCAGAAGACGAGCGTGTTCGCGGCCGTGAGGTTGAATCCGCCATCCGCCTTACCCCAGTCGTTCGCCGGGCTCTGCCACATGATGCCCACCCAGTTGTCATTTGCGGTGTAGGAGACCTTCATGCAAGCCGTGCCGGAATGCGGCTTTTCCGCGCATCCGTCCTCGACCTTGAGCGCCCCCGTGTTGCCCATGTAGCCAGAGACATACCAGTGATGCGGCTCGTCGCGATACACCGCGAACGGCACCTTTTCCGCGCGCCTCTCCTTCTTCGGCTTCGGGCCCTTTCCAATCATCGGCCAGTTCGCATACGCGGCGTTGCCCTTCCCGTCAAAGCAGTACGCATAGAGACGGTACTTGCCGCCGCCGGGGAGCTTAACCTTGACCTTGTTCGTGCCCTGGCCCTCGACAATCGATTCGTCCCAACCCTCGGGCATCGCGAGCCCAAGCCCGGCCTCGCCATAGTACGATGCCTCGTCGACGAGCGTCCACCGCCACGTGAGCTTGTCGCCGTCGGGATCCTTCGCGGAGACGGACGCGGAAACTGTCTCCCCTTCAACGGGCGCGTCCTTGGACACCTTGACTTCATCGATACGCGGGCAGCGGTTCGCGACCTTGCCGCCCCAGAACTTCGCGAGCGTCGCGACTACTTCGAGTTTAGTGCCGTCGGGGAGCATTGTGCCGAACCAGGTCGGAGAGCCCTCGTTCTTGTGCCCCCAAGTGAAGACATAGCCGCCGAGACACCACTTGCCCTTCTCGGCGAGAATCGTCTTTTCGTAGACTTCGCGGTACCAGTCGGCCTTGTACGTGGAAGTCCACTCCAGCGGAAGCCCATTTGGCGCCTTGCCGCATTCGTTCGCGCCCTTCGGCCCGTATTCCGTGAGGATATATGGTATCTTGCCGCCAAGCTCGCGCCAGCGCCTGCCGACGCTCGTCGCCCCGCCGTAGGAGTTGATGCCCATGTACTGCAGCTCGGGCGCGAACTCGAGAATCGCGTCCGCCTTCTCCTTCCACATGTCCGCGACGACGGTTCCGACGGGGTGGTTCGGATCCGCTTCCTTCACCTTCTTGGCGAGATGGTTGATGAATTGCCACATCTCCTTTGGGTTCGGCTCTCCGAGCTCCATCTCGTTGCCGAGCGAATAGCAGAGAAGCGCCGGATGGTTCTTTATCTTCGCGACAGTCTCGAGCACCTCGCGCTCGGTCTTTTCGAGCGCCGCTTTGTCAAGGTAGCTGAAACCGTGGTTGTGGTGGCCGAGCCAGAAACCGAGCATCACGGTGTGGCCATACTTCTGCGCTTCGTCCAGCTCCACCTTCGCCTTGTCCGCGCCCCAGGTGCGGAAGGAATTCCCGCCGATCTCCTTCAGCAGCGCCTTAGAGCCACCGCCACCGCCGCCCTTTATGAAATAGGGCTTGCCGTTGAACGTGAGGTGCCAGGCCCCAGTCGAGCCCTCGATGCGGACAACAGAGCCAGCTCCGTGTAGGGCGAGCGCCGCAAAAAGCGGGAGAAGTGCGACAAGTTGGGTTTTCATGCTCCCATTATACTATTTTACGGGCGAGCTCGCACACTCTATTGCGTTACAAAAATATGCCCGATTGCGTCATCGCCGGAATTCTGGTACAATAGGGGCGTGGATACGGTCCTTTTCATCACCGACCTTCATGTCGGCTCACACGTTCAGGAGTTCGCAGGCGTCTACGAACGCGCGGCGGCACACCACTGGCGCGTCATTGAGCTTGAACTCTCGCGCTCCGTGCGGCCCTTGAGCGAACTTGTCGCGCAGTGGAAACCAGCGGGCTGTATACTCGAGGGATGCACAGTCAAGGCCACGGAAGCGAAACGAGCGTTCAAGGGCATACCAGTCGTAAACCTCGACCCCGACGCCAAAACGTCGGCCTCCGCACATTATGTCGTGGAAAGCGACCCAGGGACGATCGTGGACTGGGCGACGAAGGAGCTCCTGCGCACAAAGCCCGCCTCGTGCGCGTACTTCGGATGGTGCACGAAGACGGTCTGGAGTGCAGAACGCGGGCTTATCTTCAAGAAGGCCGTGCAACGCGAATCGAACCTCCCCTTTGCCGACTTCAAGGACGGCTGGGAAATCGGCGACACGCTCGGCGTGCAGAAGCGGCTCGCAGAATTTCTCACACCGCTTCCAAAGCCGGTTGGCATCTTCGCAGTAAACGACTATGCCGCAGTCCAGGTAGCGGAGGCGTGCCGACAGTCGGGGCTCGAGTGCCCAAGTGATTTCACCCTCGTCGGAGTCGACAACGAGGAGATGCACTGCGAATGCGCAGACCCGACCATAACTTCGATAGAGCTGGACTTCCGCGAGGCAGGCCGCCTCGCCGCCGACCTTCTCGCTAAACTGATCGCAAACCCGAAGCTTCCGCCGCACCACCTCAAGTTCGGGCCTGTGCGCCTCGTCCGCAGGCAGTCGACCCGCGCGCTGAGGTTCAACGACCCGCGCATTACACGAGCTGTCGAGAGAATACGGCGCGACGCCACCGCAGGGCTAACGGCAGCCGACGTCCTCGCGGAGCTTCCCTTCTCACGGCGCGTCGCCGAGAAGCGCTTCCGCGCAGCTACCGGCAAGACAATACTCGAAGAGATACAGGACGTCCGCTTCGAGAAAATCTGCGAACTTTTGGCTACCGACATCCCAATCGGGCATATCGCCGGGAGGTGCGGAATGCAGTCAGACTCGTTCCTTAAGCGCTTTTTCAAGGCGCGGACGGGCATGACCCTGCGGGAATGGAGAAACCGCCAGACGCGATAAGCCCGGCGCCGTAGAGCGTGAGGGTCGGGTCGATGGTGAAAGGAAGGTTGAGGTCTTTTAGGACCCACTTCGCAAAGCCGCCAGTCGCGACGAGGCGGAAGTCCGTCTTAAAGTTCTTTTTCAGCTCGGCTACGATCTCGCGCACCATGCCACGATAGCCGACGAGCGCACCAAAACGCATCGCCTCCTCGGTCGAGCGGCCGATTTTCGGTACGCGCCCCGAGCCGATCTTCATCCGCGGCAGTTTTGCCGTCCTCTCGAAAAGGTAGTCGCGCATCAGCGGGAACCCTGGTGCAATCACGCCGCCGCGCCAGACGCGATCAGAGGTGACAACGGCCGCGGTAAGCGCCGTTCCGAAGTCCATCACTAGAACTGGCGCGCCATAGCGCGACACCGCGCCGGCAGCGTCTGCAAGACGGTCAGCGCCAATAGTCTCGGGCTTGGGGTAGTCGAGTTGGAGTTTTGAGTTGGAGTTGGAGAGTGGAATCTTCTCTCCTTTTTTCACAGAAAAACAACGGTACGTGACCTGGCGGAAGGCAAGGCCGTGCGCCTTCGCAAACGCGCGCCATGCGCGGTCGACTTTCGGCACGACCGAGACATAGGCGAGGATGAGTGGAGGAGTGGGGGAGTGAGAGAGTGGGTGAGTGGAGGAGTGGAGGAGTTTTGCCAGCGACTCGACGACACGAGATGCCTCGGCGAAGCCGCCGTCGCAATGGGCCACATGACTCACACGGCCGTCGGACCAGAGTCCCACGGCCGTGGAGGTGTTGCCGACGTCTACGACGACGAGCCTCATTTGCAGAGGCGTAGCTGCTGGTCGCAGAACGTCTTGACGTAGCCATCGTCCGTTGCGGCCCGCGCGCGCTCGAGTGCGGCGACCCAGACCTTGCGGCAGGCAGGCGCCTTGGGGCACTTCGGGCACATGACGAGCTGCGTCACGGCGGCGATCTGGGTGAGCGCAACTGGGTCGCCGTCGTAGGACGTGCCGATCTTCGCGAGCAGCGCGTCGGCCGCGGCGGGCGTCTCGACAAACGCCCTCAGCACCTCGGGCTTCGTAGCTTCCGCGACGAGCTGCGGGTTGGCGCGCTGCCACTCGTAGGCCATCTGGTAGCCGTCGACGTGGGCCATCGCGGCACCATACGAAGCATAGGCGGTCGCATTGGGCTGGCCAAGCTCGCCCTTGGGCTCGAACGCGCCGTATTTCTGTTCGGTCGCGCAGCCAGCGACGAACAGCCCCGCCGCAGCGACCACGACTCCAAAAAGAATGTTTGTCAGAAGTTTCATAGCGTCTTTTCCTTTCAACATTTCAACTTTTCAACCTTTCAACCTCTACCCGAACATTTCCTTGCGCCACGGCTCGCGCATCATGTCGTCCTGGTACAGGAAGCGCTCGGCCGCCTCGTCGTTCTTCGCATGAAGCGTGACGGGGTCGAACTCAAAGCCGCGTCCGAGACGCCAAGCGACGATCGCGAGGTTGAACATCGTCGACGAGCGGAATCCGTTCGACTCGTTGAGCGCGAACGTCTTGCGGTTGACGCACGAGTCGATGAAGTCCGTCTGCTGCGGCGCGGGCTTCGGGAGCTCGGCAAGCGTCTTGAGGACCTTCTCCTCGGGCCACCACGTGCCGTCCGCCTCGCGGATGCGGAGCGTCTTACCGCCCTGCTTCTTGTAGACGCAAAGGCCGTTCGACCCGCGCAGAAGCGGCTCTTCCTTAAGCGACACGTCGCCGTCGAGGATCACTTCCGTGCCGTCGGCATAAGTCAGCGTGAAGCGGTCGAAGCTGCCGACCGCCTCTGGATGCTGCTTGAGCCCCTTGTAGTCGATCTTAACGGGCGAGGTCTCGTCCTTGCAGAGAAGGTACTGCAGCGGATCGAGGTAGTGCTGCGCCATGTCGCCAAGCCCGCCCGAGTCATAGTCCCAGTAACCGCGGAAAGACGTGCCGAAGCGGTGGTCGCTGTAGGGTTTCCACGGCGCGGGGCCGAGCCACATGTCCCAGTCAAGCCCCTCGGGAATCATCTGCGCCTTGTCCTGGACGCGCCCGGACCAGCCGAACTTCCACGTGAAGCCCTGGCCCTCGCCGAATACGCACTTGAGGGGGCCGTTGCCGAGAAGCCCGTTCTCGACGATCTGGCGAATCGGCTCGACGGTAGTGCCGAAACCGTAGAAACTGTCCTTGAAGCGGAACCACGTGTTGAGGCGGAACATGCGCTTCTGGGCCTGAATGACCTCGCGGACGCGCTTGCCCTCGCCAACGGTGCGCGTCATCGGCTTTTCGCACCATACGTCCTTGCCCGCCTTCGCGGCCATCACGCTCTGGACGCCGTGCCAGTGGGGCGGCGTGCAGATGTGGACAATGTCGACGCCTGGGTCGTTGATCAGCTCTATGAAGTTCTTGTAGCCCTTGATCTTGCCCCAGCCGCACTTCTCGGCGGCGGCAAGGCCAGCCGCGACGCGCGGAGCGTAGCAATCGGTGAGGCCGACGAGCCGCGAGCCCTTGAACGGCAGGTGGTTGGCGCTGTGCGCGATCTCGCCGAAGCCGATCAGCGCGCGCGTGAGCTGGTTGGAAGGAGCTGTCGCCCCCCAAAGGACCTTCGCCGGGACGATGTTGAACGCCCCAAGCGCGGCCGCACCCTTCAGGAATTCTCTTCTTTTCATGTCTCTGTCCAATTCCCTTTTCGTGTATTTAGTGTATTTCGTGGTTTAAAATATCTCGTGGTTTAAAATGTATTTCGTGGTCTTGCAATCGCCTGTATCAGACCTTGCGCCATTCAAGCGAGAGGTCCACCGACCCAGCCGAGTGGGTTAGGCAGCCGAGCGAAATCGCGGTAACACCCGTCGCCGCGACTTCTTTCGCGCGCTCCAGCGTGATGCCACCGGAGGCCTCGGTCTTCGAAATCCCCTTGCACATCTTCACGCACTTCTTCATGTCGGCGCAGGACATGTTGTCGAGCATGATCCACTCTGGCTTCGCCTTCAGCGCGCTCGCGCACTCCCGCAAGCTTTCGACCTCGACCTCTACGGCGAGCTTCGGGAACTTCTTGCGCGCCGCAATAACGGCCTGGTCGAGCTCGTCGGGATTGCCGCCCTTCCAAAGACGGCGGTGGTTGTCCTTCATGAGGACGCGGTCGTACATTCCAAGCCGATGGTTCGTGCCGCCACCGCAGAGGACGGCGTACTTCTCGAACACCCTGAGTCCCGGCGTCGTCTTGCGCGTGTCGAGGATAAGGGTACCGTAGCGCTTCGTCGCGTCGACAAACTTCCGTGCGAGCGTCGCAGTCGCACACATGCGCTGCATGAAGTTGAGGGCCGTGCGCTCGGCGGCGAGAATCGACCGCGCCTTGCCGCGGAAGGAAAGGATCGGCTCCTTCGGCTTCACGACGGAACCGTCGGGCTTGTGGATTACGACCTTGATCTTCGGGTCCACCGCCTTCATGACGGCCTTTGCGACAGTCGCGCCGGCGACCACGCAGCCAGCGCCCTTTGCATATATCTCGCCGGTCGCGACGGCCTTGGGGTCGACAAGCGCTTCGCTCGTCGCGTCGCACCATTTCGACTTGCGCGCGTCGAGCGCGTCGGCAAGATCCTCGTCCAGCGCAAGCCGTACGGCTGCGCGGGCCCTTGTGGAAAGCATGACGTCCTTCATGTGGAAGAGACGTCCCTTATGCAGGCATCAGGAATTCCCAATGCTTGTAGATCATCACCGTAAGCGTGACGGTGACCACAAAGGCAATGAGGCCGAAGACAAGCGCGGACATCGCCGCGTTCTTGCTGATGTAGCCGTTGCGCGGCGCGGTGGTGTCGACCGGCTCGAGCTTGAACCTGTCGGCAATCGCGGCCCCGCCGGCGCTTTCGCCGCCGGGGGCCTTCATCGGCTTGGTCTTTTTGATTTTCATGCCGACAATTATACCTAAAACCCTCCCTCGAAGTCAAGTGCTGCGGCCAACGGCCCGTCGCAAAGCGAAAGAGCCGCGCATCCGAAGATGGATGCACGGCCCTTTTCTTTCGCGTTTGATTCCGCGAGGAGCTTTAGTTGAGCTCCATGCGGCCGCGGCGCGAACGGTTGCGGATGCGGGCGCGCTGGGATTTCTTGCGCGCCTTGACGCACGGCTTCTCGAAGTAGCGCTGGTCGCGGATGGT
>Ga0310786_10003339_pt1 | contig 23421 bp, 16 predicted proteins | sample AusTroGonzalo_MG_FD_203881 | JGI IMG/M metagenome (GOLD analysis project Ga0310786, IMG submission 203881) | Bovine rumen microbial communities from tropical cattle in Woodstock, Queensland, Australia - Gonzalo_03 (v2) (version 2) | ecosystem: Host-associated > Mammals > Digestive system >...
CCCGATCCTGAAGGACATCCCGATCCTCGGCTGGGCCTTCTCCAGCGAATCCGAATCCGCCCGTGAAACCGAGCTCGTGCTCACCGTACACGCCGAACTCGCCACCCCGTTCGACAACATCACCGCCAAGCTCAAGGACGAGCTGAAGGGCGTTGACGACGGCCTGACGCACGGCATCGAACACCCGATCACCAACCTCGGTTTCGAACAGTTCGGCCTCGACTCCGGCAAGATCGAATAATCCCGCGAAATACAGCACATCTGCCGCGGATGCAGGGATAACCGTCCGCGGCTTTCTTCAAAATATAATCGCTACCATATAAGGAGACATTAATTATGGACATCAAACATACGCTCATTCCCCTGCTCGCCGCAGGGATTCTTTCGACCTTCTTTCTCGCCAGTTGCGGCAAGGAAAACGCCGCGGGCAAGGACAAGGTCCGCGTCGGCTATCTCGCCGAGCCCGCGCACGGCCTGCACTTCATCGCGAAGGATCTGGGATATTTCGACGAGGAAAACCTCGACGTCGACCTCTTCCAGTTCAACACGACCGCCGAAGGCTGCTCCGCGGTCCAGGCGCAGAAACTTGACGTCGGCACGTTCGGCACGGCGGCTCCGCTGCTCTTCATCGCCCGCGGCGTCGACTTCACCATCTTCGGCGGCATGATGATCGGCGGCCAGGCCATCATCGTGAAGCCGGAGAACCTCGACAAGTTCAAAGACCTGAGCAACTTCAAGGGCAAGAAAGTCGGCCTCGGCAAGCTCTCAACCGGCGACGTGATCTTCCGCGGTGCGCTGAAAAAGGCCGGGATCGACCCGAACAAGGACCTGGAGATCATCGAATTCGGCGGCCAGAGCGCCGTTGTGGAGGCCGTCAACAAGGGCGCGGTGGACGCAGGTATCGTGTTCAGTCCGCATTTCTCCCTCGCGAAAAAGAATTTCGGCCTCGAGGTCTCGAACTACATCGCCGACTTCCAGCCGGACTACACCTGCTGCCGCCTGATCGCCAATACCCCGGACCTTCAGAAGAAACGCGACATCTACCGCCGCTACCTCATCGCCGAGATCCGCGCCTACAAGTTCTACCGCGAGAACGAGGAGGAGACCATCAAGATCTTCGCGAAGGCGTTCAAGCTGGACCCGGAGCTGCTGAAGGCCGACACCTACACGAACAAGACCTTCACGTCCAACCCCGACCCGCTGAAGAAAGGCACGATCGACTTCTGGGAGACCATGAAGGAGATCGAGTATCTCCCGGAAAACGAAGTGCACATCGACGACCATATCGACCCCACGATCTACCGGGAAGCCCTCGACGAAGTCCTGAAACGCTATCCGGACGACCCCATCTACAAAGAAATGGACGCCTTCTTCAAGGCGAACAACTGAGGAACGTGAATTCAGCTTCGAAACCTTACCCAAAGACCCCCATGCAGGTAAAAACGTGAAGATACTGCTTGTTATAGAATTCATCGGACTGACCGTCGCGGCAGTGTGGAAACACGACTGGTTCGCCGCCGCGGGGGGCATCCTGATCCCGGCCGCCGCCCTGGTCCGCACGCTGTTCGTGTGGGACAAGGACCGCCGCACCGCCATCGTGGACGTGACCGCGGTCCTGGAAGGGTTCCTGCTGGCGTGGCAGCTGGTCACGTCCAACCGGCCGGTGCTTGATCCGGTATACTTCCCGGCTCCCGATACCGTCCTGCGGCAGTTCTTCAGCGAACTGAAGGACATGGCGCACGGCATGCTCTCCTCGCTCTACCTGCTGGGGACCGCGTATCTGCTCTCGCTGGCCACCGCGATCCCGGGCGGCCTGCTGATCGGAAGCTCCCCGCGCCTCCGTAACGCCGCGGAACCGTTCAGCAAGGTCTTGAGCGTGATCCCGCCGATTGTGTACATCCCGTACGCCATCCGGCTGCTGCCGAGCTTCAGCACCGCCTCGATCTTCGTGATCTGGTCCGGTGCGTTCTGGCCGGTCTTCGCGAACACCGTCGCCGGCGTCGTGAACATCCCGGAAACCATGCTCGATTCCGCCCGGATGCTTCACTTGAAACGCGGCACGTTCATCTTCCGCGTGCTTCTGCCGGGGGCCATGCCGTCGATCCTGACCGGGGCGTCCCTGAGCCTGGTCTTCAGCTTCCTGCTGCTGACCGCTGCCGAGCTGATCGGCGCGACGGAAGGGCTCGGGTGGTATGTGAAGGACCGCGCCGATTTCGGCGACTATGCCAGAGTCATCGTCGGCATCATCTTCATCGGGCTTGTGATCACGGCGATTTCCGCCGGGTTCAAGCGCATCGAAAAGCGCATCCTGCGGTATAAGGAGGTCACAGAATGATCGAATGCAGAAATCTATCCGTGGCGTTTCACGGCAAGACCATTCTTGACCGGATCAGCCTCACGGTCCGGGACGGCGCGTTCCTTTGCCTCCTCGGACAGTCCGGCTGCGGCAAGTCTACGCTCCTGCGGACGTTCGCCGGACTGCTGAAAGCGACCTCCGGCGAGGTCCTCGTGGACGGTAAGGCGGTCGACGGTCCGGAGCCGGCCTGCTCCGTGGTGTTCCAGGACTACTCGCTCTTTCCCTGGATGACCACCGGGAAGAACCTGATGCTCGCGCTCGCGGCGTCCTATCCGCAGAAAACGAAGGCGGAAATCCGCAATCTGGCGGAGTCCTACCTGGAAATGGTCGGCCTCGGCGGCGTGTTCAACCAGTACCCGGCCGCCCTTTCCGGCGGCATGCGCCAGCGCGCCGCCATCGCCCGCGCTATCGCCGTTCCGAGCAGGATCCTGCTCATGGACGAACCGTTCGGCGCGCTCGACCCCGTGAACCGGGCGATGCTTCAGGACCTGGTCCGGGAGCTTCACCGTGATTCGCGTGGCGCACGTACCGTGGTGTTCGTCACGCACGACGTGGACGAGGCGCTGTACCTCGGCACGGAGATCGCGGTGCTCGGCAGTTCGCCGGGACGCGTCATCGCGCTGGAGGAGAACCCCGTCTCCCGCCAGCTCCCCAGGGAAAAGCTATTCAAAGACGAATCCGTTATCTCGCTCCAGCGGAAGATCATGGAGATCTACCGGTCCGACATGAACGAAAAATTGAATCTGAGAGAATCGTTCCACTCCGGCAACGGCATCTGACGCCCGGAGCGGACCTCTTAAACCAGGAACACTTACATTTCAGGAGATATCGACTATGCCCAAGACCAAGAGACAACCCTGCGACCTCAGCTGCTCCGAATGCTCCGTGCGGAACTGCTACCGCAAAGAGAAACAATACCCCTCGTTCTGCCTCACGGAACAGTACAAAGGCGCCGTCGAACAGACCAAGAAGCTCTACAGCTCCAATTCGCTGGACGGACGCATCGCCCGCGCCGCCGCCGAGATCGAGGGCGAATATTACGGCCGCCTGACCCGCCTCGAGGAGACCATCCGGTTCGCGAAGAAGCTCGGCGTGAAAAAGCTCGGCATCGCCAGCTGCATCGGCCTGCTCGACGAAGCCTCGCTTTACGCGCAGATCGTCCGCACCGCCGGGATCGAGACCAGGACCGTGATCTGCAAGGTCGGCGCGGTCGACAAGTGCGACATCGGCCTGCCGGACGGCCTGAAAGTCTGCCCCGGCTGCAACGAATCCTGCTGCAACCCGGCGCTGCAGGCGCGCATCCTCAACGAGTGGGGCGCGGAGCTCAACGTGCTGGTCGGGCTGTGCGTCGGGCACGACGCTATCTTCACCCGCCACAGCAAAGCCCCGGTCACCACGTTCATCGTGAAGGACCGCGTGCTGGGACACAACCCCGCCGCCGCGCTCTACACCGCGAAGTTCTACTACAAGCGCGTGCTGGACGAGAAGACCTTCCCCGAACCGCGTAAGGAAGCGGTCGAGGCGGAAGAAGCTGCGAAAAAAACTTCGAAAAAAGCCGCAAAGAAACCCGCCGCGAAAACCGCGAAGGGCGCGGCAGCAAAAACTGGAAAGAAAACATCCCGTTCCTGAATGGAAAACCCTTTGACTTTTGTCCTTTTTCAGGATATATTTATGGAACCTCCAACAGGAAAGGCACTTCAAATGGATTCCATACACCTCGACGGAAATGAACTCGACGCGATCACGTTTGCCACGCAGAACACGAAGATCCTGGTCATCCGGGCAGCGCACGGCCTGCTCGGATGCGGCTACATCTCGGTCGATACCGCCGCGAAAGTCGGGGACGCCCTCGCCGTCGTCTCCGGCGTTTCCTCATACGAGGACATGCTCCAGGCTTCCGTGAAGGCGGTCTCGCCCGCGGCGGAAGCCCTTGGCGTTCGCCCCGGCATGACCGGCCGCGACGCCCTGTTGAAAATGCAGTGAAAAGCGGTCCGGTCTTTCAGCGGAAAATCCATTCGCCTGAAATCATCGGGATGCCCTTGACATTTTCCCGAAGAACGGCTATCTTATATCCTACGGATTAGAGCTCCGCGGCATATCTGTCCGCGGATCCTTTTTTTCACTTTGTCCGAGGATCATTTTATGACTGCCGTACTTGTTTTCTGTATTCTGTCGCTGTTTCTGGTGCTGGGGAAAGTCCTGCGCGTCTTCATCCCTCTGCTGCAGAAACTCTATCTGCCCAGCTCCATCATCGGCGGCGCCGTCGCGCTCGTCGTCTTCAAGTGTTTCCCGGGACTGGTTCCGACGGAAGTCCTGTCCGCCATTGGCAAGCTGCCCGGTTTCCTCATCAACGTGGTCTTTGCCGGGCTTTTCCTCGGCGTGACCGCACCAAAGCTTTCCAAAATGATCTCGATCGCGTTCCCGCAGCTCTGTTTCGGGCAGTTCATCGCGTGGGGGCAGTATGTTCTCGGGCTTGGCCTGACCGGGTTTGTTCTGATGCCGCTTTTCGGTCTTTCGCCTGCGTTCGGCAATCTGCTGGAGATCGGGTTCGAGGGCGGACACGGCACGGTCGGCGGTATGGCCGCCGTATTCGATCAATACGACTGGAGTGACGGCATCGCGCTTGGCTATACCGTTGCCACGGTGGGCATGATCATCGCGATCATCATCGGCATGGTCCTGGTCAACTGGGCCAACCGCCGCGGTTTCGTGCACGATTTCATGCCCCTGGATGAGATGGACCGGCTTCATCTGAAAGGCATCTACCGCCGCCGGGAACAGCCGTCCGCGGGGCGCCAGACGGTACTGTGCGACTCGATCGACTCCCTGGCGTGGCACTGCGCCCTGATCGGCTTCGCAGTGGCCATCGGCTACGCGATCCTCTTCACCTTCCGGTACACGGAAACCGCGCTTTTCCCGAAGGCGTCCATCCGCATCTTCTCCGGGTTCCCGCTCTTCCCCCTGTGCATGATCGGCGGTCTCATCATTCAGCAGATGTTCCAAAGGCTCCGCATCGCCCCCCTGATCGATGGCGACCAGATGAAACGCATCTCCGGCGCGTCGCTGGATTTTCTGGTGGTCTCCGCGATCGCCACGATCCGCATCGAGGTGGTGCTGCAGAACTGGCTGCCGCTGCTCATCCTGATCAGCTCGGGCGCGCTCCTGTCGGTCCTGATGGTGCTGTTCGTGGCGCCGAAGCTCTTCCGCGACGCATGGTTCGAACGCGCCATCGCCGATTTCGGGCAATCACTCGGTGTTACGGCGACGGGACTCCTGCTGCTGCGCACCGTGGACCCGGAGAACAAGACTGAGGCGACTGCGGCGTTCGGTTACAAGCAGTTGCTCCATGAACCCTTCATGGGCGGCGGCATCGTGACTGCCCTGGCGCTGACGCTGGTCTTCACCATTGGCTGGGTCCCGGTCTTTGTCGTGTCCGCGTTTTTCTTCCTTTTCTGGGGGATCCTGATCGTCGCAATCATCCTCCGCAACCGGAAACGGTAGGGCAGGGGAACGCTCCCGCCTTTCTCCATGAACGGGAAACGGCAGAGGTCTTTCCCCTGCTGCGAATCCGAACTCAGATCCCGTTCAAATCGATCGTCTTGTAGATGGAGATGTATTTGCGGAAAAGCGCCTGCAGATCGCCGTTGGCGCGTTTCGCGGCGATGACCTTGTCCGCGGCGGCCTTTGCTTCGGAGTTGCCGTGACGGAACACGAATCCGTATTCCTCCGCGGGGATGGAGACATTCAGCATCCTGATCCTGCCGACATACTTGCCCGCTGCCAGCTCGGCTTCGCCCTCGTCATCGATGTAGGCGTCGATCTCGTTTTTAAGCAAGCCCATGATGCCTTCGGTGGCATTGTCGTAGTGGTATATTCTACTGGCATGGAGCTTGTTGGTGGCGAATTCCTCGTTCGTGGTGCCTTTCTCGGCGCCGATGCGCATGCCATCCAGGTCCGCGAGATCGTCCAGCGTGGAATCCTCCTTCACCAGGATCTTCCGCACGCTGTCCTCATAGGAGGTGGAGAACAGGACCGTTTGGGCGCGTTCCGGCGTGATGGAAATGCCGGACGTCCCCATGTCGGCGGCGCCGCTCAAGACGAGCGGCATGATCTCGGAGAACGGCACGATCCTGAGCTGAAGCGGACGTTTGAGCTCGGCGGCGATGGCTTCCGCCATTTCGATGTCCACGCCAGCCATACGGTTGTTGTTCATGAATGCAAACGGTGCGAACGTGGGATCGAGGCAGACGACGAACGGCTTGATATCTTCGTTGTAAAACTCGGCTCCCCAGCCCGGATGGGCCCTGAGTGCTTCGAGGTGCTTTTCACGGCTTTTCTGAAGCTTGCCGGAAAGCTTGAACTGATCGATCACGGCATTTGCGGCTTCCGCGAGGGCCGTGTTTTCTTTGTTGAACACCAGGCCGTACTGATCTTTTGTCAGCGGTTTCTGGTTGATCCTGAAATCGTCCCCGACGGATTTGGTCAGGAGTTCGGCCTGCAGCTGGTCCATGATCGCGGCATCGGCCCTGCGGTCGGAAAGGGCGAGGTTCACTTCCTCCTGCGTGAGGTACGGCAGGACGACTCTGGGCTTGATGCGCTCCCGGAGAAACGTCAGATCGCTGGTCCCCTCCTGCGCGGCCACCCTGGCGCTCTTCAACATGGTTTCGTCCATGATCTCGGAGTTCTTCGGCACGACGATGACCTGGGATGAAGTGTCATAGACCGTGGAAAAGAGGATGCGCTCGGCACGTTCCGGCGTGATCGTGATACCGGCTGCGCCAATGTCCGCCTTGCCCATGGAAACGAGCGTGAAAATGTGCTGGAACGGCACGATTTTGTACTGAACGGGGCGACCGAGTTTTTTCCCGATCTCCTCAATAAGGTCGATGTCGATGCCGGCGACCGGGGGATTGGCTTCGCCCAGATAATAGCAATACGGCGAAGAGGATGCTTCGCAGGCGACGATCAGAGGTTTCCCGCTGTCATCCTTGGAACAGGCAGGCAGGATGGAAACGGCAAGAAACAGAACGGAAATGAAACAGAAAAGCTTATTCATGAAACACCTTTCCCCAAAGAGAATAAAGAATGATTCGTTTTCTGAACGCCGCTGTCAATAAAACAGCATCCGATTACAATACAATACCATTTTTTTCCCCGATTTCAAGCGATATTTCGTATTCTAATATTAAATAGAACACTTTTTTCGAGATGCTGCGGGAGTTCCATGTTGGACGGCTGCGTCCATGTGTCGTCGCCACTTGCCGGCGGGACAGGATCTCTGGTGGATACCGGGTAGGTTCCCCTCGGAGCACATCCGGCGCAGGAAACAAGTACAAAGAAACGACGGTCTTCCCTGAAAAAACAAAACCACCGGCCGAACACCGGTGGTTTTGCATGTTTCCGCATCCTGCACGGGGCAGGGGCGGGCGGGAAGACTGCTTCGCTTACAGCTGCGCCGCGGCTGCCTTGAAATCCGCCTGGAACTTGCTGTCGTTCGCGGTCCTTGCCAGTTCGCTTTCCTCGAGGGAGTATGCCAGCTGTTCGAAGCCGTTCGTTTCGAGGTAGATCACGGTGTCGAAGAGTTCTTTTCCGGAGGGTTTTTCACGATAGGCGTTGATCCGGGCCTGCGCCTTGAGCAGACGCGCGAGAAAATCTCTGGTCAGGATGACGTGTTTCAGTTCCTTGTCGGGCGTGCCCTGGAGGACGAACGAGATCTTCCTCGCGTTGGGGAAGAAGGTGTCCTTTTCGTTCACGGACAGGAAGTTGAGCTCGAATCCGCCGAAATCGTCCGTGGTGTATTTTCTGTTGTCCTTTTCGGAACGGACGAGGATCTCCTGCTGTGCCAGCGGGGTCTTGATGTTTTCCGTGACGTCGCTCAGCATCTTGCGTTCGAGCGAGACCAGGTTTTCTTCGGAGCGTTCGGGATTCTCCCAGTTCAGCGCAGGGTTCATGCCCGTAAAGGAAAGGTTCGTGATGCTCTTCGGTACATCGTACGGCAGAATGCCGAAGGTGCAGATGAAGAGGAGATGGGAGCCGATGGAGACCGGGAGGAGGCCGATCCCGGCAGGGACTTCATACAGCTCGCGCCAGCCCTGGTACGGGGTGACGATGGACTTGACGGAGTTGACCTGGAATTTCTGGACTTCCACGGATTCCTGCTTTTCGATTTCCACATGATAGGACGCATCCCGGATCGTCTCCGGCGTGAGCTTCAGGTCATATTTGACGTTGAGGATCTTCTTGTCCTCTTCCTGCGACGTGGTCTCCATGTCGCTGATGTGGTTCGCGCAGCCGGCGAGGATAAGCGGCAGGATGCCGAACGCCGCCATCAGCAGATGTTTTTTTCTCATTTTAATAAAAACTCCTTCTGGGTTCAGTTGGTTTGTATGGATGCGCCGCTCCGGAGACCAGCGCTGAAAAACGTGCGAAAAAAGTTGTGTGCCCTTATTGCTTCAGTTGTTTGCTGTAACGTTTGGCCTGGGCGTGTCCGGCGTCAGCCGCCTTGTTGATCCACTCCAGCGCCTTCTGGACGTTGGCCACGAGTCCGTCGCCTTTTTCGTAGCGGATGCCGAGATCGAACATGGCGTCGGGGTCTCCGAGTTCGGCCGCCTGACGGAGATAATCGATCGACTTCGAGGTGTCCTGCGGGATGTCCTTGTATCCGGTCTTGTACAGGTTGGAGATCCGGTACAGGACGTCCGGCTGTTTCAGGGAAGCGGCTTTCAGGTAGTAGTTCAGCATTTCCGTCGAGGTGCCCTTGGCGCCGTCGTCGATCGCCTTCGCCACCTTAAGGGCAGCTTCGGGATCATCGAGCTCGGCAGCCTTCCGGTACCACTTCAGGGCCTCCGCGGAGTCGGAGAACCACATGCCGAGGCCGCGTTCGTTGATCTCGGCGACCTTCTTGATGGCGTCGATGTTGCCGGCTTCCGCGACCGGAGTGAGCGTTTTCAGCGCATCCTTGTACTTCTTGTCCGCGAACTGCTTCATGCCTTCCTGATACTTGGCAAGCATCGGGTCTGCGGTTTCCGCAGGCGTGGTCTCCTGCGTGTCATCCGGCGTGGTTTCCGCGACCTCGGTTTCCTGCGTGTCATCCGGTGTGGTCTCCGCCGACGCGGTCGATTCCGTTTCCTCCGGTTTTTCCTCCGGCGTGACCTCGACGATCTTTTTCGGCTCGAAATTGAATTCCACCGTCAGCTTGTCGCCCGGCTTGGTGCTGCGGATGGTCCGGGAGATCGTTTCTCCCTCGAAGACGCCCTCCGCCGTGAATTCGCGGAACGTCTCGCATTCGACCTCCTGTCCGGGCTTATAGGAGGAATCGTTGAACGAGATTTCCGCGTCCTCCTGATTGGAGACGAACTTCACAAAGGAAGGTTTTGCCGAAAGCTCAATCAGGCAGTCATTTTCCTGTGCGGGATTGATCGTGAACTGCGGGACGAGCATTTCTTCGATCCCGTCGCCGCGCACGCTGACTTTGTATTTCCCTACCTCGATCGTCTGGCTCCACGGGAACGTCTTGACATCGGACCAGGTCTGTTCGCCGACGCTGATCTCCACGCCATTTTCCCGGATGTAATTCATCACTTCCATGGATGCCTGGAAATAGACTTTGATGGTGCCTTCGACCACCTTTTCCTCTTCCGGCGGAGTGGTCTCCTCCTGCTTGTCCGGGACAGTCTCTTCCTGCTTCGCGACCTGCGTGTCATCCGGTTTGTCCGTGACGGGGGGCTTGTCCTCGCCGGCGACGGATTCGTCGGCCAGGTGGCAGTCCAGGGACTGATTCCGGTCCAGGACCAGTTCGAAGCTCTGGCTCTTTTTGCCTTTCTTTTCGGCGGAGATGGAGTATTTGCCCTGCGGCATGGCGGTCAGCTGCAGCTGGCCCGAGCCGGGCACAAGATAGGTCCCCTGGAGCTGATGGTCCATGTATACCATGAGCTGCGTTTCCGCATCTGCGACGACCTCCAGTTCAAACGTGATCCGTTCCAGTTCCACGTTCAGGTTCTGGTTCCGGGTCAGGTCGCAGGAGAGCTCCTGCGGATGATAGCCGTCGCAGGAGACGGTCAGGAGATATTCTCCGGCGGGGACGCCGCCGTCCGCGGCGGCAAGCCCCAGGGAACTGGCCTTGAAGGACTGGATTTCCTTGCCGTCCTGCTTCAGGACGATCTTTGCGAAGGGGACGGTCCGCACGGCAAGCTCGACCCGGATCCGCTTCTGGGGCACCTGAAGCTCCATGTCCTTGTTCATCAGCAGGGTCTGTTCATACGTCTCCCAGCCTGGCAGTTCGATGTGGAGAAGGACCGTTTCGCCCAGCAGATCGGGGAACTCCGCGCTGCCGGAATCCGAGACCTTGACCGTCTTTTCGCCGTTTTCGACGCCGGAGATCTTGATTTCCGAACCGGGCCGCGCCTTGATAATGAGTTTTTTCAGGTCGGCTTCCATCGGCACGTCGAGCGTCATATTGTCGTTCAGCTCGAAATCACGGGATATCGAACGGTAGTTGTTCCGCGAGATCCTGACTTTGTATTTGCCGGACTGCAGGCCGGGGATCGAAAGCAAGCCGTCATGATCGGAGGAGTACACCCTCATCTGACCGTCCGAGGAGATGAAATGGATTTCCGAATCGGGCGTCGTCTTGATCTGAAGGTCGTACATGATTTCTTTGACCGGGGGCGTTTCCGTCGTGGCCGGCTTGGTGTCGACAACGGGATCCTGTGCCGGGGTCGGCTTGTCCGAGGAGCGCTTGCCGAGGAACAGGAACAGAATGCCGAGGATGCAGCAGGCGGCAAAGAGCGCCGCCGCGGTGATGATAAGGCCCTTGCCGGGCTTTTTGAGCCGCCACAGGAGGAAATGCGCGGAGGAGATGCTGGAAGTGAACGTCGTGCTGTTATGGCATTCGCCGGCGATGACTTTTTTGATCAGCTCGCCCGCTTCATAGGAGGTGTGCGGCGGGAACGTCTTGTCCATCGTTTCCAGCAGCTCGTTCGCATTCTGGAAGCGGTCTTTGGGATTCTTCGCCAGCATCTTCATGACGATCGCCGCGGACGCCGGGGAGACCTCGGGGTTGACCTTCCGCGGATCGGGCACGGGGTCGGAGAAGAGCTTGTGCAGGATCTCAATGGTGTTGTTGCCGGGGTAGGGGTGCTGGCCGGTGAGCATTTCGTAGAAGGTCGCGCCCAGGCTGTAGATGTCGGCGCGTCCGTCGACGCCCTTTGCGTTCTGGGCCTGTTCCGGCGGGAGGTATGCCGGCGTGCCGATCATCATGTTGGTCTTGGTCAGCTCATTTTCCTTGTCGTCGTTTTTCGCAATGCCCAGGTCTGCGAGCTTGACTTCACCCTGTTTCGTAAACATGATGTTGTCGGGCTTGATGTCGCGGTGGACCACCTTGTGCTCTTCGGCGGCGCGCAGCGCGGCTGCGATGGCCTCGACGATGACGACCGCCTGCTCCTCCGACAGCTTTTTGTTGGTCGCCAGGCTGTCCCGCAGGCTTCCCCCGTCAATGTACTCCATCACGATATAGGGGAGCCCGTGGGAGGAATCCGTTTCGACGTCCATGACGCCGACCACGTTGGGGTGGCGGATTTCCGAGGCGAGTTTGGCTTCCCGGATGAAACGCTCAAGGAATTTCGTGTTGTCATCCATGAGCTCCTTCGGAAGGATCTTCAATGCGCGGTAGGTGCCGAGCGTTTTGTGCTTTGCCAGGTACACCTCGCCCATTCCGCCCTTTCCGATCCGCTTTATGACGATGTACTTGCCGATTTCGTTCCCTTCCGAGAACATGCCTTTTGTGGCGGACGGCATGTTCGCCATCTGGGTTTCGGAAAGTGCCATCGTGCGTTCCGGTTCACCTGCATTGGACGGTTCCGGGGCGGGGGGCTGTTCCGGCGGGGCGACGGGCATGATGGTTACGGCGGTGGCGTCGATGGAATCGTCTTCCCTCGGATCGGTCGAGATGAAATTCAAGGTCACTTTATGGTCGGGATAAAAATCCACCCGGATCATCCGGCATCCGATCTGGATGATGTCGCCGGATGCGATCTTCTGGCTGTCCGAAATCTTTTTGTGGTTCAGGAAGGTCCCGTTCCGGCTTCCGCAGTCCCGGATGAACAGGTCGTCGCCTTCCTCCTTCAGGACCGCATGCCGCCCGGAGATACCTTCATCACTCACTGCTATACTGTTGGATTCCTCGAACCCCAGGGAAATCTCATGATTGATGAATTCGACCTGGAAATCATCACGTTTCAGACCATGACATGTAATCAGCATATCTCGTCACGCATTCAGTTCACATTGTTTGGATGGACAGATCAGACGGGGGCCTTCCCATTACCTCGTTTGCGGCCGATCCCGGCGCAAAGGCGATAATGAAAAAGGTCGTTTCAGGGACTTTTACAGGCAGGAAATGCGCATAACCGTCCCTGAACTTTTTTCCAAATATACAATATAGCGGGTCGCGACGATTTTTCAAGCCGCAAAAACCTCCGCATCGAAAAAAAAGACAGATTTTTTTAGGACACATCAGGATCTTCGCATCATGCGTCGGCAATCCTCTCCCTATTATTGTTTTTTTTATGCTGTCTGACTGTTGTTCCAGCAATCCGCTGCTGCCGGATGTCACGCCGATATTTTGAATATGTTTTATTCGAAAAAATGTATGAGAGGACCAAATTGTTTTTTTTTGCCTTTTTTACATAAAACGGCTTGATTTTTTTATTCGGAAGTTGTACAGTATAGTCCGAGCGGACCTGTCGCTTCTGCCGACCTTAAGATGTCAGGGAAACAGAAGCAGCGGTTTGCCGCGCCGGATCATTAGGACATCATCATTTCAATCTGCATTCAGCGAGGAAGGACCGTTCGCCAGAACCGGGACTCCCGCGGGATGTCAAACCGAAAACAGGATAGAACCATGAAAAACATCATTCCTCTGATCACCGCCGTTCTGCTGGGGCTTGCGGCAATCTTTGCGGTAAGCAAAACGGTAAAGCACAATGAGAAACCGGACGAGAGAATGCGCAATGTCCTGATCGTCACAGGTGAAATCCTGCCTGGCGAACCGATTCAGGAGAGCAGGATCAGCATCAAGACGATCCCGGAGGAAACGGCGCCGAAGAACTGCATCGACGAAAGCAACATGGCGTTCACGTTCAACCAGCTGGCCAAGCGGAAGATTTCCCGCGGCGACTATCTCCTGTATTCGGACATCGAGCTTGACCAGAGCAAGAGCCATTCGCTCGGTGATGGCCAGTGGGGCGTTCCGGTCTCGTTCGCCGACGGCGTCCTGCTCAGGATGCTCCAGCCCGGCGACGACATCGCGATCATCGGCACGTTCGCCTACCGCGACACCATCCGCACGGAAAAGAACGAGGATGCCGAGGCCAAGGTAGTGGAGAAAACCGTCACGGCGGTCGTCTATCCCCGCGTCAGCATCCTGGAGATCGATGGCAACAGCGTGCTTCTTTCCCTGCCTCCGGAACAGGCCATCGCCATGACCGCGATCCAGCGCAAGGCGCGGCTTTATCCGCTCCTGCGCAAGAAGAAAGATGACAACGCCCTCAGCCGCATGGACGGCGGCATGTTCGAGGATTCCGCGCTGGTCGAGATGCTGAAGGGTCTTCCCAAGATCGACATCCCGATGGTTCCGTCCGAGATCAAACAATAACCTCATATAACCTCAAGGTGTGACATGAAAAAAATATTCCTGCTTCTGGCGCTTTTCCTTTCGTTCTGCACCCTCTTCGCCGAGGATGAAAAGATCAGCATGATCGTCGGGACGACGAAAAGCATCCGGGTCCCGTTCGTCATCGAAAGCTACAAGCTGGTCCCCAGCAAGACTGACATCATCAAGGTCGAGACTTCGGAATCGCACATCCGCATCATGGCGTCGGCGGTCGGTGAAGTCAACCTGCTGGTTTCCGGCGGCGGCATGAGCAACAATTACACGATCACCGTGAAGTCCAACCTGGCCCAGACGCTTCGGAAGCTCCGGAATGACCTGGATACCCTGACCGAGCTGGATATCTCGACGAACGAAGACCAGATCGTCATCCGCGGCACGGTCACCAATCCCGAACACTGGGCGCTCCTCATGAAGGTCCTGCCGAACTACTCCGGGAAATGCGTGAACTTCGCCACGTTCAAGCCCTCGGCCGAAACGCTCCTGAATCTGAAAAAGATGCTCACGGAAGCCGGTTTCACCTTCGCAGAGCAGGATAAGCTTCCGGCTCTCGGCGAACTCGCCATGAAGGTCTCGGGCGATGCCGTCACCATCACGGGCGAACTTTACAGCCAGAAGGATCTGGAAAAAGTCAATCAGATCCTTGCCACCCAGACCTGGCTTTCGGTGAACGGGAAAGCCGATTCCGCCCGCGGACAGATCCAGGGTATCGTCAACCTGACCGTCGTCGAGACCGTCCTGGTGGTCGATATCGTCTACGTCGGCATCCAGGAGACCGACTCCAACAAAGAGGGCTCCAATTCCAATATTTTCGGCGGTTTCTCCACACAGGGACTCTATGACCTGGTCGCCGGCCGGGGCAGCGGGTCCGCCGTGATCAACGGCAACATGGACGCTACCGTGCGCTTCCTGGCGTCGAACGGTATCACGCGCACCTATCATGCAGGCCATGTGAGCTTCGCAAACAATGATCCGCAGGGCGGTTCGCTCCACACCGGCGGCACCGTCTACGTCAAGGTCAACGGCGTTGAAAACGGAAGCCTTCAGAACATCCAGTACGGACTTAAGATCCAGGTGTCCGGCGGACTGATCTCTCCGACCCAGACGAAACTCAACCTCAATCTGACCAACTCCGCGTTGCTCGGGTCCTCCGGCGATTCCTACACGCTGTCCGAGGATACCACCAAGCAGACCGTGCTCTGCGACCTGGACAAGACCATCGTGGTGGCCGGCTCCAAGAAGATCGCCCAGGATACGGGCAAATCCGGTCTCCCCGTCCTGCGGAATACGCCCGTGCTGAAGTGGTTCGTGGCGGAAGACAAGGATTCGACCACGGAGACCAGGCTCCTCATCCTGGCCTGCCCGCGTCTTATGAAATACAATCCCGACGTGCAGATCGACATCCCGCTGGAGATGGATACTGCCTCCACCTACCAGGACGCGCAGAAAGACAACAAGGAGCGGCAGGAAGAAGAAAAGAAACACAGCGGCTGGCTGAACTGGCTGAACTGGTTTGACTGGTAAGAGCCGGGGGCCGCGCGATGAAACAGCTCAGAATACTCGCGAACAACCAGCCCTTCCTGACCAGGGATCTGCCCGACGGCGATTTTTCCCTGATGGTCGGACGGCTTTCCGAATGCGATATCGTGCTGCCGGGGAACGGCGTTTCCCGGCGGCATGCCCGCATTGAGTCCCGGAGCGGGCTGCTTCTGGTAGAGGATCTGAACAGCACGGGGGGCACGTTCCTGAACGGGGATCGGATCGAGGGGAAGATGGTGATCGCGGATAAGGACGTCGTCAAAATCGACGAATACACGATCTCCCTGGCCCCGGCTGCCGCGGCAGCGGAAAGCGCAGCTCCCGCGCAGGAACGTCAGGCGGCGCCACCACCACCTCCTCCGCCACCGGTCAGGCAGAAGATGCCGGAACAGTCGCAGGATTTCAAGAAGGAATTCGCCAATGCGTCCGTCCTGTACGAGCCGGAGATCATGTCGCTTACCCGTTCCATCCATGAGGACATTCTGGAAAAACTGAATCTGTCGGAAGGCGCCCTGAAGGAGATCAACAAGGCGGACATGCGTTCCAAGCTGGAGACATGTCTGGACCGTACTCTGAAGGAACGCCGGCACGAGATCCCGTCGAAGATCCCGATGGACCTTTTCCGTCAGGCGCTGATGGACGAGCTGGTCGGATTCGGGCCTCTGTCGCCCCTGCTGCGTTCGTCCAAGATTTCTGAAATCATGGTCAACGGCCCGAACGTCGTGTTCGTGGAAAGCGGAGGCAAGCTCTTCGACAGCGGCGTCCGTTTCTTCAATGAACAGCATCTGATCTCCATCATCCAGAGGATCGTCGAGCCGCTCGGACGCCATGTGGACGATGCCAGCCCGATGGTCGACGCCCGTCTTCCGGACGGTTCCCGCGTGAACGCCATCATCCCGCCCCTCGCTCTTCACGGAGCGTCGGTGACGGTCCGTAAGTTCGCGGACAAGAAACTCACGACGGACGACCTGATCGCGTTCGGCTCCATGACGAGGGAAATGGCGATCTTCCTGGAAGAGGCCGTGAAGGCCAGAAAGAACATCCTGGTGGCGGGCGGCACGGGTTCCGGCAAGACGACCCTGTTGAACGTTCTGTCGCAGTTCATCCCGGAAGGCGAACGCGTCATCACCGTGGAGGACTCCGCGGAACTGAAGCTGACGCACCCGAACCTGGTCAACCTGGAAGCGCGCCCGGCGAACATCGAAGGAAAAGGCCGGATCACGATCCGCGACCTGGTGATCAATACGCTCCGTATGCGCCCGGACCGCATCATCGTAGGGGAATGCCGCGGCGCCGAGGCGCTGGACATGCTCCAGGCCATGAATACCGGCCACGACGGGTCCCTGACCACCGCACACGCAAACAACCCGCGCGATGCCTTGACTCGTCTGGAAAACATGGTGATGATGGCAGGATTCGAACTGCCGTCCTCTGCGATTCGCGAACAGATCGCGTCTGCTCTCGACCTGATCGTCCAGCAGACCCGAATGGTCGACGGAAGCCGTAAGGTCGTCAAAATCACGGAGATCACGGGACGCGAAGGCAACCAGATCCTGATGCAGGACATCTTTACGTTTGAACAGACCGGACTGGACGAGAAGGGGCGCGTGCAGGGATACCACACCGCTACCGGAAACATCCCGCAGTTCATTGATGAAATGCGCAGAAGCGGCCGCCTGAACATTGACATGTCCGTATTCGTCCCGAAAGTTTGAGGTTGCCTATGACGTTCAATTACATTCTGATCTTTGTTTCGACCGGATTGTTCTGCTTCATCATGATCCGGATGATCACGCGGTATCTGCTGGAAAAGCTGGAACTGAACTCGAACAAAAAATACGAGGAGCTGCGCCGGTTCATCGCACCCGAGAAGCTGCTCACGGGACGGATTTTCGCCGCGCTCATCGCGGGCTGCGTCATGTTCATCCTCCAGCTCATATTCGGCGTGGAGCAGATGAAGATCGCAATCCCCGTGTCCTGCGGCTTCGGCATCCTCGCCTATTACGCTTTCTATTGGTATTTCCTGAAGAAGATGCTGAACCGCAAGCAGGCGTTCGAGAGCAAGATCCTCGACTTCACGATGGGGCTTTCCAACGGCATGCGGTCCGGCCTGGCGCTTGGGCAGTCGATCGAATCGGTCGCGAAACGCATCGGCGGACCGATGCAGGAAGAGCTGGCGACGCTTCTGCGCGAATACCGGCTCGGCATCGATCTGCCGGAGGCGTTCGAGCGCATGTACAATCGGATGCCCTGCGAAGACATGCATCTCCTCGTGACGACGATCACGCTGACGACGAAGTCCGGCGGCAGTTTGGTCGAAGTGCTGGAGGAAATGGTGACGACGATCCGGGCGCGCACGGAATTCCAGGAGCGCCTGAAAAACATGACCGCGCAGGGACGTTTCGAGGCACTGTCCATCTCCCTGGCGCCTGTGGCCGCCTTCATCCTGCTGTACGTCATCGACCCGGAACTGATGAAGCCGCTGGTCACCACGACTTGGGGATGGGTAGCCGTCGGTGCCGCCACGGTCCTGGTCCTGACCGGATATTTCATCCTTGTGAAAATCACGACGATTGAGGTGTGACCATGCCGCAGCAGAACCATTTCCTGATGTACGTGATCGTTTTTCTGGTCGTTTTCGTACCGTATCTGTTCCTCGCGTTTTTCCTCAATAAACCGGAAAAGCGATCGATCGATTTCAAACTCTGCAACATCCCGCCGCTGTACAGGATGACGTGGGCGCTCATAGGGTATTTCACGGAGTCCATCGGCTCGTTTTCCGAAGACCTCCAGCCGGCCCGCAAGCAGAAGTTCCAGAACGCCCTGATCGTCGCCAACATCAAGATGGACACCACGTACATCTTCGCGGCGGAGGTCCTGTTCGGCCTGATCTTCGGCGTCCTGGGCGTCCTGTTCACCATGATGATTACGATGAATGGCTTCGGGCTTCTCTTCGCCGCCCTCATATTCGGGTTTGTCGGGTTCATCATGCCGTCTACGACCATCATGAGCGCCGCGGACAAACGCCAGAACGAGATCATGAAGGCTCTGCCGTTCTCGATTGACCTGATCGGGTCCGCGATGCGGTCCGGCATCGACTTCACTGCGGCCATCCGTTATTATGTCGCGACCGAAAAGCCGGACAATCCCCTCGCTCTGGAGTTCGGTATCCTGCTCCGCCAGCTGGAGTTGGGCAAGACCAGGATTGAGGCGCTGGAGGATATGAACAAACGCGTGCAGCATGACGCTTTCAGTGCATTCACCTCCGCCGTGATCCACGGCATGGAGGTCGGCGCGTCCATCGTCGAAACCATGAAGATCCAGGCGGAGGAAATGCGCCGTGTCCGGTTCAACGCCGCGGAGCGCAAGGCCGCCCGTGCCGTTTCCGCCATGATCTTTCCGATTGCGGTCTTTATCATGCCCGCAATGTTCATCATTATTGGTACACCCGTTCTGTTGAAAGTCATCAGCAGCGGTCTTGGAGGACTCTTTGAATGACGCAATTACGAATCAGCTTTACCGCGGGGGACATCAAAGGGGAGAAATATCCTCTGCTTCCTGAACAGGTCGTTTCCGTCGGCCGGTCCCATTCCAATACGATCCGTCTGGCCGCGCCGGACGTCTCGGGCAAGCACCTCATCATCCGGACGGACAAGGGCTGCAACATCTCCATGGAAGTCCTCAGCTCCAGAACGACTGTCGTCAACGGGAAAAATGCCTCGATCGGCGACATGCTTCGACTTGCCGAAGGCAGCACGGTCCAGCTGGGCAGCGGCTCCGTCTTCGTCATCGAGCAGGACGACGACGGCGGCGGCATGAAAACGCAGATCCCGTCGGACGACGATCAGAAGACCGCTCTGCCGACTCCGGGCTGGAAGAACGATTCCGACACGGAGAAAACGACGATGCGGAGCGCCGACGACACCGCGACGATCGCGGGGACGGCGCCGAGCCTGGGCGCTACGATGGTCGGCAAGACGATGGTCGGCAGCACGATGGTCGGCAGCACGATGGTCGGCAGCACCATCATGCAGTCCGGGAACAGCACAATCGCAGCGGGCGGCGGAGGCGAGGAAACGGTTGCGTTCCAGACCCGCGTCGCGTCCGACGACGAGATGGACAAGATCAAGAATTCCATCAAGCTCAAACAGCGCAAGAAAGTCATCCTGATCGCGCTTCCTCTGTTCCTGTTCTTCGCCATCGCGGTGTTCCTTTATTTCTACCTGAAGCCGAAGCCTGAGGATTTCGTCACCTGGCCGACCGATTCCAGCGGGGAATTCCTCAACGAGTACAAGCAGATCGCGCCGTATCTGGCCATCGTCTATCCCAATGTGCCGGGTTGCACGATGACCGGGGACGATTCCAACCTCGAGATCAACACGGCAATCGGAAAGCTGCACGACGTCCGGCTTCACATGCTGGTGAAAAGCGTCAAGGACCCCGCGACGCTCGAAGAGGACCATCAGCAGGCGTTCGAGAAATGGGCGGAAGCCATGCAGGAACAGGAAGTGACACTGACGTTCGCCGGCGACAGGACGACGATGTTCCTGAACACGACCAAGGGCGCCGGTGTGCCGATGACGTATATTTCCTACACCCGGAGAGTCGAAAACGACGACTTCTGGGGGTATGCGCTGTTCGTGCGCAACGAGGACAGCATCCATACGGTCATGATCGAGGTGGAGACCGGCGACCAGTGGCGTTCCGAGCCGTTCATGCGCGCCCAGGCCACCAGCATGGTCCTCTACGCATTCCAGAAGACCGAGGACCATTGGGAAGGCACGTCCTCCTACCGCAAGGAAACGACGGTCGCGGAGGATTTGCGGGAAGCATCCAGCTTCATGGAACGCGAGGCGCCCGTCTACTGGGGGAGGATCCATTACCTTCTCCTCAGCGCACTGATCAAGTCCGCCAAGGCGGGAAACCCGGACGCGGACCAGGTCGCGGAAGCCAAGAACATGCTGGTCCGCCTGCGCCGCCTGCAGACGATTTGGTACAACACGCAGCGCCTGGCCTGGCAGTACGCTTTTCAGAGCGATGACAGGGTGACCATGAATTCCATTCAGGCGATGGGGGAATCCGTCTTCTCCTCCGAATTCCAGTATTCCGATTTCAGATATGACCTCATCAAGCGTAAGGACTGGAAATGAACCTGAACCTCATCAAACAATCCCCCCTGATCATTCAGCTTGAGTTCAACGGCAAGATCATCCACGAGATCAGCACCGCCGACCTGAAGACCGAGATCACCATCGGACGGAGTGAAAGATGCGTCTGGCGCACTCCGGCGGAAGACCGCAGTGCCAGCGGCGTCCACGCTCGAATCTTCCTGAACGGGAAGAAGGTCATGATCGAGGACCTGAAGAGCCGCAACGGCATTTATTTCATGGGCAAGAAGATCCCGAAGCGGAAACTCGCGGCGGGCGATGTCTACGGCATCGGGGACTGCAAGCTCACGGTCGAGCATGACGTGCACAGCCAGAAGGGCAAGGTGTCCCAGGAAAAGTACCACAAGCTGGAGCAGCTGAGCGGGGAAGACCGGGGAAAAGTGTACGTCCTGAAGGACGACTACATCAAGATCGGCGCGGCGCCGGAATGCTTCATCGTCCTGAACGACAGCCTGGTCTCCAAGCTGCACGCGGTGCTGGAGAACCATTCCGACGACACCTGCTGGGTCAAGGACATGGGCAGCCGGAACGGCACGAAAGTCAACGGAACGCTCCTGAACGAGGAAAACGCCCAGACCGGCCGCATGCTGAAGGACGGCGACGTCATCTCCATCGCGTACATGGATTTCCGGTTCTGGGACAAGACCGTGGTTCACATCCGTTCCCATCTCTTCCTGAAGATCGGCGTGGTCGCCGCGACGCTGGCGATCGTGCTGGGCGGATATTTCGCGTTCCAGGTGATCTCGCCCTCCGCCAAGAGCATCCGCCTGGTCGCCGAGAAACGCGCGGCGACCGGCGATTTCGCTGCCGCGAAGGAAATCCTCGTGTCCGCCACGACGGCACGCGGAGCCGATTCGGACGCCTCGCAGCGTCTTGATCTGGTCCGCAAGCTCGGCCTCTGGGAGGAAACGTGCGAATCGTGGGGGCAGATCCAGGAGCTTCTGTCCGGGGATCCCGGCCGGAGCGAGCTGTATACGGCCAACGACCTGTTCGGCCTGATCTCGTCCGCCGACCGCGAACGCTGGCAGTGGAACGTTTCCACGGCCGCCGTGGAAATGAGGAAGGCGCAGGAGACCCACCTGTTGCTGTCCACGCTGCTCGGCATCGAAGACCGTATCAACCGTTCGGACGATGACATCAACTACATCAACGTGAACCGTTCCAGGCTGAAAGAAGCTCTGGATGCCTGCCGGAAGAATTCGCAGCCGTACCAGACTGCGATCCAGACGCAGGCCACGGACCTGCTCGGCGAAATGGATTTCCAGGTCATGGCGAACGACGAGATCCAGACCGTCATTTCCGAGTGTACCGAGGCGGACAAGATCGAGCAGACGATCACAAATCTGGAGAAAATTCGGGACCGGGCGGCTGCGCGGATCGAACAGCGCCAGACGGACGGGAAGCCCCATTCCCAGTGCGCGCAAATCTTGTGCAAGAAAATGCTGGCCGTCCTGAACGCGCTTCAGGCGAGCCGGACCATCCTGGCGGAGAATTGCATCGCTGCGGCCCAGTTCGAATTCAAGAAGATCGAAGGCGACCTGCATCTTCCTTCGGCGGAAGACTGCATCCTCGCGCCGAACCTTTCAACCTGCCGACTTGAACTCGAACAGGACAATCAGCATCTGAAACAGATCGCCATCCAGCTCCTGAATTTCCAGACGTTCTTCAAGGACAACGAAATCAGTCCGGGGCAGAAGTCTCCGCTGCTCGCGGTGATCTTCGACCAGGATATTTGGGAATCGGATATCCTGGCCTGCGATTGCCTGAACATAACGCAGCCCACCTACACGGAAAAGACCGCCCGCAGCGAATACGACAAGGTGCTCGGCGTCTATGCCTTCTGGGAGTATCTGCGGTCCATCGGCGGCGATTTCGACACGACGGTGTTCGAAGACCGCTTCAAACCGGACATCTTCCGCGCCAAGGAGATCTTCGGCCACCTGGATACGTTCCTGGCATTCTGCGATCCGCTCGAAAGGTCTGCCCTCCGCAAGGTCATGAAGCGCCTTGTCGCGGAAAACGGCGGCAAGAGCGTCCTGAGGGAACACATGACCATCGCGAAATCGATCCTCACGAAACGCGACACCCTGATCGACCATCTGTATGAATGCTATCAGGAGAATTCCGATTTCCGCGACGGCATCATCGCCGGCGGCGCCGCGCTGTGCCTCCTGCCCGAAAACTGGACCGATTTCAAGCCGGGCGAGCTTGGGGACGGCATCAGCGCTTCGCTGAAGAAACTGCGCGCGAAACTTTCGACGCTCAACGAACAGGGGCTTGACACGACGCCGGAAAAGCGGCTGGCAAACGAAAAGAAGATGCTGGAGATCGGGATTCCCGGCGATGCCTTCCTGAAACAGCCGTGGTCGGATCATGTCACCGCGACGTCGATCTCGAAACCGAAATCGTCATCTTCGTCCGAAAAAGACGAAAAAGCTGAAAAATCCGGGAAAACGACGAAATCCGAGAAAACGACGAAATCCGAGAAAACGACGAAATCCGAGAAGTCGAAGAAAGCGGAAGACGACGAGGAGGAGGACGAGGAGGAGGACGAGGAGGAGGACGACGATTGATTATGCGGCGGATGTTCGACAACCTGAGAAATGCGGACGGATCCATGATCATGGAATACGCACTGATGCTTTCCGTGGGGGTCGTCTTCGTCTATGTCGCGATTCAGATCTTCGAAC
>Ga0310786_10003340_pt1 | contig 23416 bp, 23 predicted proteins | sample AusTroGonzalo_MG_FD_203881 | JGI IMG/M metagenome (GOLD analysis project Ga0310786, IMG submission 203881) | Bovine rumen microbial communities from tropical cattle in Woodstock, Queensland, Australia - Gonzalo_03 (v2) (version 2) | ecosystem: Host-associated > Mammals > Digestive system >...
CTGAGGATGAATCTCTTTATGCCGGCCTCCAGTCCGCATGTGACGTAGTCCTTCCTCTTCTTCTGGTCGTCCGACCTGTCCGCTCTTACGATTAGTGTCTTCATTATGATCACTTGATGAATTTGGCAGCTTCCTCTACAGAGAAGCCGTCGAGAACGATGCTGGAGATCGCCTTCGTGATCCCCATGACGTTCTTGTTCTGGAAGACGTTCCTTCCGATGGAGACTCCGTGTCCTCCTGCCTCGATGGAATCGTGGACCATGTTAAGGATGTCCATGTCCGATTCCATCTTGGGTCCGCCTGCGATGACGATGGGTGCGAGCGCTCCCCTGCAGACCTCTCTGAAGGTGTCGATGTCTCCTGTGTAGCTGCATTTGACGATGTCCGCTCCTATCTCGGCCGATGCCCTGGCGCAGTGTGCGATGGCATCGGGGTCGTAGGAGTTCTTGATCTCGGGTCCACGGGGGTAGGCCATGACAATGAGGGGCATTCCCCATTCCTGACACTGCTCCGAGATCCTTCCGGCCTGCTCCAGCATGGAGGGCTCGTCCTCGGATCCGAAGTTGATATGGATCGATACGGCGTCCGCTCCGTACTTGATCGCCTCCTCGATGGTGGTGATCTGTACCTTGCTGTTCCTGTTGGGACCGAGGTCGGTGGATGCCGAAAGGTGCATGATCAGACCGACATCCCTTCCTGACTGACGGTAGGAGTACCTAATAAGTCCCTTGTGCATCAATACAGCGGTTGCACCGCCGTTGGACACATCGTCGACCGTCCTTCTCATGTCGATGAGACCGTTGACCGGTCCGACCGATATTCCGTGGTCCATGGGGACTATGACGGCGTTACCCGTCCTCCTGTCTGTTATCCTTTCCATACGAATGCTCTTACCGTACATCATGGGGATTCCTCTTTGGCCCTTATCTTTCATTTTATTTAATATAGGTTAATCAACGCTCGAAATATCTTCTACCTGCGTTCATCGTAGCCACGAATGCTGCAGGGTCGTCGCTGAGCGATGCCTTCCTGAGATCCTCGACAGACTGGCTGAACTTCTCCCACATCTCGTCCCTGTGGGCATTCTCATGCTGGATCTCGTAGTACAGCATCGGGTCCTCCGATGCGACGGACATGTTGGTGTCGAGCCCCTTGTTGAATGTTGTCGATGCGACTGTCTTCAGATCCTCGAAGGTGAAGCCGCTCCTGTCCAGAACGGTGAACAATGCGATGTTGACTGCGTGTGTGAGCCCAAGGACGTAGGACATGTAATCGTCGTGGTCGTCCACAGGCATGATCCTCAGGTTGCCCCCTCTGTTGTCGAACAATGCCTTGGTAGCCTCCACAGCTTCCGTGTTCCCGCAGTCGCAGATTATGAGGTTCCTTCCGTACAGGGATGTGGCGGATGGTCCGAACATCGGGTGGATCGAGCAGACCTTGTGAGTCTTCGCCATATCCTTGAGATGGTTGATGAACGGTGTCTTCAGCGATGACAGATCGAATATCAGGGTATCCTTTCCGCATACGGATTCCAGTCTGGTCAGTATGCCGTCCACGAGATGGATCGGTACGGATACGATGACGATATCCGCCCCTCCGCAGTCGTCTATGGTGTGTCCGTTGTCCACTGCAGGATCTATAATCGTGATCTCATGCCCTGAGCCCATGAGGAACTCTGCGGTCCATGCACCCATCTTTCCCGCCCCTCCTATGACGGCGACCTTCTTGGGTTCGCCGGGAACGGACAATGCCGCTTCGGAGTCTACCGCTTCCTTGATCAGTGCCTTGGAGACGGTCTTCATGACCTCTTCGCTAAGCCCGTAGGATGTACCGGTATCGACGTATCTGGCTATCACCTTCTCCTCCACAGGTACGTTTCTGATGGGGAGACCTTTGGCCATCTTGTACGCGCCCACTTTCCTGGCGAGCTCTGTACGTTCGGAGATAAGCCTGATTATCTCCTCGTCCCTCTTGCGGATCTCATCTCTAAGGCCGTCTAGTTCCATCTGATCACTGTCGGTATAGGGCGGTCATATTATCAAAGTGATTGATGACCGTGCTACGTGCTAACACGGCACACTATAATAATATTTGTCTGCTTCGGGCGCTGAAACCGTTAATATCGGGCAACCGATTACACTTTGAGAAGAATGGATGCGGATTGTATCGAGGATATCAGTCCCAGGGCGGTTGTAGTCCTGAGGATAGGCGACAGGGCATTCTATCCCCATCTGGAGAAGAACGGTTCAGCGGAAGCGTTCTTCGAAGGGCTGAAGGCCGAGAGAATCGAATTCATACTAGAGGGTGTATCTGGCCACCCAATTCAATTCCCGATCCCGTTCGAGCTGGATTACGATCCTTCGAACTGCTCCGCATCTTTGGGCGAAATAGTTCTGACTTCGAAGGATACAGTTGCATTATGCATCGGACCCATATCCGGCGAATTCATCAGGATCGCCCGTATCGACAGGCCAGAGGAGAAAGGTCTTCTCGATGCATTGGATGGCATCGACATTCCGGTATCGATATCTCTGGAATGGAGTGAATGAACGATAATTGAAGAAAAGCCCCCTTTCGGGGGTAAATGATTTGGAGTCGAATAAGGACCGACGGTTACCCGTCAGCCCTCTTCTTGGAACCGTACGTGATACTCTCGCATCATACGGCTCGAGCCATCGATAACCCCGCTGCTCGGGGCGCCTCACATCGCGAAAGATGTATCTCTGTATCCGCGTTCATTTATCCTGAACTTCTGGCGTTCCTGGAAATACTCCTGTCGATGTAGGGATTCGTCCCGTTCCTGGTCTTCACGTGGCGTTTTATCTTCACATCGCATGGTCGTACATCGTCGGGATCGAAATGATATCTTTTCATCGAGAATCGTACACTTTCGGTACTTTCACTCACCCCCTTCAGAGACTTATATACTATAACATGCAGTGATGTATAGGGACACATCGGATGTACAGATCCATCACCATGAGGATAGAGCCCGATTCAGAGCAGAGGAGGTTCATAGATGAAAGCATAAGGGTACACCATTACGTGTATAATGCTTTGATAACAGCTGTGAAGCTGTATTTCTCCGACCATGGAAGGATCCCATCTCAGAATGAGCTCAATTCCCTCTGTACGGAGATGTGGAGGAAGAACGGATGGATGCATGGGATATATCAGAACACCATGAATCAGGCAGCCAAGCGTGTTCTCGATGCCTTCAAGGCATGCAATCCGAAGATAAAGCAGAGGTCCAGGAAGAAGAAGGACGGGAATGCCGAGGGTGCTTTTGTTCTAAGGTCTCCCAGATACAGGAAGCTGAGCAGATCCAACACCTTCGGATACATCTCCAACAAGACGTTCAGAATAGTTACCGACATCGATGCCAAAGGAAGAGAACGCAGATCCCTCTCGCTGGGAAAGATGGAAGGCACTCTGAGATGCTACAACCAATCGACGCCGATAAGAGGAGAACCCAAAACTGTCATCATCTCAAGGAAGGATATCGGCACTCATTACGAGTATTTCGCCACGATCCAATACGGATAGCCTGATGAGATATGCAGGCATCACATCGCCGCCGAATGCGGGTAGATGGATATCGCCGCGAACGGGATGTTCCGGATGGAACTGCCAAGACCTGCAGGTATCGACATCGGTGTGTCCAACGTTGCCGTACTATCGGATGGTACGGTCTATGAGAACAATCATGAATACTCCAAAGCGATAGACGAGTTCAGGAAGGCCGGAGAAAGGCTGTCAGGAACGCTGACCAACACCGAACAATACAGAAAGACGAAAAGCCGTCTCAATCACAGGTACAGAAGGATCGTCAACAGAAGGAAGGACTACGTGGAGAAGACTTCATTGGATATCGTGAAGAACCATACCACGATAGTGATGGAGGACCTATCGATAAAAGGTCTCAGATCCATTTCAAAGTCTCCGAACATGACGATATCCTACAACGATGGTTCCTTGGGTATGCTCAGGAAGAGGATCTCCGACAAAGCGATGGAAGCTGGCCGCGAGCTGATCCTGGTGGATCCGAGGAACACATCGCAGATGTGTTCCAGATGCCATAACATGGTGCACAAGGAGCTGAGTGACCGGGTGCATATATGTCCTGTATGCGGTCTGACTATGGATCGCGATCTGAACGCGTCTGTGAACATACTCCGCCTCGGGTTGACCCGCAACCCTTCCCTTGCGACAACAGGGTGAACAGCCCCGCCCTCCAAGAGGGCAGGGGCACTGGCAGTTTGACGGATGTTCCGATGAGAAAATCCGTCAAACTCGGGTTTGACAGGAACGATGATTGTTATCAATGGTCGAATAAGAAGAGTGGTGCGGAGTCGAACCGCCTACCTTCACATATGCGAAGGGAACTCGCCGGAGTTCGTAACACAACCTATGTCTAATCGCTGGAGGGACTCGAACCCCCGACCTCAACCTTCTCACAAGGTTGCGCTCTGCCTACTGAGCTACCGGATTAGATGCGTACTGACCATAGAGGGACTCGAACCCCCGACCTCAACCTTCTCACAAGGTTGCGCTCTGCCTACTGAGCTATATGGAAATTGACCTAAGGGGGATCGAACCCCTGCCTCAACCTTCTCACAAGGTTGCGCTCTGCCACTGAGCTATAGGATTTACTTGGTTATGGCGAGAACCCCCGGCGGCCACGATCGTCAGTACTGAGTACTGGCGCGGGTGGAACTGCTGGCCCACGCACGCCCGAGGGCGACGTGGATATGGATGACTCGCGAGCCGATCGACGAAACCCCAGTACGGTGTACTGGCGCTTGTGATACTGCTGGCCCACGCACGCCCGAGGGCGAGGTGGATACTGGACCTGACGGATGCGTGCACCCGTTAGGTTGGTATGACCGCAGACCATACGGGCGGATGCCCGCTGGCGGCTACGATACTGGCGGACGCTTGACGCGAACGCGGATATCCGTAACGAAGCAGTACGTTTGTGCTCAACCGTAGAGGGATTCGAACCCCCGATCTCCCGTCCATTAGGCGGGTGCACTGCCGACTGTGCTATACGGCGATTTTCCTAGTGGGACTCGAACCCACGACCTCAACCTTCTCACAAGATTGCGCTCTTCCACGCTGAGCTATAGGATATTGTTATTACGTGACGAGGTTTGACCCTCCGAATGACCGCCGCAGGCGGGTGGTGCGATGCACTACCGGCTTGGGGACACTGTAATAATGAGCTAGGCTGTGTCCGTCGGGCATGACGCCTGACGGTCCAAGTCTCCATCGACCCAAAGGGGCCGTGGTCGACAAACTACATTCGTAGAGTTGTGTTATTGCTTGGCAGACCTCCTTAGTTTATGCTCGTATTTAAACTTTACTAATATCTATTCAGCAAATGTACAAACCGCTAATCATTATTATCGGGGATGCTGATGCGGTAAACATGGACCTAACCAGAGAGGAAGAAGCTATCCTTAACGGAGAACAGGGTGCAGGCAGACAGAAGGCCATGGAGCTGGTTACGGCCCTTGGTAAGATCTACGGTGCCGACAGCCTTATCGATATCACATCGGCACATCTGTCCGGCGCATCTTACAAGACCATCGGCGACGGAGGGCTGAAGTACCTGGAGGATCTGGTCGCAGGAGGGGCGCAGGTATCTGTGCCTTCCACGCTCAATCCAGTAGGGATGGACAGGACCAGATGGAAGGAGATGCACATCAAGCCCGAGTTCGCGGAGAAACAGCTGAGGATCATAGACCTCTACGGCCAGATGGGCATCAAGAAGACATGCTCGTGTACACCATATGTGGGCCCGAACGTCCCCTCTATGGGCGATCACGTCGCCTGGGCGGAATCCTCCGCACTGAGTTTCGTCAATTCATACATAGGCGCAAGGACCAACAGGGAGGGCGGACCCGGCGCATTGGCCGCAGCGATTCTCGGAAAGACAGCCAACTACGGACTCCATCTCGACGAGAACAGAAGGCCCACCGTCGTAATCGATCCGGAGATCGACGGATCGGTATTCTCGTATTCGCTTCTCGGACAGGCCGTAGGAATGGCAATAGGTTCTGGGATCCCGTATTTCAAGAACATATCTCCAGAGGTCGAAGAGGCTAAGGCGCTTTCGGCAGCGATGGCTGCATCGGGTTCCATGGCCCTGTGGCATGCGGAAGGCATCACTCCGGAAGCCGGTAACTTCGATATCTCTGATTTAGAAGTCATACATATAGGCAAGAAGGAGCTTGAGAACGCGTATGACAAGCTCAACAGGACCGATGATGTACAGCTCATCGCGATAGGATGCCCGCACCTCACAGAGAAGGAGATGCATCAGATCGCGGAATTCCTTAAAGACAAAGAGAAGAAGAACAAGGATATCGAGATATGGTTCTGCACCTCAGAGGCGGTCAGAGAGAAATGCGCCGAGGATGTGAAGATCATGGAGAGGTTCGGACCTGTCCTGGCCGACACCTGCATGGTCGTGGCCCCCATAGAAGGAACGTTCGAAAGGACCGCAACCAATTCCGCCAAAGCCGGTAACTATCTCCCCACTTTGTGCTCGCAGAAGGCCATGTGCAGAGATATCACGGCACTCATGGAGCTGGTATTATGAAGTTCCAGGGACGCAGCATATCCGTCGGAAAGGCCAAAGGAGAGGTCATCAAGCTGGATGAACCGCTCAGTTTCCTGGGCGGAGTGGACGGATCCACGGGAGAGCTGAGGGTCAGAGAGGGCAACGTCGCAGGGAAGATCCTGGTGTTCCCGAAGGGAAAGGGAAGCACTGTCGGATCGTTTGTGATGTACGACCTAATGGTCCACGGCAAGGCTCCCGCGGCCGTCGTCAACGAATCTGCAGAGACAATAGTCGCAACCGGTGCCGTCATATCATCCATACCGATGATAGACCAGATCGCATCCGTCAGGCTCTTCGAGGACGGAGACATAGTCACCGTGGACGGCGCAGAAGGTACAGTGGAGATAGAGGGAATCGTTTTCAAGGAAGTTGTCTCCTCGGTCGTCTCCAATGGTGACAAGTGCATCCTGGAGAAACGCTTCGAGACCAGCCGCTCATACCCCGGATGCTGGTCGCTGGTGGCCGGCAAGATCGAGGATGGCGAGACCCCGGCCGAGGCTGCGAAGAGGGAGATCCTGGAAGAGACCGGGATCAAGGTCGACGAACCTCTCGGACAGATGGATCCCCTGTATGTCCGCGAAGGCAAGACACTGTTCAAGGTGTATCCGTTCCATTTCGATGCGGAAGGCCAGGAACCTGTCCTCAACGAGGAGAACGAAAAATACATGTGGGCGTCCGTCAAGGATGCCGAGGGACTGAGGACAGTCACGGATACCGTCCTCGTAATGAGTACCTTCCTCAAATAAAATAAAACCAAACAATAGAAATGAGGGGTTGTACCCCTCTGTTTTTTCTCACTCCTTGGGAGTGATACCGATGGTGATCATCTTTCCGGTCACATCCCACTCCTTGACCTCTGTTCCCTTGGGCTCGGAGGTGAATATCAGGGACTTGGCCCTGACCTCTGTGGAGATGTGTTCCTTCCAGCTCTCGAAGAGTCCTACAAGACGCTCCTCGGATGCAACCTCGATGTCGACGTACTGCTCGACCTTCAGCTTCATGTCCTTACGCATCTGCTGGATCCTCCTGATGAGCTCCCTTGCGTAACCCTCGGCCTCGATCTCGGGTGTGACGTTGAAGTCGATGAACAGCGTTCCTTCCATGAACTCCACAGGCTCGATGTCGTTCTCTACGGACGGGATCTCATCCTTTCCGAGATACTGGACCTTCTTGATGTTACCCTGTGCCGCAAGGACGTCGTCGAAGAGCTTCACGGCCTTGTTCACGTCGGAATCGTTTCCGCGGACGAAAACCTGGAGCAGAGGCCATCTGAGCTTGGAGCCCATCTTGGCCCTCTCGGCGGCGATGATGTCGACGATGTTCTCGACCAGCGCCATGCTGTGCTCGATGTCCTCCTGGATGAGCTTCTCGTCGCATACCGGCCAGTCCTCCATGTGCACTGTGAGCTTCTTTCCGCCCATGTTCTGGTAGACCTCCTCGGAGATGTGGGGTGCGATGGGTGCGAGGAGCAGAGCCGTCTTCATGATCGCGTAGTACAGTGTGAAGTACGTAGCGTTCTTGTCGGCCTGCACGTCGTCGCCCTCCGACCATGACCTGTCCCTGACGAGACAGACGTACCATCTGGAGAGGTCCTCGAGGATGTAGTTCTCCAGCTCGCGTGCGAGCAGGTGGAGGTCCCTTGACTCGAGGTATTTAGTCGCGGTCCTGACCATCTTCTCGGTCTTCGAGATCATCCAGCGGTCCTCGTCCCTGAGGGATGAGTAGATGCTGTCGATGGTGAACTTGTCGGGATCGAAGTTGTCCAGGATCATGTATGTGGAAGCGAAGTTGACGACGTTCCAATACGTGTTGAGGACCTTCCTAGCATTCCTGGGTCCGTCCTTCTGGAAGGCTGTGTCCTCCCAGGGGGCGTTGGACTTGATCATGTAGTACCTGACTGAATCTGCTCCGACCTGGTCGATGAGCTCCAGGGGCTCGATGACGTTACCCAAGGACTTAGACATCTTCTGTCCCTTGGGGTCGAGCACCCAGCCGTGCATCATGACTTCGTCGTAAGGCGCGCGGTCGAAGGAGATGACTCCGGCTCCCAACTGGGAGTAGAACCATCCTCTGGTCTGGTCGTGTGCCTCGACGATGAAGTCTCCGGGCCACCATTTGTCGAACTCCTCCTTGTGGTGGGGATATCCGAGCGATGCCCATGCGGCCACTCCGGAATCGAACCAGACGTCCAGGACGTCGGGGACCCTGTGCATGGTCTTGCCGCACTTGGGGCATTTGAATGTTACTCCGTCGATCCAGGGCCTGTGGGTGTCCATGCCGTCGGTGTATCCCTCTCCGGCCTTCAGCTCCTCGTACTGTCCGACGACCTTCTTCTCGCCGCACTCGCACTCCCAGACGGGCATGGGGATTCCCCAGTACCTCTGACGGGAGATGCACCAGTCCCTTGCGCCCTCGACCCAGTTCTTCTCCCTGGTGCTTCCGGCCCAATCGGGGACCCACTTCGCACGGTCGATCTCGGCGAGCATCTCGTCCTTGACCTTGGGGACCTCTACGAACCACTGGCGGGTGTTCCTGTAGATGATAGGCGATTTGCATCTCCAGCAGTGTCCGTACCTGTGCTTGATCTTGCTTGAGTTGTACAGCCTGCCGTTCTCGTCCAGATACCTTATGACGTCGTCGTGGACGGTCTTGACCTTCTTTCCGACCATCAGGGGGAACTCGTCGGTGTACCTTCCGTTCTCTGCGACGGGACAGAAGGGCGGGATGCCGTATCTCTTTCCAGTCTCATAATCGTCCGGACCGTGTCCGGGAGCGGTGTGGACCAGACCTGTGTTGTCCTGCTCGACGTACGTAGCGGTGACGACCTTGTAATTCCAGTCCGCTGCGGGAACATCCAGCTGGAAGACGGGCTCGTACGCGATACCCTCCAGCTCCTGTCCCTTCATCCTCTTGAGGATCTCGCACTTGTCGTATCCTCCCTTCTGCATGACATAATCCGCCTGGGATTCCAGGATGATGAGCTCCTCGGAACCCTTCTCGCCCGACATCCTGACCCTTGCGTAGTCGAATTCGGGGTGGACTGCGACTGCCATGTTTGCTGCCAGTGTCCACGGGGTTGTGGTCCAGATGAGGAGCGATGCGTTGTCGCCTTTGATGGGGAACCTGACCATGATCGAGGGATCGGTCTCGTCCCAGTACTCGATCTCGGCCTCTGCCAGAGCGGTCTCGCACCTGGGACACCAGGTGACGACCCTGCTTGAATCCTTGAGGAGACCTTTCTCGTATGCCCTCTGGAGGGTCCACCATGCAGACTCTATGTAGTCGAGCTTGATGGTCTGGTAGGGGTTGTCCCAATCCATCCACACACCGAGCTGCTTGAACTGCTCGGTCATGTCCTCGCGGAGACCGGTGGCGAATTCCTTACAGGTGTTGACGAACTTGTCGATACCGAGTTCCTCGATGTCCTTCTTGGAGTGGACACCGATGTTCTTCTCGACCTTGACCTCGATAGGGAGTCCGTGCATGTCGAAACCGGGCTGGTCGCGGATGTTGTATCCGTTCATGCTCCAGTATCTGATCAGGATATCCTTGACGGTCTTGTTCATCGCTGTACCGAGGTGGATCGCTCCGGTGGTGTACGGGGGTCCGTCCACGAAGTAGAACTTCTTCCCGTCCTTCCTCGCTTCCCTGGTCTTCTCATAAGCTTTCTCGGCCTTCCAGTACTCCTGGATGCCTTTCTCGATGCTCTTGGCATCATAATTGGCGCGGATCGGCGTTATCATTGCTAGTCCTCATTTACGGGGTCTATCTTGCCCGTTATGCCATCGCGTATGCGGGACTTATTAAAATAGATAAGGGAAGAAGTGCACAGTTCTTCCGCATCACCGCTCATTCGCCGGACAGATCCATGGCCTTGGACCAGTTGGATGCAGGGTTACCGACTATGATCAGGAACATCCTTCCGCTGGCCGAGGATACGTCCACATCCGTCGATGCCGACAGGCTTCCCTTCACGGTACCCTCGCCATGGTCCAATCCCTGCGATTCATATGTCAGACCGCAGATCAGCATATCCGCACAGCATGTCCTGTCCAGCAGGACCTGGAACACGATGTTCGTGGTGGCCAGATTGCCTCCGAAGACGGTCACGTTACCGCCCAGTACCTTGGCCACCGAGACCGAGGAGTACCCTCCGTCGGAGATGTAGCTCAGCGGCTGCGAATCCGCACGGTCCGCCCTGAGACCGTATTTGCAGTCGTCATAGCGGATCTGGGTGTAACGGAACATATCGGATTCGATATGGGCGAATTCGTAGTTCTCGTCCGAGATCAGCACATCGCCGCCGAAGAATCCGGTTCCGTAATCGATAATACTGTTCTGAGTGGACACGTATCTTCCCATCTCGGGACCGGTCCAGTACACCGTACCTCCTTCAGACAGCCATCTTACGAACAACGAATCGCCGTCGGCCTTCCCATCATAGACCGTATCGGGCAGCGCACCGCTGACGAAGAACACCGCATAATCGCTGTGGCCCATGATGTCCACCAGATCATCCGCATCCGCGAACTCCGATGCCATACCGCGCCTTTCGAGCAGCTGCTGAAGCACCGTCAGGAACTCCCTCTGGGTGTACCTGTCGTTGAGATCCGATTTGTAGGAATCGTCGCAGTAGAGGAACAGCTTCTCCGGCAGCTTGGTGTTAGCGAAGACCGAATAGGTGAAGACGGAGTCCGGTCCCGAGAGCGAATACGTCACGGTGCCGTCGCCGTTGATCTCGGCAGAGGCCTCGTACGAACCGTCCTCGTTGTTGTACACGTAGATTGAACCGAAGACCATTATGACTGCGAAGACCGCTATGATGATGTATGCCGGGATCGGTTTCATGCCTTCCACCTCTCGTAGTATTCACGATACCATTTGAACGATATGTACAGCATCGAGATGTATCCCGGCCATCCCACCAACAGGGTAAGGATCATCGCGCCGCTTATGCCGAGGATGACCGGATCGGCCAACAGCTCGTACATCGGGAGTATCACCGAGATGTCCATGTCGAATATGTGGATGATCATGGACGTCGGAGACAGCAGGAACGAGGCGATCTCCGTTATCGCGTACAGTATCGAGAATATGATGAACGGCTTCACGAACCTGTTGTCGATCATGGCCGCGTAGATGCAGATGAACGGTATCATCACAATGGTGTAGGACGCTGCGCAGGTCCACAGGATTATCGCGATGCCTGACAGGAACATTATGGTGAACACCTTCTCCGTGTCCATCTCCTTCAGCATCAGCAGTCTGAATGCAAGATAGATCTCCAGGAATATTGAGAACACCGACACCAGCAGGACCAGTTCGCTGCCTCCGAATGCCGGGCCTTCCGTCTTGAGCAGTGCCCTGATGACCATCACGACAGCTACCAGGATTATTGCGGCGGCCGCAGAAATGGCAAGCGCCTTGGCGGCCTTGAGGTTCCTTTCTCTGTCGTCCATCGCGTACATCCTTTCCTTGAACCTGTTACCGTACTTGGCAACAACGAATGCGATGATACCGATGATTATGGCGATAGCAGCGATGATGGCGATCGTGGTCCCAGGACCTATCGATGCCAAGGTCTCCCTGGTGATACCGATCCTAGATGTTATGAAGAACAGCGACTGCCAGAAATCCCCTCTGATGATGTCGGGAAGATAGATCAGCAGGAATGCGCCGACCGCTCCGGCTATGGCCTTCAGGACGCACTTCACTCCCCTGATGTCGAGACCTTCCTTCCTGAGCACATACGCAACGAGGAAGAATATCATGAACATGGGGAAGAATTTCGTAAGTGCTGCGGCGGAGAATGCCGCTCCCGCAAGGGTGTACCTCCTGTCCATCATCAGCACGATAGACGCAAGAAGGAGCATAACGGACATGTTGTCGAATGTTCCGTGGAACGTGGATTCGGTTATGACGATGGGGCAGAAGAACCAAAGTGCGAAGGCCAGGAGTGCTTTGTTCCTGTTCTCGCTGTATTTGAAGACAAGATGGTAGATTAGCCATCCCGTGGCCGCGTCCACCAGGATAAGGGGGAACTTGACCAGGAAGTTGAATTCGATTGAAGTGACGAACGAGGATACGCTGAAATCGGAATAGACGAACCTCGTCAGTTCGGGGATGAACACGCCGTAGTCGGTTATCCCGAAGAACTCCATGAACGATGCTATCGAGCCCAGATAATAGCCCCAGATGGGCGTGTAGTAGTAACCGGCGGTGCCGTAGAGACCGAATCCGTTCTGGAAAACGTCGATGACCTCCGCCCAATAGCCCAGATCGATGTTGAATGTGAAGAGCGGTGCGATGATGAGACGTATCGCCAGCCCTATTATCATGAGCACTGCGAAAGGGTGCTTCATCCTATCGAATTTCTCAGCTAAGGCGGAGTGCTCAGTCATTCTAAGAGCGTCATACATCCTAAAGATAAAATACTGACCAGCAGGAGGAGTGCCGGGAACCGCCGATGACGGTCAGAGACCCTTCTCCAGCAGGCGGCGTATGGCCTCATTGGCCAGTGTGAAGCCGAAAACCGCAGGCACGGCAGGCAGCGATCCCAGAACGCTCTTACCGTGATCGTCCCTTTCGGTAGGCTTGGCCACCGGAGGCTCCTCCGAGTATACCGCTGTTATCATCGAGGTATCGCAGTCCCTGAGGGCCTTGCGAAGGGACGCGGCCAAAGGACATGTCTTTGTCTTCATCAGAGGCGCCACCCTGACGGCCTGCGTATCCATATGCAGCGCCGCACCCATGGAGGAGAAAGTCCTGATCCCCCTCTCCGAAGCACATCTGAGGAGCGCGGTCTTGTTGCGGAGGGTATCGATGGCATCAACGAGAATATCGAACTCCCCTTCGAGGATCTCGGAGACCGTTTCCTCATTGACCAGGATGTCCAGCCCGGTGATGTCCACATCTGGATTGATGGATCTGGCCCTCTCGCATGCGACTTCCACCTTGGGCCTGCCTATGGTCAGTGTTGTGGCGAGGATCTGCCTGTTGAGATTGCTCTCGGAGAACACATCGTGGTCCACGACCTTGATGTGTCCGACACCCGAGCGGATGAGCCCTTCGAGAGCGTATCCGCCCACTGCTCCGCAGCCGCACAGGATAACAGATGATTTCCTGAGCTTCTCAATGCCCTCGTCGCCGATGAGCAGCGAGGTCCTCTCCGACATACCGCTCACGGGAAAAGCCTCCTGAAGTTATCCTCGGAGATCGTCAGAAGGGAATCCGCATCCTTTCCGATTACCGTCCCCAACCTGGCAGCGAAATCCCTCATACCTGTGTATCCCTTCCCCGATGAGGGGTAGTCGGATTCCAACAAAAGCCTGTCCTCCGGGATCGCATCCAGCAGTCTCTTCACCCTGATGTCCGACCTGCTCAGGATCCTGGGGGAGATCGAGAAATAGCATTCCATCTCCGAATAGGGTTTGATGTAGCTGTCCGAACCGTAGGAGTGCAGGATGGCCTTCAGTTTCCTCCCTTTGAGGGAATCTAGGACCATCTTCTCGCATCCTACATCGTGAATCGTGACCACTCTTTGGAAATACTCCGCCAGGTCAAGCTGCTGAATCATGATCATGGTCTGTCCGAGGATCTGCCCTCTCTTGGAATCCAGACCTATCTCGCCCACTTGGGCCTTTGGATCGTTCTGGAGTATGTCGTACAGACGCTTCTTGTTCTCCAGAGTCCATTGCTCCGCATACCAGGGATGCACTCCGTAGAACCTGACCATCCTGTCGTCGTCGATGGCGGCCTGCGCACCCCATTCGTCGGCCTGCGCCGTACATGAAGCGAAACCCGTGAGCTCCTGGAAATCCCCATAATCCTTGGTATCAGCAGATACCGCATGCATATGGGCGTCTATCATCGTATCAGAACCACGCGTCCAGGGACCTCTGCTTCTTCCTGTTGGATTCAGCCTTCCTGGCGGCCTCGATCTTGTTCATGACCGTAGTGACACGGTCCTCCGAGAATCCGTATTCCGTCATCAGCTCGAGGACTCCGTCCCTGTCCATCTCCCCGATCTTGACGTTGTAATCGTCCGATTTGGGACCGTTGAGGAATATCTCCCTGACCTCCTCGTACTCAGGGATGTCTATGTCAGTCTCCTCCATGACCTTCTCCAGGCTTCCGTACTTCTGGATGAGCTTGAGACCCTTCTTGGGACCGATGCCATTGATACCTGTGTTGAAATCGGTACCGATCATCATGCACACGTCGACGAGCTGCTCCCTGGTGACACCGAGGGACTGGAGCATCTGCTCCGAGTCTATCATCTCCGTCTTTACATCCCTGTAGAGCTGCTTGCCCGGGACCTTGCGTCTTCCCGATATGGTCAGATTCCTTACCAGGAGCGGTGCACCGAACAATATGGAATCGAAATCCTGGGATGCTGCTGCATAGACATCGCCTTTACCGCACATGTACGCCGCCTGCGCCTCTCCGTCGCTGGGTGCCTGGACGACCGGAAGGCCCATAAGGCGGATGAGCTGTTTGGACGTCTCCAGGATCTCCGGGGTCATCCTGGCGGTCTGCTGAGCCTTGGAGAACGCTTTCTTCAGATCCCCTTCGGCCAGCGCCTCCTCGTACTCGCGTTTAGCCTTCTCCCTGCGGGCGATCCTCTCCTCGATCGTCCCGGCCTTAAGCTCGTTGGGCTTTCCGTCGAAGACGAATGACGGCTCTATGCCTGCCTCGATGAGATTGGCGGTACGGTACAGGATTCCCGACAGGTGCGATGTCACCCTGCCTTCAGCATCCATGAGAGGCTTGCCGTCGGGCTGTCTGATTATTGATAAGAATTGGAATATGGTGTTGTAGGCATCGATGGCGATGGTCTTGCCGCGGAGCTCCTCCAGCTCGATCTCCCTGGCCTCGACTATGGGTGATAGGTTTACTCCCATGTCAGTACCCCTGCCAGAGCTTGATTGTCGGCGACATGTCGTCCATCTTGAACAGATATGAGCCGGCTACGAGGACGTCCACGCCTGCTTCCACGCAGATCTTGGAGGTCTCCCCGTTTATGCCTCCGTCCACAGATACCAGTATATCTCTGCCGTTCTTGATGGCCCATTCCTTCACCCATGAGATCTTCGGTACGCATTCGGATATGAACGACTGTCCGCCGAATCCCGGATGGACGGTCATGATCAGGACAAGGTCCACCTCTGGAAGGAACTCCTCCAGTTCGGTCACGTCTGTCTCGGGGTTGACCGATATGCCTGCCTTGAGTCCTCTTGCCTTGATCTTCGCTATCGCACCGTGAATATCGCCGCGGGCCTCACAGTGGACCGTTATCATATCGCATCCCGCATCCGCGAAGAAGTCTATGTAGCGTATAGGGTCATCGATCATCAGATGTGCATCAAATACTATGTCCGAACACTTCCTAATGGCCTTGATCACAGGCGGTCCGAACGTGATGTTGGGGACGAATTCGCCGTCCATGACGTCCAGATGAGCCCAGTCTGCACCTGCTTTCTCTACGCGGACCAATTCGTCTCCCAGCTTCGAGAAGTCGGCCGAGAGCATAGACGGGGATACGATGGTCATGGTTCTCACAATGTATGACGAATATAAGATTGATATTGTCTGAATGGCTTCAGACCGGGATCAATCTGCCCCCTTTGATATCGTCTTCCGTGATCGTGCCCAAGGATTCGATATAGTTGGCGACCATCGGTTCTATCACACCCACAGTCCGACACGGATAGGGTGACAGGTAGGTGTTGCCGTCCCCGCCTTTGACGATGAAATCTATGGTCACGACTTTGTAGGTCGCCTCCTTGTCTATCTCCTTCCCGTCCACTTTGATGGAAACAACCCTATGTGATTCATCCGCTTGGGGATCGTAGGTAACCGTCATGCCGGAGAACTGCAGGTATCCCCCGTTGCTATGCCCCATCAAGGACAGGGAGAAATCCATCATATCCCATATCGCTGAACCCGGAGCATCCACCGTGCAGACAAAGTTCAGGAATGGGAGAACATCATAGACCTCCTTCAGCCTTATATCTCCCGGCTCCAGGGAAGTACGGAATAAGCCGCCGTTCAGCACACAGATAGTGGAATCGGTAGACCTGAGTACCGCATCGGTCATGAAATCGCCGAGATTAGTCTCCTCGTTCCTGACCGCATCGCGTTCGCCGTTCAGGAATATCTCAGTCTTACCGACATACTCGCTCAGACGCTCGTCGACATCGGCCTCCACACGCTTTATGGTCTGATAGGTCTCATCCTTGTTATCGGCCTTCTCGCGGTAAAGCTTGGCTGAAATGCTCCCGTTATCGTACTTGATCACGCCTACATTCTTCATGTTACAGCCGGTGCTGGCTATGACTGTGTCGCTGGGAAGCAATTCTATGCTTCCGTCGCATACCTTACCGTCTTCCATTTCGGTATGGCTGTGTCCGTCGATGAAGATATCGATTCCCGAAACGCGGTTGCAGAGCTGATCCGAGGTCATATAATTCGGATCGTCCACCCCCAGATGCCCCACTGCAACGATACAGTCAACACCTTCTTTCTTCAGCACCTTCACCATCCTCTCGGCGGCGGCAGCTGGATCTGTCGTTTCTGTGTTTCCCATGCTGCCTGCTATGGTCGAAATCTCAACGGATGTTGTTAGGAGTCCGAAGAAACCAACCTTGATTCCGCACTTCTCCAGCACCATGTACTCCGGGAATACGCTCTCTTTGGTGTCCTTGTACACCAGATTGGCGCATATTGTGGGGAAATTCAGCTCGTGGGACCTCTTCATGTACTCATCCAGGCCGTAATCGAACTCATGGTTACCCGGTATCGTGAGATCATATCCGACCGTATTCATGACCTCTACAGAACCTTTCCCTAAGGTCATGATCCCGTATGAGTTGCCCTGCAGGAAATCTCCTGCGTCAATGATGAACAGCGCATCGTCGGAGGAATAGGTGTCTCTGAGGTATGTCAGCGTAGGGAATCCTGCCGATCCGTCGTCGTTGTAGTGGCAGTGGCTGTCGTTGGTATGCAATATGGTGAAGGAGACGTCGCGGGACGTCTGCCCGAACGGGTTGATGATCACCACTGCGGCCACCAAAGCTATTCCGGCTACGCATAGCACGGCAAGGATCTTCCTGTTGTCCATGGTACAGCATACAGCTCACTGATGAAAAAACATCCCCTCTCATCACCTCTGGTGTCGCCACTGGGTGCAATCCCGATATAGTTTGAATCGGCAGGCGTTTGGTCAAGGCAATAAAACATTATCTTAGTCCATCACAGACACACCAGCCGTAGTGTCTGACTGCGACTGCATTTAATAGAAAAATTTCCAATCTGTAACCATGGACAAGAAGATACTCGTAATCGTCGGTGTCGTCGCCATAATCGCCATTCTCGGCGGCCTGATCTACGCCATGCAGAAGGAAGGCGGTAAATGCGACTACACGCTCCTCGACTCCGCCGACAACGTAAAGGCCGGCTTAACTATCGAGTTCGAGACTGTAGAGAATAACGGAAAGACCCATAATGTAAGGACGGTAGAGCGCGTCGAAGACGGAAAGGCGTACTCCAAACTGACCATCAATATGAAGAACATAGAGTTGATCCACTCCTTGAGCTTCTTCCTCCCGGGAACTTCGATCTTCGATTATACCTCGGAGGATCTCCCTGAAGGCGTCACCGTAGTAAAGGATGGAGACGTCTACGACATCACAGGCACCAGGGATAGATGGGATACCCTCTTCACGTACGACCTCAGAATAACCTATGCCGATGGCGTTGTGTACAACGTTGAGGGGACTATAAAGGAGCATTACGTCACAGAAAAAGCGGATGAGAACACATTATCAATCTACACGACCAAGGACCAGATAGTGACTGAGGTCTTCAGCAACTCCGGATGGGATCTCAATACCAGAGCCGTGGAGAACTACCTGGACAACGTCCCCAAGTACCACCCCGAGGACTATAAGGGTGCTACGGTCGAAGACGGTAAGTTCGGAGGCGTCGATGTCAAAATTTACACCTTCACCGGGACCTCCGGCAGCATGGAATACGTGGACTACAAGTCCTATGTGTACAACGGCTATCTGTTGAAGGCCGAAGGAAAGGTCATCGACCGGGGATTCGAGTATTACAACACATATCTGGTGAAAATCCACCAGGACTGAATAAACCTCTATATGACCGGCGATCTGAAAAAGGCCGCCGGCCATGACTTTTTTCTTGACGGAAACGAACGCCATCTCTGCATCCAGAAACGCTGATTATATAGCGGAGTCTGACGATACGGTAACTATGTCATTAGCAAAACACAACACTGTCGCTGCCAAATGCGACGTAGCCGGATGCGAGAATGACGCAGAGAGATCATTCAACATAAAACAGGTCTCAAAATCGCAGCTCGTCCTCAAGAGCGACGATCTCCGTCAGGTGCACCTCTGCAAGGAGCACTACAAGGAGTACAAGAAGCAGACGAAGACCGACAGAGAGATCGGTTCTATCTACGACTGATTTCTGAAAGGTAACATGTTGGAACTGCTCTTCCTCGGCACAGGGGCCAGCGTCCCCTCCAGGGACAAAGCGACCTCCTGCATAGCTGTGAGGAACGGTTCCGACATAATTCTCATGGACTGCGGAGAGGGATCCCAGAGACAGATCATGATCTCGCCCTTCTCCTTCATGAAGATCAGGGCCATCCTTATCACCCATCTCCACGGAGATCATGTTTTCGGCCTGCCCGGGCTTCTTCAGACGATGAGCCTTACAGGCAGAAAGGAACCCGTTACAATCTACGGCCCACCAGGTATCAGGGACTGCATCGATGCCTTCATGACCGTCACCCAGGGGGAGACCATCTACCCGATGGAGATTATAGAGGTCTCAGGAGGGGAATCCTTCGCGGTCAGGGACATGACCGTATCCGTCTACAGGACGGAACATAACATGGCCTCGGTCGGATACAGGATCAACGAGAAGGACCGCCCCGGGAAGTTGGACAGGGAGAAGGCCCTGAGCCTGGGCGTTTAGGACGGTCCGGACATGTCCCGCCTGAAGAACGGCGAGACCGTGAACGGGGTGAGACCGGAACAGGTCCTGGGCCCGACCATCAAAGGCTCGTCGATATCGTACACTGGCGACACTGTGAAAGCAGAATCAGTCGCTGAAGGTTCCAAAGGCGTTTCCGTTCTGATCCACGAGAGCACATACATGTCATCGGATTCCGAACTTGCCAAGGAGCATTTCCATTCCACCGCCCTGCAGGCGGCGGAGACAGCGAAGGAATGCAGGGCATCATGCCTCATACTGACCCATGTAAGCCAACGCTACGACGATCTTAACGATGTAGTGGCCGAGGCGAGAACAGTTTTCGAGAACACCCTCGCCGCAGAGGACATGCAGCTGTACGAGGTCAGAGGAGAGAACGTCTCCCTCCGCATTAAATGACTTTTTCAGATAAGCTTCAGCATATCTGCGTTCGTTATCATGCCGATGATCTTCCCTTCCTTCGAGACGAGGATTGCGTTGCAGCTGTTCATCATCATGGCGACGGTCGCCACGGGAGTGGTGTCGGCCACGACCGGGAATGACTCGCCCATAACCTTGGACACGGGAAGCATGTTCACCTCCTCCAGAGGCATTCCGCTGCTGATGGTCCCGAATATGTCCCTTTCCGAGATGCTGCCAACGGGGAATCCCTGCGAGAAGACCGGAAGCTGAGAGTATCCTTCCTCCCTCATCAGACAGGATGCCACGCTTATCTTGGCATTGCTGTCCACATAAACCACGTTCTTCGAGCACACGTCCATGGCGGTCATGCCCCTTCCGATCTCGTTCTTCATAGCATCCAATGTCTCGAACAGCGTCACCACCGTCTCGTAGCTGGCCGATATCTTGCCGCGCTCTATCTTCGCGATGGTGCTCTGGCTGATGCCCGAGCTGGCCGCTAGCTGGGATTGGGTCACATCCATGCTGAGCCTTATCTTACGTATATCCGAAGCCGGAGGGAACTGCATGTATCAAACGAAATAAATATTCTTATATGAATATTTTGATGAATAACATATATAAATATGGAAATATTCGGTCATCTATGGCATCAAAGTCCAAGAAGAACATTTATGTAGAGGGTCTCAACGAGATCCCCGCCCCCCTTAAGAAAGTAGAGATTGTCGAGAGGAAAGGAATCGGACACCCTGACTCCGTCGCAGACGCTCTCGGTGAGGAGGTTTCCAGGGCCCTCTGTAAGATGTACATCAAAGAGGTCGGCCACGTTCTCCACCACAACACGGATGAGACACAGCTCGCAGCCGGAAACGCGAAACCTGCCTTCGGCGGCGGACACATCATCGACCCCGTTTACATGCTCCTTGTGGGACGCGCTACCACATTCATCAACGACGGAAAGCTCATCAAGGACCTCCCCTGCAAGCCCACTGCACTCGCAGCGGCCAGGAAGTACCTCGCCAAGACTTTCCCCAACCTCGATGTCGACTCCGAGGTCATCCTCGATGCGAAGATCGGAATGGGATCCGACGACCTCACCGGAGTCTACAAGACATCCGGAGTCCTCGCCAACGACACATCGTTCGGAGTCGGATACGCACCGTACTCCATCACCGACCAGCTCACACTCAAGACCGAGCAGTACATCAACGGAGCAATGAAGAAGAAGCTCCCCGAGACCGGACAGGATGTCAAGGTTATGTGCTCCAGGATCGACGATACCGTCACAATGACCATCGCATGCGCAATGGTCGACAAGTACATCCCCGACGCAGACCACTACAAGTCCGCCATCGAGCAGATGTACGACCTCGTCACCGACAACGCCATGAAGATCATCGGAAAAGAGGATATCAAGTTCAAGCTCGACATCAACACAGGTGACAACTATAAGAAGGGAATCTACTACCTCACCTGTACCGGACTCTCACAGGAGATGGGAGACGACGGTTCAGTCGGAAGGGGTAACAGGTGCAACGGACTCATCACCCCCTACAGGCCCATGTCCATGGAGGCGACATCCGGAAAGAACCCCATCACACACATCGGAAAGATCTATAACGTCATGTCCAAGCTCATCGCCGAAGACGTCGCAAAGAAGGTCACCGACGAGGCCGAGATCAGGGTCAGGATCCTCTCGCAGATCGGAAAGCCTGTATCGCAGCCTCTGAACTGCTCCGTGCAGATCGTCCTCCCCGATGCCGAGAAGCACAAGAAGTTCAAGACCTGGCAGTCCGAGGCCGAGTCCATCGCATTCGAGTGGCTCGACAACGTCGACAAGGTCTCCAACATGATCATCGAAGGCAAGGTCAAGACCTTCTGATCCCTCAAAATCACTTACCGGGCAACCGCCCGGTCCAATTTTTCTCCGAAAATTACACCGAACCCCCGTAGGGTATAATCCCGGTAACGGATGTTGTAGATATAGTTTTCCTTACCAATCGTCAAGTAGGATGAGTTAGAGAGATGGATGTATAATCAAATGGGTATCTACCCAGACACATTGTTCGAATTTAAACCGCCTCGGTAATAGTTTCCAACATTGTTTATATACTGAGTCACCCATCCAACGAGATGGTGAAAAACTCTTGAAGATTATCGATGCTCCCCAATTCGGACCAATGTTCAGATTTAATGATGCCAACGTCTATTGGACAATGTATCTTTTATCGGACGGTAAACGCATCGGACGCAAAAGACTCGCTGACGAGGTCGGAATCGGAGAGGGAAGCATGCGCAGGATCCTCGATACCCTGCAGGAATGGGAGTACATCTCCATCAAACAGACCGGAATCATGATCACCAAAGCTGGTCAGACTTTCCTTGAGCAGATTCCCATCCAGCCCGTGGATATCTATCTGGAGGGCTCGGTCATCGGAAGCCAGCAGCAGGGAGTCATCGTCAAGGGTGTAGCGGACAAGGTCAACAACGGAATGGAGCAGAGGGACGCAGGTATCAAGGTAGGCGCTGAGGGATGCACCACCATCGTCTACAGGGGCGGAAAGCTCTGCATACCTCCGGATTGGGACCTGGACGCAGAGAGACCGGACGTCGCCAAGAAGATCCGCGAAGAGTACAGTATGAAAGAAGACGATGCCCTGATCATAGGCGGAGGAACCACCAAACAGTCCGCCGTGGTCGCAGCAGTCTCTGCTGCACTGGACCTGTTCTGATGAATCATCTGTTCAGCTACTCGGTGTATCAGAAGACAGAGGACCTTGCAGCCGACCTGCCATCCCTATTCAAGGACATCAGATGCGACGGTCTAGAGATTCTCACATCGCATGAACCGGCAGACCCTTCTCTCAAGGATGTCACGAAGACCGTCCACCTGCCCTACACCACCGACTGGCTCGCCCCCTGGGAAGGGAGGGCCTACGAGATGTCGGACTATTATGCGAAATACTACATGTACGGCCGCGACCGCGACGAGGTAGTCTCCACGATCCGCTCGATGATAGAGTACGCGGCAGCATTGGAACCTCTCCACGGGGTCGTCCATGCCAGCAACGTCAGCCTGACGGAGCTCCATCTGAGGAAATACTCAGGCGACTGCAGGGACATCCTGTGCAAATTCGCCGAGATGATGAACACCGCCATCGCAGGCATGAAGGGCGGAGAACCGCCGTTCAAGCTAGTCTTCGAGAACCTCTGGTGGCCCGGACTCAGGATGCTCGACAACTCGGACTTCCAGCTCCTGGAGAAGAAGATCGAGTTCGAGAACTGGGGCATCTGCCTGGACACAGGCCATCTCATGAATACTCTGCCAGACATCTACACCGAGCAGGACGGGATCGATGCCGT
>Ga0310786_10003341_pt1 | contig 23412 bp, 18 predicted proteins | sample AusTroGonzalo_MG_FD_203881 | JGI IMG/M metagenome (GOLD analysis project Ga0310786, IMG submission 203881) | Bovine rumen microbial communities from tropical cattle in Woodstock, Queensland, Australia - Gonzalo_03 (v2) (version 2) | ecosystem: Host-associated > Mammals > Digestive system >...
CACGATGACGTTGAACGAAGTCTTGACCAAGTTGTTGAGTTCCAGCTTGTTCTTCAGCGTTGCGGCAAACATGGGCAGCAGCATGATGGCGAAGAGGTTGGAGATGTTGTTGCCTGCGTCGAAGAGGCGGTAGGCGCGGCTGTAGATGCCGGCTTGCACACCCTTGTCGTCCAAGAGACGCTCCAGCAACACAGGTTCGATACGGCTGTAGACGCTCATCAGCAGGACGAGCACGGCAAAAGGCAGACTTTGTCGCAGTATCTCCTTGAAAAATTGGAAGTTGATTTTGAAGTCGAGGTGCTCAGCATGGCGCAAGACGATGGTCAAAGCGAAAACGAGGGTGACGATGTAGGCCACGGTTTGGGCTTGCAGATACCAGATGACGTTGAACTTCTCCCTGGGGAACCAGCCGCTCCACAGCACAAGGCACATGATAACGATGGCCAGCACGCGGTCGAAGACGGAGAGGATGCTGTCCTGCTTGAACAGCAGCAGCCCTTGGATGTTTGACCTGAGAAAGAGGATGAAGGAGAGCAGGATTTGGTTGAGGCCGCACCAGAACAAAAGCTTGAGTTTCAGGCCTTCGTTGTAGCCGCAGCAATAGCCGACCACGAAGATGACGACGGCATAAAGCAGCCCAAGTAGTAGCTTGATTTCGGTGAGGCCGCCGAAGTGTTTGGAAAGATTCTTCGGGTCTTGCGCGACGGCCCGGCTGTTGAAGTTGGTGATGCCGAGGTCGAGCAGGATGTAGAAGAGGTAGGAGAAGTTGAAGAGGGCCTGGTAGGTGCCGTAGGAGGCGTCGCCGAGCAGGTTTTGCACCTCGCGGTCGATGCCGAGAATCCAGAAAGGCTTCACCAACAGGTTGAGAAACAACAGGAAGATGATATTTTTGATGAAGCGGTTCTGCATGGGCATTTTTGCATTCGTGGCGCAAAAGTAGGAAAAAAACTTTTTTGGAACGATTTTCCGTTCCCGTTTTGGAAATAATGTGTACTTTTACCACCGATTTTTTGAATGTGAGATATGAACAAGGAACAGGAAAACGTTGATGTGCTGGAAGAGGAACTTGTTGAGAATGAGAAGAGTCTGCTGCTTATCAACGACGATGTGAATACTTTTGAATATGTCATCGACACCTTGATGAAGGTGTGCCACCATACCCGCGAACAGGCCGAGACCTGCGCCTGGATCACCCACTACAAGGGCAAATGTGCCGTCATGCATGGCACTTTCGAGGAGCTGAAACCCTATTACGACATCTTGTTGGGGCATCAGCTGACGGTTAAGATTACTGATTGATATGGCTGGCTACACTTCATTGGAGATATTGGCAATACAGCAGGCCTATGAGGCTATGCTCGACGACATCCATCCCTTCGTCAATAAGCCCGAACATCTGGCGTTGATTGACAAGGCCTACCGCTATTGTCTGGAGAAATATGACGGCCGCTACCTCTATTCTGGCAAGGCTTACATGTTCCACCTCATCGAGATGGGGCGTATCGCCGTGCTCGAGGTGGGCTTGGGTTACATCTCCGTGGTGGCCTCGTTCCTGCATGGCATTGACTATAAGGAGAATGTGAGCATTAAGGAGCTGGAGAAGGAGTTTGGCAAGACCGTCGCCATTGTACTGGAGGATTTCAGCGAAATCTCACAACTCGACACCGAGAAGGTGGCCTACAACTCCGACACCTTCCAGGTGATGTTCCTCTCGCTCGTTGACGACATGCGCTCGGTGTTGCTGAAGATCGTGCATCGCGTGTACGACGTCCGCAACCAGAACGACGTCGACCCCGACCGCCTGTCGAAGTATTTCCACGAGATCAAATACATCTACATTCCCATCCTGCACCGCTTGGGCTTGTATAAGCTGAAGGCTGAGCTGGAGGAGAAGTTGATGCTGTACGAGAACCCCGAGATCTTCCATGAGATTGAAGCCAAGATCGAGGCCACGCAGGAAGCCCGCAGACAGACGGCGGAGCAGTTCATCGCACGCATCTCCGAAGGCATCGACACCGAGTTGGAAAGGACGAAGAAGAACGGCAAACCCAAGTTTTCCTATACCATCAAATGGCGCTTGAAGTCCATCCCGTCGATTTACGCCAAGATGCGGGCCCAGAATGTGCCGTTTGAGGAGGTCTACGACCTGATGGCGGCGCGCGTCATCATCAGCTGCGCCTTGAAGGATGAACAGGAATGCTGCTGGATCGTGTATTCCGCCATCACCAACATCTACGACCCCATGACGGAGCGCCTCCGTGACTGGATCACCCAGCCGAAAGCCACGGGTTACGAGTCGCTGCACACCACGGTGAAATACGACGACAAACTGTGGTTTGAGGTGCAGATCCGCACTACCCGCATGGACGAAATCGCCGAGACAGGGCAGGCGGCCCACTACCTTTATAAAGGTGAGAAGCAGTCGTCGGAGGAATGGCTGCTCCATGTGCGCGAGGTGCTCGAAAACCCCAGCCAGGTGTCGTTTGAGACGTCATACAGAAAAACCCATAAATCCGATAAGATCTTCATCTTCACGCCCGAGGGCGACTTGAAACAGCTGCCTGTGGGCTCCACGGTGCTCGACTTCGCCTATGAGGTGCACACCCGCGTGGGCGAGACTTGCAACGGTGCCCGCGTCAACGGCCGCATGGTGCCCATACGCCATGTGCTGAACAACGGCGACAAGGTGGAGATCATCACCAGCAAGAAACAGTCGCCCAACGCCGACTGGCTCAACGCCGTGGTGACCGAGAAGGCCAAAAATAAAATTCGTCGTTACCTGTTGGAGGAGGAACTGAAGGAGTCGGAGCTGGGAAAGGGTATGTTGCAGCGCCGCCTGAAGAACTGGAAACTGCCGTTCTCGGAGGCCGTCGTCGACATGCTCGTCAAGGAGTTTAAGCTGGAGAACTCGCTGCAGCTCTACCATCAGATTTCGACCGAGAAAATCGACATCACCGACGTGAAACGTTTTCTGACGGCCAAGTTCGAGGAGAACGCGGAGAAGATGGGGAAGGCTGTGCCTGAAACGGTTGGGGCATCAAGGAAAGACGCCTCGCCCGAGCCGGAAGAGTCGCTTTCCATCGGTGAGGACATCGACAACGTGACCTATAAGCTGGCCAAATGTTGTAACCCCATCCCCGGCGACCGTGTCTTCGGCTTCGTCACCAGTGACGGCACTATCAGCATCCACCGCATCAACTGCCCGAATGCCAAGGGCATGCAGCAGCGCTACGGCTACCGTATCATCAATGTGAAGTGGAATGGCATCGAGGAGCAAGGCTCGCAGGCCACCATCCGCATCCATGGCCGCGACGTGATGGGTCTGCTGGGCAAGATCACCAAGGTCATCTCCGACGACTTGGAGGTGAACATGAAAAACATCGTCTTTAACTCCGACAAGGAGGGCTTCTTTGAGGGCAAAATTGTGCTTCAAATCTCCGACGTGGAGGCGCTGGAGCAGCTGATAGGCAGAATCAAAGCCATCGACGGCATCATTGATGTGGTAAGAATAGATTGAACCAAACCAAAACCAAATAAACCTAATGAAACTGAGACTACTAATTACTACGATTGCGCTAATGGCGGCTACTTGCTTCGCCACGGCGCAGAACTCGACAGACTACATGAGTGGCATTGACCATGGGAAGAAAATCATCGTCACCACGGGACGACTGCCGGAGGGCGTGAAACCTTACAAGGAGACCGTGGAAGTGAGGGGAGAGGCCTATACATGCTATAGGAGCGAGATGCCGCTCATCACCATCACCACGGATGGACCCATCGTCAACTCGCCTGCCGTGCATGGCGTCATCAACGTGACCGATGCCGATGGCAATGTCGTCACGATGCACGCTGGATTCAAGATCCGCGGCACCTCGTCGCAGCAGTACGACAAGAAGTCGTATCGTGTGGAGCTATGGGCTGACGCCACAGGAACGGTGATGGCCGACACCACCTTCCTCGGCCTGCGCAGCGACGACGATTGGAACCTTGAGGCCATGTGGAACCAGCCGCTCCGCCTGCGCGACAAGGTGGCCAACGAGCTGTGGATGGAGATGTACCAGCTGCCCTATGTTACTAGCGAGCCTACGGCCTTGCCGGGCATCCGCATGGAGTATGCCGACCTGTTCATCAACGACGAATACCAAGGCGTCTATGCCCTCACCGAGCGCATGGACCGCAAGCAGCTCTGCCTGCGCAAATACAACGGCGAGCTTCGTGGCTTGCTCTACAAAGGTAACGGCCCCGGAGCCCCGACCTTCGAAGAGTTGCCGGCTTACGACAACACCCAAGACACCTGGGGTAACTACGAATGGGTCTATCCCAACGAGAGCGACACCGCCATCAACTGGAACCACCTTTACAGCTTCACTAACTTCGTGATGAATGCCTCCGACAACGTGTTCTATGCGCAATATGCCGCCCAGTTCGACAAAGCCAACGCCATCGACTACTACCTGTTTATCAATGCCGTGATGGGCATGGATAACATGGGCCGTAACCTGTTTGTGGCGCGTTACAAGAAGTCGAGCACCTACATGTACCTGCCTTGGGACCTGGATGGCATCTGGGGCTTGGACACCGACGGCAGTCTGACCTACAACACCGAAGGCCTGCTGAGCAACGGCTTCTTCGACCGTCTCACGCAGGACTGCAACGACAACGGCTTCGTGGCCACGGCCAAAGTGCGCTACGACACCCTGCGCCGTGACCTCCTGACCAAGGAACACATCATGAAACTGGTGCAAGAGCAATACGAGGCCTTGGTGGAAAGCGGCGCCTACGACCGCGAGCATGAGGCCTGGCCCGAGTTCATTGTCAACGAGAGCCAACTGACCTACATAAGCAATTGGTTAGACGACCGTTTCGCCTATCTGGATGGTGAAATCGGCGCCGCTTGTGGCACATGGGACATTGAGGACCCTGAGGTTCCTGAGCCTGTCGAAGGAGTCGAAGGGCCGACTCAAATCGTTGAGATTTATCCCAATCCTGCCAAGGACCGCATCAATGTCCGCTTTGCTGAAGCAGGCGAGGCATCCGTCAGGTTGTATGACATGACGGGACGATTGGTGTATTCTAATGCCTCAAACTCGCAGACCATTGTTATTTCCACACAGGGTTTGAGCCAAGGGATTTATACTTTGGTGACTAATGTGGGTGGAATGCAGCAGGTGAATCGGGTGGTGGTGGAATAATCCTACAGTTTCCACACCGCCTCCACCTTCAAATCCGTCTTGTGGTTTTTATCAATCTGCGTCAGGCCGCTGCCGATGACATCGCGGTCGCTGTAGATGGTGCGGCCGATGCGGGCGTAGAGCGTCAAGGCGTTGAACAACTTCACCTTTCCTAACAGGTAGAACCTCATGCCTTTGCCGTACATGGCAGGCACACTGAAGGAATACAGCACGTCGTTTTCGTAGGCATAGACGCGAGCGTTGTAGTCCTTGGCGTCGAAGATGGCATAGCGGAAGGTGAGGCTGAAGGGCAGGTTCTCGGGCTTGTAGGCGATGTCCTGGCAGAGGAAGTAACCATGCTGGTTGGTGCCGTCTTCGTTGCGGTAGTGGGCGTATTCAGCCTTGTTGCCGAAATGGAGGTCCCACACCTGATAGCTGATGTTGAAGCGCACGGTGTTCTTGGTGTAGAAGATGGGGTAGTGGCTGAACACCTCGGCATCGGTGGAGTTTTTCATCTTGGTCTTCGAGCGGAACTGCAGGTAGGCGCTGGCGCGACGGTTGAAACTGTGGTTGACGCGCAGGTAGTAGTCGTGGCCACGGCTCGGGGAATTGACCGTTGATGTCAGCCAAGTGAACTGGAATTGGTCGGCGTATGCGAGGATGGTCCAATAAGGTGCCGGCGCCACCTCCACGCCGAGGTAGACGCCGCGCTGTCCTTGGTTACGGCTGCCTTCGCCGAAGGCGTTGCTCAACAGGTTCTGGTAGGCTCTGCCATAGTCGCGGTACATGACGGTGAAGTTCAGGTAGCCCGCCGGCTTGACAGTCAGGCCGACCAATCCCGCCAAAGCCCAAGGACGTTGTGTTTGTACCAGGTTGGTGCTGTCAAAGTTTAGGCTCATCGCCATCTCGCCAAAGACCGCATACTTGCCTTTCACGAACTTGAAGTCGACGCCTTGGTTGGTGAGGCTCTTGCCTTGGAAGTAGTACTGGTTGTAATGGCTGGGTCTGAGCTCGAGCGGCGTACTGAGCCAGGTGTGGTAGGCGGTGTAGCCCACCTCGAAATGCGCGATGGCGTAGGTCAGATGCCCGCCCACGACCTGCTGCCGTATGGCATGGCGGTCTAGTAGCTCGCCGATGGTGCGATGGTAGCCCGTCTCTTGCAGGCTGCTGACGAGCTCGGCCTCGTTCTCTATGCTGTCGGCCACGGCGACGTTGGCGTCGATCCAACGGTGGGAGTAGAACACCGTGCCGCTGAAAGGTCCTGCGCCGAGTGTCACTGCCGCGCCTCGCATGTAGCCGTACTCGCTGGCAGAGGCCTTTGGGGCGATGCCGCGTGCTTGTTTCATCACGCTGCTGCCTGCACCAGCCTTGCCGAAGCTCATGCCCGACCACATGGTCAGGCCTTGGCCGAACGACAACTGGTAGTCGCCCAACACGGCCGCCTTTACGATGCCTAAGTCCTTGGCATAGAGGTGGAAACCGATGAAGTCGAAGCCTCGACGGTAGTTCTTGCCGAGCAAGGCCTTGATGGTGTCGCTCACCTTGTCGGTGAAGAACATCTCGCCGGCGTCTTTCTCCACGACAAAGCCCGCCCTGATCTTATTCCTATAACTATAGTTGTACCTGAACTGTAGCTTTTGTGGACAGCCGAGATAGCGAGAGTTGGGTTTGGCCAGTAGTGCGGAGTCGTCGATGGGGAGGTAACCTTGCTGTTTTTCAAGGACTTGCTCATAACGGCCCAATAGTTGGTGTTTGCCGTAACGTGCCATGTTGCGGAACGACAGCTTGTTCTTGTTTTTGTTGGTTTCAATCGTCACCAAAGGGCGGATGATCGACAGCGTCATCTCGTCGAAGCCTTCTACCATTTCCAACTCGTCCATGAACAAAAAGTCACCATAGTAGCGACGGTATTTCTTTATCTCTTCGAGTTGGAATGCGGAGATAAGATGCAGCTCCGCCAGGCGCACCACGTCATCGCTGTTGAGGTCGATGGGATTGTCGCTCAGGAAGATGTAATTGTCCAGAAGGTCCTCATAGTCGATGTCGTCGTCGCTGTCCTCGGCGAGGCGTTCCACCTGCTCGATGAGCAGCTGGTTCAAGGCCTCGGCGTTGAGCGTGTCGATGTTAATCTGTGCCTTGGCGGCGACAGCAAACAACAGGAATAATATGACGATGAGTAGCCGTTTCATGTCACTTTCCGATGCTGAAAATCATTCCGACTTGAAGGGAAGCGCCTAACTCGTTGTGCAGCTGCGCTGCCACGTTGATCTGTGCGAAGCGTATGCCATAGCCGACGCCGAACGACAGGATGCCTGGGTTGGTCTGCACGCCGGCGCGGATGTAGAAGTTCTTGAAGGCCTCGTATTCCAAACCGCCACGCAGGCTGACGCCGGTGCGTTCGGTGTTTTTCTCTATCTCGCACTGCCCGTTGAAGTCCTTGGTGAACTTGTAGGACATGCCGAAACGAAACACGATGGGCAGCTTCTCGTGGTTGAGGGTCTGCTTGAAGCTGAAGCTGATGGGGTTGAAGATGTAAGCACCCAAAGTCAGTTTGTCGGTGACGTGCGACTGCAAGCCCAGCTCGAAGGTGAAGGCATGGAAGGTGCCATAGTCGTTGCCGACTTTCAAGAGGAGGTAGTCGAGTTGCAGGCCGATTTGCAGGTAACGTCCGAAGCCCTTGGCATAGGCGAGGCCGAACTTGTTCTCATTATATTTCGACGATCCGAACTGGTTAAAGCTCACGCCTAAAGTGCCGAACTTGGTTGGCAAGGCAAAGGCACCGCATTTATATGCCGTCTCGGGCAGCAGCCAGCGGTTTTCGTAGTACAATCCAAAGCTGATTCTCTCCAATTCCGCCATGCCGGCAGGGTTGTTTTGTAAGGCCCACAGCCCTTGCGAGGCCACCGATGAACCACCCATGGCAGCGGCACGACCTCCCATGGGATGGAGAAAGTCGTAAGCGAAAATAGTTGAAGTCGAGAGGATTAGCGTTATAAGGAGTAGAAGTTTCTTCATAGAAATGGTTTTAAAGTTGCAAAGTTAGGGCTGATTTCCGTAAAAAACAAAACATTTTTTCTATTTTCGCAGTCAAAACCAACAGCATCTTAAGCACATGATGTACGTCCTAATCGTTTTAGCTATCCTACTGGCTCTTGTCGGGTTGGTGGGCGCTTTGGTACCAGGCATCGCGGGCACGCCATTCAGCTTTTTGGCTCTGCTGGCTTTGTCGTTTGTCGACGGCATCGACTATTCCACACGTTTCCTGGTCATCATGGGCGTCATCGGAGCGGTGGTGTTCACCGTGGATTATATTGTCCCTGTATGGGGCACGAAGAAACTCGGTGGCACCAAGGCGGGCGTGAGAGGCAGCACGATAGGGCTGATTTTGGGATTGTTGGTCACATTTGTGTTTCCCATTGGCTTTATCGCGGTGTTGTTGGGACCTTTCATCGGTGCCTACATCGGTGAAAAGTCCGCCGGCACTGAAGACCATCTGGCGTGGAAGTCGGCCTTAGGCTCGTTTGTGGGTTTTCTGTTCGGCACGGGCATTAAACTGGTGTATGCCTGCGTTTGTATCTATTTTATTGTCAAAGATTTAATTGCGTTGATATGAATCAATTGGAAGCGAAGGCGAAGCACATTCGCGAGTTGATTTTGACCGCTTTGGCGGAGGCCGGCTCGGGACATACGGGCGGCTCCCTCGACTTGGTGGACATCTTTACCGTCTTGTATTTTGACCACATGCGCCACGACCCCAAGCGTCCCGACAGGGAAGACCGCGACAAGGTGGTGCTGTCCATAGGGCATACGGCTCCGGTGCTGTATGCGACACTGGCGGCGGCAGGCTATTTTCCCGAAGAGGAGATGCTGACGTTGCGTAAGTTGGGGACCCGTTTGCAAGGGCATCCGAGCTTTGAGACTCGCCTGCCGGGACTGGAGACGTGTTCAGGCTCGTTGGGACAAGGTCTCGGCGTTGCCATGGGCATGGCTATGGCGGCTAAGATGGATGGCAAACCCAATCGTGTTTTCTGCGTCATGGGCGACGGCGAACAGCAGGAGGGGAGCGTGTGGGAATCGGCCATGGCGGCAGCGCATCACAAAGTGGACAACCTCTGCGCCATCATCGACCGTAACCGATTGCAAATCGACGGCGGCACCGAGAAGGTGATGGCCATCGACCCCTTGCGCGATAAATGGACGGCCTTCGGGTGGCATACCATTGAGATTGACGGCCACGACATGAGCCAGATCAAGATGGCCTTGGACTTAGCCGACAAGGAGCAAGGTAGACCTACCGTCATCATCGCCGACACCATCATGGGCAAGGGCGTGAAAAGCATCGAGGACAATAACCAATGGCACGGCAAAGTGCCGAGTAAAGAACAAGTAAAGGAGTTTTTGGATGAACTATACTAATAAAGGTAACAAACCCACTAAGACCGGCTTCGGTGAGGGTGTCCTCGCTGCAGCGCAAAAAGACAATAGGGTGGTCGGATTGGGTGCCGACATCACCAAATCGGTGGGGATGAACCTCTTCGCGGAGGCTTTCCCCGAAAGGTTTTTCTCCATGGGCATTGCCGAACAGGATGCCGTGGCGACAGCGGCTGGCTTGGCTTTGAGCGGTAAGATACCCGTGTTCAGCACTTACGGCGTGTTTGCCGCACATCGTGCCAACGACCAGATTCGTGTTTCAGTGTGCTACAACAACGTTCATGTCATCATAGGCGGCGCCCATGCCGGCGTCTCGGTCGGCCCCGACGGTGCCACGCACCAGGCCTTGGAAGACATCGCCACCATGCGGGCTCTGCCTAATATGACCGTCATCTCGCCATGCGACGCCACCCAAGCCAAAATAGCCACCGAGAAGGCCATTTTGGAATGTAAGGGACCCGTCTATGTGCGCTTCGGCCGCGAAGCCATGCCCGATTTCACCGACGAGAACCAGAAGTTTGAGATCGGTAAGGCCCAGCTCATGCACGACGGCAGCGACATCACCCTTGTGGCCACGGGTCACGAGGTGTGGGAAGCTCTGGAAGCCGCTCATATGTTGGAACATATGGGCGTTTCGGTGCGCGTCATCAACATGCACACCATCAAGCCCTTGGATGGCGAGATCCTCAACAAGGCCGCCGAGGAAACCCGGATGATTTTTACTGTTGAGGAACATCAAATCGCTGGTGGCCTGGGCAGTGCTGTGACGGAGTTTTTGTCCGAAAACCACCCCATTCGCGTCTGCCGCATTGGCATGAACGACCGCTTCGGCGAGTCGGGACAGCCCCTCGCTTTGCTCCATAAGTACGGTTTGGATGCTGCGGGCATCGTCCATCGTGTGTTGGAAATCACATCCAACAAAGATTTCAGCGTCTATATCCGCAAGTTGGGCAAGCCTTTCGATACCATTCTTAAGAAGTTGTACGACAGCAAGAGGCTGTATGAAGGCTATGATTATCACGATGAATCCACCTTCGAGAACTGTTATGACACGAAAGTCTATCGGCATTATATCGCCCAAGGCCAACGGGGTCACGATGTGTTGGAGTCATTGACGCGCGCCCTTCACGACCATTTCATCACGCATCATCTATACAAAATGCTTGATATGTATGATGAGAAGGATGTCATCGGTATCATGGGCGGCCATACCAAACGGCGTGACGACCCGCAATACCGCCAGATAGTCCTGTTGAGCAAAAAACTCACCGAGATGGGACGTTTGATGGTGACGGGAGGCGGCCCGGGTGCGATGGAAGCTGCGCATCTTGGCGCCTGGATGGCGGGTAGGAGCGAGGCCGAAGTGGACGATGCCATCGCCATACTTGCCCCTTCGCCGACCTTCCGCGATGAAGGCTGGCTGCGCCGTAGCTTCCAGGTGATGGAATGGTTCCCGCTTCAATCCGACTACCATAGCCTCGCCCTCCCGACATGGTATTACGGCCACGAGCCGACGGCACCTTTCGCCACTGATATCGCCAAATACTTCGACAACAGTGTCCGCGAAGACGGCGTGGTTACCATCGCCAAGGGTGGCATCATCTACACGCCTGGCAGCGCAGGCACCATGCAGGAGATCTTCCAGGATGCAGCCCAAAACCACTACGAGAGTGAGGGTTATGCCAGTCCTATGATTTTCTTAGGGAAGGATTACTTTACCAACTACATGCCCGCCTACACCTTGTTGAAAGACCTCAGCGACCGCGGCATCTACAAGAACATGCTGCTCACCATCACCGACGACAACGACGAGATTATCGAGGCGATAGTGAGGTTTAGGGAGGAAAGATAGTTATTCCAAATAATACATTCTCCGTTCTTCTGGCGTTAGCGGACGGTCCTTGAAGCGCTCGCGGGTCTAGTGGGCTGACAATTACACTATACTAATAAAGGAGAACAAAAATATATTAAGAGTAGTATTGAGACAACTATTAATAATATGATTTTAAATTTGGGGTATTCTTTGTACACTTGTAGTTTGAATATGTATTTTACAGCTTCCTTGAAACTGCGTTTTTTCTTGAAACTAAATGAATAAAAAAAGTGTATGTTATACAAGATGCCACCAAAGAAGATAGTATATAATACCACTTCATCTTCCCTGGTTACAAAAAAAACTGGAGGATCGAAAAACAGGTATTTTGTTACTTCGAACCAACATAAATAACTCAATAATGAGAACCAAATGGAATTTCGATCTCTTGAATGTCTGTATGGGAATACTATACAGGCAGCAAACAAAACAACTAACAAAAGGATCAAATCAGCAAGTTGCCAATCTTGCCAATCTTTATTGAATGCCAAAGAGCACAAGGCTACAAGAGGGACACTGATGTCGAATAAAAATCCGATATTATGAGAAAAATTCTTTTTACTTTTGTCTTCCGCAATGTGTTTGTCCCTGCTATCCTTTGCTATATAACAAAGTGCATCGTGAGAAAACTCAAGTCGTTTAATGCCTTTGGAACTTTCGATTCGAAGGAGTTGGTTTTCAATGAGTTTATCTAAATCTTCTTTTTTTATTTCATCGTGAAGAATGTCTTCCAAAGCTATAGAATTACGGAACCCACTTTGTGTAAGATGTGATTCTATATAATCAACTGTTTCCGAAGAAACAGATAGTATACAATTTTCATAAAACGAATAGAGAACATTACTCCCTAATTGTTCTATTAATGCTTTTGTGATATTACTATGATGTTGAAAGGCAATATTGTACATTTCTGAGCAAATCAGTGATAGTAATAGGGTGTCAATGCTATTATTGCTATTACGTTCCACTAATGATATTATTTGATTAGAAATTGATTCCTTCTCGTTTTCATCAAAGCAGTCTTTTCCTGGAACTAACACTACCTGTCGGGCTTGTTCTGGTGTCATTGGACGCAGACGGTAGCGGCAGTTCCTGAACATGTTCAACGATAGATCGTCGATGTTGTCTTCCAGGAGATACAGCTCGTCCTCGCGGATGGAGATGACGAAGCGGAAGTTGAAGTCGTAGTAATACTCCTTGCCGTCAACGACGCAGTCGTTCAGGGCATGGCTCTCGTCGATGAGGTATTGGATCTGGTTGAGGAGCGTCTGTGCTTTTTTGACATGCTCGGCATTGGCATTGCGCAGCACCTCCTCAAATTGGTCGAGCACCACCACGGGGAATAGGGGCAGCCCTTCAGCGTTGGCAAAACGGTGCCTAGTGAAATAGTTCCACAAACGCTCCGGCTGCTGGTCGTCGTTTTGCTCTTCTACAACGTTAAATACTGTTATGCCGCCTCGCACCTCTTCGATGGCTCTCTCGATGGCCTCAACGACGGCTTCCTGGTAAGAGGCATCGGCCTCCAAGGTGCCAAGTCGTATGCTGACGGGAAGATACTGTTCCTGTCTCAGCTTCGGAAACACGCCGGCGTTGAGCAGCGAGGTCTTGCCTATGCCGCTCTTGCCGTACAGAATCAGCAGCAAATTGTCGTCGATTAGCTGGGCAACATCGAAGATGTCGTTGTCGCGGCCGCAGAATTTCAACTTCCGTTCGCTTTTGGCAGGGTCTTCGTAGGAGGCCAAACCCGCCCAAGGGTTGTTGTTCTCTCTCGTCATGGCTCAGTCACTCCTAATTGTTTGTATATGGAATCTAATAGTTTGGCAAAGCCAGATTTCTCGTTTACCATGAAACTATTGGCTTTCTCGTTCATGTCAATACCTGTAGTTCGTTGTCCCAAGATTTGTTCAAAAGTTTGGTGCTGTGGCGAGCGAAGGTCGTAACCACCGATGGCCACAGGCAATACGGTGAGTTGGCTGTTCTCAGAAGCCTTACGCCATTCCTTGCTGTAGAACGTGTCGATGTGCTCTCCTTTTTCTTCCAATTCATTGGCGATGGCAGGGGAGAGGATGGGAATGAAAACTTTGGCTTGCATAATGGCTTCATTTATATCGGTCGAATAATCGTCGCCGCCCTTGAGCTTGATGTTATCAAACCACACATTCAATTCCTTTTCGCGTGCCAGTTTGCAGAACAGTTCGCTGGCATAAAGCACATCACATCTCTTATAGGAAATGAAAATCTCGCCCATGCGTCGCTTTTCAAGAATCATCTTTCGAAAGGGACTGTTAGTCTCAGTGGAGGTAAGCAGTGTGTAAATGTGGCTCATGAACTCCCACACATCGTCGTGCAGGCAGACGCCACGGCGGCACAGGTATTCTTTCAGGTGCTGGTCAGAAGGGTCATCGGGCTTGAACAGGGTAGCGAGGTTGTCTCTTGTAAGGATGCTTCCGTCGATGTCTTTTGTCCCCTCGCGCTCGGCATCGTTGAAACCTCGGGTGAGGATATACCAGAAGAAGCGGAAATACCAATCATCGAACTTGCAGCCCAAAGCAAGCATCCTTTTTTTCTTCAGGAAGGGAACGATGTGTCGTGTGTCAATGTCCTTCATCCATTTCTCGATGTAGCGGATGGCATCCACATCGGTTTCCATAAAGCCTTTGGGCTTCTCGCGTCCTTTGACGACCTTACCGAAGACATAGAATAATGTGGGTTGCTCGTATTTGTTGACTCGGCTGGTTTCAAGTGCTTTCTGAAAGTCGATGAGAGATTGATTGTCGCTGATGTTGACGATACGCAGCTCGTCGCCCCAGATGTCGCGCATGAGGGCCTCCACGTAGCCGTCAATGGTGGTGGTGAGCACAAACTTGAACAGCTTGGAGCGCAGCAGCTGGGTGAGCTCCGGCGAGATGTCGTCAAGCTCATAGTCGATGCCGTTGGCCAGCAGGCCATAGATGGGGTCCTGCTTGTCGAGGGGGGTGCCTCTGACGATGTCCGTGAAGTTTTGGTAGTCGATGAAGTTGGCCTGCTCCTTCCGACAGTCGCTGTTGATTTCGTTGATGATGTAGCGGTTGATGTCACCATTGGTGGCTGGAAATTTGTTGCGGTTGAGGACGACGCCATTGCCAACAACGAGAACATATTCGTTGTTGAACACTCCATCCACAAAAGCTTGTTCGTCAAAGTTTCCACCTATAGTTTTCTGGCTGCAGTTAGGGTCTTTAGGTCTTCTTCCCATAGTAAATGGTCGTTAGTCGTTGTTTCGGACAATTAAAGGATTCTTTTTGTTTCATTTCATCCCCGCCTCTTTCCCCTCCTATACCTTCTCTCCAATATCTTAGGTATAGCCAGCATCAGGAAACTGTCGTATTTCATGTCGTCGGGGTTGACGCGGCGTAGCTCGCGATAGGAGCAGAGGTCGATATGGGCTGGATCGGAAGCGTTGTTTTTCAGTTGCTTTAAATAGGCCTTGCGTGCATCGTCGAAGAGGCTCTCATAGGTTAAGCGCTCGGCTTCGTTCAATGGACGATAGCCCATAATGAGCTTCTCTATGACCCAACGCTCGTGCTCGCTCCGGGACAGGGCTTCGTTGTGGCGCTCAAATAACTCCTCCTCCAATTTCTCTCTTCCTCTTTTTCTCAGTTTTTTTCCTTTGTCTTTCTCTCTCTTCTTTAGTGCTTCTTCAAAGCATTTTTCAATTACTTTGTATCTCTGTTTAAAGCAGTCTGCACAAAACAAATTTGACAGGCGTTCCTTGACCTTTATCGGATTGTCCTTGCAGGCATCGCCAATCAGCGGCAGATCCTTGTCTTTGTTCATTTGGCTATACTGGAATTTGTCCAATGCCTGGTAATAACGTTTGGCACAATGAAAATCTTCGGCGGGTAGGTTGCCGATCACATCGCCCAGGTTGTACATTCCGCTTGCCAGCACCGCAGGCAATGTGTCAATATGAAATTTGGTGTCCGTTTTGGACTTAAAGTATTCGTTGAGCTCTTTCTCTGCTATCACCATCACATTGGGAACATTGGCTTTTGGCAGTTCTTTGACTATGTCAAACTCAATGTCGATGTAAGAGGAAGCATTGTGCTCTTCTCCATAGACCGTATACTTGCAATACTCCAACAAGTTGCATAGGTATTCCTCTTTTTTCAGTTCTTCAACAATATGGTCGTTTTGGCTCTTTATCACGATGACTGTGCGGTTCTTGCACACAAGCGTGCTCGATACGTCATATTCCACATAATTGGCATAATGAGCCGATAACGCCAGCTGACGGACTACCGACAACATCAACGGGCTGTCTCCCGCTACCATCACATGAAGATGCCCGCTGTCATCAGGAGAGAAAAACGTGCCTTTCAGCCTATCCAGGACATATTCCCTGGCTTTGCACCAATTGATGCGTATTTCGGGCGAATACTCTTCCCCGTTCTTGCGTCTCAGATAATCAAAAGGGGTGTTGGTTAGTTGGCTGTTCATTGTACTTCCTCCTTTCTGTATGTTGCAGGCTGGTCGGCCATGTAGATATTGCTGTTGCTGACATCGTAAGCCGAAGGACTTTGGTAGAGTCGGAGGCCAAACCATTTCATTGATTCCATGATGTGCTCAATGATGAGGGATTGTTGCCACTCAAAGGCAGTGAAGTTGCTGTCGATGATGAAGGCACAAACCTGCAAAGGTATTCCGCCTTCTTTGGGCTCCATCCACCTCACGATCAAGCGCGGCTGCTGTGAGATGTGGTCGTGACGCATAAGCCAATGGTATAGGTAAAGGCGATATAGATGAGCATTCAACGCTCCTTCTTTCATCTCTTCTTCGGGGAAATACGAGCAATCCAGTTCGTTGGCTTGCGCATTTTCATTGCCGTATTCCTTTTTATCGTGCAATAGTATTTGCTTTTTCAAATCATCCAATTCTTTTTTCGAAAGTGGATGAAACCAGCTTGTATCCAAAACAAATGACATGAACATTCTTCGCCCATAGGTTCTCCCTTGCAACATGTTTTGCAGGTTGATGAAATGGTCTGCGTCTAATGCGCTCATGGGGACGTTAGATGTGGTGGTGTCCCAATTGTATATAGTAACCGTGGTCAGGGTCACATGAGTCACTATGCCGTCAACATCGTATTTCGGTACCTTGATCCAGTCGTCGATGTTAAGCAGGTGGTTGGAACGAAGATGGATGAATGTAACGGCTCCTTTGACTTTCTCTTGAAAAATCCACACCAACAATGCACCCGAAATGCCAAATAACACTGAATCTACCCGGTCTTTTTGTAATTCAAAAATCAAAATGAACCCAACAATCCATAGGCCAATTGTTATGAGAATTATTATTTGACACCATGTGATGCCTTTTTCGTTTTTGCGGAGCGTGTAGATGTTCGTTAGAATGTCGCATACGGCATAAACGAGGAATGTTACTAAAGTGATGAAAAGCAGTTCGACCCCCTTGATTAAATATTTATAAGAATCAGACGAGTGGAAAGCTTCGAGATGTTTTGTTATATTTTGTATGGTGATATTTTGCCAATTAACTCGCAATAGTAGTAACAAAACTAATAGTAAAAGCGTGACGACAAAGAGCCACTTGAAAAACCTCCACTTTGGGAATAGCAGTGCACCCAAAACCCGTTTCAATCCTTTTTCCGAGGACAACCAAGCCCTACTTTGGTTGTCCATCCAACTTCTTTTCTCTTTCATGTTTTTTGTCTTGTATTATTCGATGTTGTCTTTTTCCACTTTCCATCCCAGTTTCAGGATGAGCTTCAGGGTCTCGATGGCCGTGTTGCGGTCATAGTCCTTCTCGCTTTCGGGCAGTTCGTCGTAGTCGACGAGGCAGGGGTTCTGCTTGAGGGTGTCGTTACGTTCGGGGCCGTATGTCCAGCCTTCTTTGATGCGGCCGAAAGCCCAGGTGTCATGTACGTTACGGGCCATCTGTTCGGTGAGTTGTTTCAGCTCGTCAGAGAGCTCGACATCGGAGGTGTCGACGGGGTGGGGGGTATAGGTGGTTTTCGTCATAATGATTGGAAATTTTAACGCACAAAAATACAAAACAAATTGACATTTCAAACTATGAATAATTGGAAAAAATGACTATTTTTGCGCAATCATTAATTTGTAAAACGTGAAAACTATGGGGACAACTGACAAATCCTTGAAAACAACTGGCGAATCTGTGAAAACAGCTGGCAAATCTAAGAAGTACATTGTGGGTATAGGAGAAGCTTTGCTGGATATCTTCCCCGATGGAGATAGAAGACCGGGCGGTGCCCCGCTGATATTTGCATACCATGCGGAAGAAACGTATGGCAAAGGTGTTATTGTTAGTGCCATAGGTGATGATGAAGAAGGAAAAGAAATTAGAGATTGCGTTGAAAAAAACGGCATTGTTAGCAAGTATCTATTTACGGTAAAAAAGCATTCTGGAACTGTAAAAGTTAACGACGCCGATCCCAACGATCCCAAATATAATATTGAAACAAAATCTGCATGGACGGAAATACCCTATGAAGGGCTTGATGAATTGGCGAAAAAAACAGCAGCGGTTTACTATGGCCCTTTAGCCAGCCATTGTGGAGAAATATCAAAACAGACAATTGATAGATTCTTGGAAGCGGTTCCCTGTGACTGTTGGAAGATATTCGATGTCAATCTTCGGCACAATCCAACCCAAAACAATAAATACACGGTTCCGTTATTTAACGAGACCCTGATTAAGTTTTACCTGGGAAACCAGAATTTGTGTAATGTGCTGAAAGTTAACAAAGAGGAACTGGACTACTTATGTACCATTTGTGGCGTCTTGGGAAATCTCAGCAACAAGAAAAAGTCTGAGGCGTTATTGGAGTTGTATCCTCATATTAAGATTCTACTATTGACGCTCGGAGAAGAAGGTAGCGCTGTGTTTTGGCGAAAAAAAGTTGAAAAATGCGTAGATAATAAAGTAGTAGAAATAGACGTATTATTATACCATTATTATGGCGTTTCGGTGGAGCTGCCTCTGAATTCTGTAGGTGCTGGCGATGCATTGGCGGGGGCGTTCATTGGGGAGATAATAAAAAAGAACAAGAAAGACTTGTCCAAAATTGATGTAGAAAAAGCGCATACTGTAGCTGTGAAAAGATCTGCCCAAGTTTGTGAGGCTGGAAATAGTATGCCTCCAATATTGCATCCCGATATTTTTGTCAGCTATTCAAGAGAGGACGAGAACATTGTCAGGAGTTTTTGTAGTCTGTTTAACGCTCAAGATTGGTCGGTATGGAGAGATAAGGAGAAAATTGATTATGGCGATAATTTCCCGGATAAAATAAAAGAAGCCATACATAATTGTAAAGTTGTTGTTTTTTTTTTCTTCAGAAGATTCAAAAAAATCCGATTTTGTGATAAAAGAGATTCAATATGCCAACGGGGAACAAAAAAGAATCATCCCTGTCATACTTAAAAAGTCTGATTATAACAGTGATTTTGAATCAATCGTTAAATGGAAAGATTCCCTGGATTGGGATAAACTTTGTGACATTATAAAAAATACCTAAAAGTATGACAAAAAGAACCGTGGCATCAGAATACGTCATCGGCATCGGCGAGTTGCTTTGGGACTGCTTCCCAACGTATCGTCGTATGGGCGGCGCTCCGGCTAATTTTGCCTATCACGCCTCGCAATTTGGATTTGATACATTGGTGGTCAGTGCCGTGGGAAAGGATGCCGATGGGAATGCCTTGCTCGACAACCTTAGGCTTCACAAGCTTGATTCATATATCGAAAGAACCGACCTCCCCACGGGTACCGTAGTGGTTGATACCTCCAACCCAAACGACCCGCATTATAACATCAACACCAATGTGGCATGGGGCACTATCCTTTTTACCCAAGAACTTGAAGAAATCGCGAAGAACTGCCGCGCCGTTTGTTTTGGTACCCTGGCCCAATATGGCTCCGTTTCACGCAATACCATTATGCAACTATTGGATACCGTGCCACAAGGATGCTATAAGGTGTACGACATCAATCTAAGAGCCAACCCCGGCATGTCTTTGTATGATGACGAGACCGTTGTCAACTCCATCTCGAAATGCAATGTGCTTAAAGTGAATTTGGAAGAGCTTCAGTATCTATCGACACTCTTCTCGCTCGATGAAAAAGCATCTGTGGAGACAAGGAGCAAGGCCCTCATAGAGAACAATCCCAATGTCAAAATCTTGGTTGTGACAATGGGAACCGATGGCAGCTGGGTGTTCGCTGACAACGAGGCATCATTTGAAGCGACGCCCAAAGTGAAACTTGTTGATGCCGTCGGCGCTGGCGATTCCTTTACCGGAGCCTTCATCGGCAGCATCTTGAAAGGGAAGACTATAAAAGAAGCCCACCAATTGGCAGTTAAAGTGTCGGCTTACGTATGCACTCAACCCGAAGGGATGCCGGCTATGCCGAAAGAATTGTATTGATCTTTGTTTGGTATAGAAACGCTATTACTCCAGCACCCTCCTGATCGCTCTAACCATCATGGTCTCCATCGTCGAGCACTTATCGTCGGCTTCGATGACGGCGCAGAGGTCGTGGATGAGGTCGAGGCGGTCTTCTTCGGTGGCGGCATACTGTGCCTTGTTCTCGCGGATGCAGTTGAGGACTTCAAGGTCGCTCATCTTGGCGAACAGCTTTTCCATCTTGCCCACTGTATCGAAGTCGCTCTTTTGGAGCATGATTTTCACTTCTTCCGATTGGACGTTGCCGTCGATGTTGGCGGCATAGAGCATCAATAAGGTCTTGAATTCTTCTTTGTTGAGTGTCATGGTATTTGTGTTTTTAATTGTGCATGGGTTTAAGCAAGTCATTCACCGTCTTCACGGGGTTGAAGGTCTCGATGGGCACCTCGACAAAGATGGTGATCCAGTCGGCCATGGCGCCGTTCCAGAGACCAGGCAGCTCGAGGGCGCGCAGCTCACGGCCGTCCTTCGACTTGTTGGAGATGAAGCCCGTGTTGGTGTCGATGTATTCCGTCAGGTTGAAGGCCTCACCTTGGTAGTTCCAGCAGCCGCACACCAAGTCGACGGGATTGAAGTGGGTCGAGCCTTGGAAGATGGTCTCCTGCTGGGGGTTCTTGTGATCAATCTGCGACGACTCGATGATTTGCAGCGACACCTCATCGTCCAGGTTCTTCACCCAGAAAGGACCGCCGCCGGGCTCGCCTTCGTTCTTCACCATGCCGCAGATGCGCATCGGGCGGTTGAGTTTGTTGTAGAGGTAGTCGATCTTCTCGATGTCGTTGTATTCCTTCACGAAGTCGGGGATGTCAATCATCAGGTCTTGCTTGGCGAAGTTGTAGACTTCGTCCAACTCTTCTGCTGACACGGCACCTTGGTCTAAGATCTCGAGGTAGTCGAAAGAGCGCTGTTGCAGGTGGAGGAGGAGTCCCGCCAGCACCTTTTTATAAAGAATGGTCGTCGCGGCCTTGGACTCGGGCACGATGTTGTCGATGTTCTTGATGAAGACGATTTCCTCGCCAAGGTCGTTGAGGTTCTCGATGAGTGCGCCGTGGCCGCCGGGACGGAACAGAATCTTGCCGTTGGCCTCACGAAACAGTTCGCCGTTGGCGTCGATGGCCACGGTGTCGGTGGAGGGCTTTTGGCAGGAGTAGGTGATGTTGTAGCGCACGCCGTATTTCTTCTCGTAGTCGGCTTTCAGCGCGCTGACAGTCTTCTTGAACGGCTCCTCGTGCTCGGGCGAGACGGTGAAGTGTAGCTTGGCCACGTCTTCGTTGTCGGTGGCATAACGGGCAGCCTCCACCAGATGTTCTTCCAATGCCAGGCGGTTGAAGCCGTCGTAATGGTGGAACTTCAGCAGAGCCTTGGGCAGCTTGCCGTAGGCCAGTCCGTCTTCGAGGAGCAGGGCTTTCACCACGTCCACCTTGCGGCCTTGTTGCAACAGGCTGTCGATGTCTGCGCCATAGAGGTGCTTGGCGGCGGCGTTGAGGTCGTCGAAGAAGGCGAAGCAGTGGATGTGGGCGAAGAAGATGTCGGTGAACTTGGTCTCTTCTGCTGTCTCAACGAAGGCAAAGAGGTCCTTGAACATGCGCGAGGCGGCACCCGAGGCCGGCACGAACTTCGTGAACTGGTAGAACTCCTTGTCGGCGTCAAACACGGCGGTCATCATGTTCACTTGTTCCTCGTCAAGGCGCAGGATGCCGTCGTTGAGGGTGGCGGGACGCATCAGTTGTACGTATTGTGTGCCGCGTTTGAGTTGCGCGACTTGGTTTATTACTTGATTTTCAGTAATGTTTCTCTCTGAAAGCTGTTGAAGGTCTTTTTCTGAAAGCATAATTGTGAGTTTTAATGGCTTCAAAAATAAGAAATTATGCAATGCATAAGAAAAAAAAGAAGAAAAATTTTCTCGAAGTAGTCACGGCAATGAAAAAAGTTGTATTTTTGCAGCCGCTAAGCCCAGGTGGTGAAATTGGTAGACACGCTACTTTGAGGGGGTAGTGCCGATTACGGCATGCAAGTTCGACTCTTGTCCTGGGCACCAGCACCAAGCCCCGATGGCGGAATTGGTAGACGCGTACGTTTCAGGTGCGTATATCGAGAGGTGTGCAGGTTCGACTCCTGTTCGGGGCACCCTAAGCCAAAATCCCTAACTCTGAAAATCAACGAGTTAGGGGTTTTTCTTTCCCCAAACTCCCCCTGCCGTGTCAACCACGTGTCAACCGATTTTTCAAAATTGAATCCTCGTTGACACAAAAACCGATAATTATTGCTCGCCGTTGACACGGATTTCCCCTAAATTGACACGCCAAAATTCTCCTTCCTGAAAAACCCACCTGCTCACGACTGCTCACAAAATCACCTCCCCAGCGCATCGTCCCGCAGTCTCAAGTCCCGCAGTCCCGAGTCCTTTTCCTCACGAAACACACCTGAGGAAAATGAGGAAAGTGAGGAAAACGAGGAAAACCCCATCCCACAAAAAGCGAAAAACTTATCCCTTTTTCACCTTGAAAAAGAGAAAAGTCTTACTTTTGTACCCGTATAAGACATAATTAGGGCTTTACGCTCGCGTTCCTAACCGACGAAATCTGGTAAATTTCACATACGGGAACCGAACGATAAGGCCTGCGCCAATAGGCGCAGGCGGTCGTTTCCACGTATGAACGGTTTACCAGAGCCAGTCGGTTGTGAAAACGGCACAGTCTGCGCCTTTTTTATGCCCCAAAAAACAAGATATGGACGACGAACTCATCATCCAGCGCCTCACGGAACTGAAGGCGCAAATCGCCGACTTCGACGAACGCCTGGCAGGTCTCGACGACCTGCTGGCCGACGGCCTCACCGACGAAGCCGTGCACCGCTACGCCCGGGAGCTGTCAAAGATCATCGAAGAGCGCGAGCCAGTACTCAAAGAAATTCGGCAATGGCTGATGCTCCTCGACAAACCAGCCGATGGCGAACCCCTGCCGAATTGATGGCCACCCCCTTTCATGTCACCTTGTTATATTGCCCATTCGCTGGATGCTCCAGCATCCCCGACCTACACAAATCCGCGATGTACCGTTCCGCCGTCTTCTCGCCGATGCCCATTTGGGCAGCCGCCTGAAGATAAGCTGCGCGGTTGAAGGTGTCCGGCAAGGCCGACAGCAAAGCCTGTCGGCTGCCCTCCGTGCGCTGCTGCCTGCCCTGCCTGAAACGTCGTTCCGTCCTGCGTGGCAGGCTCTGAAACACCGAAGCCGAATGCCGCAACAACACACTCACCATCGCCATGGCCGTGTCGAAGTCCGCATCTGCACACACCAACGAAGCCTCCTTCCGTTCCCCTTCGCCTGTCGGCGGCGGGAAACAGCCATCGTCCATCTGCCGCAGCACCGTCAGAATCATCGTAATCCGGAAGAAGATCAGCCCGAGACGACGCACCGAGGCAATGATGTCGTTGCCGAACAAGGCCGCA
>Ga0310786_10003342_pt1 | contig 23411 bp, 17 predicted proteins | sample AusTroGonzalo_MG_FD_203881 | JGI IMG/M metagenome (GOLD analysis project Ga0310786, IMG submission 203881) | Bovine rumen microbial communities from tropical cattle in Woodstock, Queensland, Australia - Gonzalo_03 (v2) (version 2) | ecosystem: Host-associated > Mammals > Digestive system >...
ACATAGATCCGCGGTGTTTTGCCTGCCACACTGCGTCAACCGTGCCGAGGCGGTGGCGGCAGATGTATCTGCTGAATCCGAAGAGCAGGTTGTCGAACGCTCTGTCGGGGTCGGTGTAGTTCATCCGCGCTTGCAGTTCGTTGCGGATGAGGATGAGAGAGACGCTGTTCATGGGCGGGAGAATTGTGCATCATACTCCGCGGTGATCTCCTGCCAGAGGATGTGTTTCGGTCGCAGGTCGCCGTTCCTGCGCCGTGCGGCGATTGCTCTGGCGACGGCAGCGAAGCGCATGCGTTGTGCTTTCTCGGCATCGGAAACAGGCGTGCTGCGCTGTGAGGGCTGCATGAGATGCATAGTCATCTTACCGGTGGTTCGACTGGTGCGGACGACGACTTTGGAACCATCGCGGTTGCGCTGCAATGTTCCAGAGATGGAACGGATGTTGAGGGCTTTGTCAAATTCGAATCTTGCCATAATTAAAACGATTTAGAAGTTAAACAATTACTTGATATAGCACACCTTACCTTCTGGGTTTTTGATCATCCTCCAGCCATCCTTGGGTTCGGTGGTGCGGTAGCGGGAGTAGTACTCGCCATAGGATAGTTGCCGAGGTTGGGGTGTGCGTGTGTTCTCGATGATAGCGCGGACAGGGTCGTAGTGTACGAAGCGGTTCGTGCGGAGTTTGTCAGCAATGGTGTCGCAGAGCTGCCGGCGCTGATCGGGGGTGAGTTTGCTCCAGAGATGGAACGCATCGTGACGGCGGCGGCCGCTGCTGCCGTGGTCGGCGAAGAGTTGCCATAGGGTGTCGAAAGTGGGTGTCATGGAGGTGATTAAAATTTAAAATTAAAAATGCAAAATTATATGGTGGTGTAACGGCAGACGGTGAAGGGACTATAGGGATGCCATTACACCACCAAGGGTATTTATTTTTCTTTTTTGGTTCTTTTTTCTTTTCTCGCTCTGCTCGAACGATCTGCAGGTCGATTCCTTATGGGCGAAACAGAAATCGAGTACAAAGGTACGACATTCTTGGAGGGCACGTTCAGGTATTTTCAGCCTTTTGCGAGAAGTTCAGTTTATTTCCGTTTTCTTCCTCTTCATTTTCGTCGATTGTAATGTGGAGTTGCGAACTGATGAAGTGAACGGCATCGGAAGGCAGCACTTTGGCTTGGTCTGGCACACCCATTTCACGCAATTGCGTGCGGAGCGGTTTGAGCCACTTTGCCAGTGTACGTGTGGTGACATGCGCCAGACTTGCCAGTTCGGCTTTGGTCATCGGGCGTGAGGGATAGTGGTCCTCGTCAAAATGGAGATTGGAAGATTGCTGCAAAGCAGCGGAGAAGAAGGTTTGGAATGAAGCAATTTGCGATTGCAACTGGTCAAGGCGGAATAAAACGTCCTTGATTTGATGGTTTGAAAAACTTACCATAGTAAAAAATATTATTGGTTAAAGCGGCGGATTCGATCCGCCTGCAATAAATGATTATCCCGCATGTGATGCGGGATTAATAGACGAAGCGGCGGCGAGAACGCCACCGGAGTGCAATCAAGCAAAGGCGGAGGACGGGGTTTAGGAGAGAGAATGAGGGGAATGAATGCCCTAAGGAATAAAGAGGAAGCGGCTGCACAGGGAAGTGCAGCCGCCGAAATAGGGAACAATAGCGCGAAAGGGAAGACTATGTGGAATACATTATAACTGTTCTCGAAAACAGAAGCGATTAGGTTCGTCTATGCGATTAGGAACTATTGTTCTGAACTAAAGTTTATGCTACGTACATTGGATTGGTCATCAAAACGGACAATTAGTATCTGTTGCGCAGGTTCAGAATGGTCACGATAGAGGATCCACTCATGTCCGTCCGGGGTATGTTCGCATTTCCATTTTTCATGGGCAAGCGTGTCACACTCCATTTGGATGTGTTTGGACGGAGACTGTGTCTTACCGTATAACGGCTCTATGAACATTCCTAACAGAAATGCGCCGGATACAGCAAAGCATGCAACAACTTTCGATATGAAGAACACAAAACTGCGTTGAGTTATTTTTACGTCCGCCGGTTTATATACATTCTTGAAATAATCGTCCGTAGTGCTTTGCTCCAGATTTTGCGCGTGGACATGGTAGGAACATGTGTCCCATAAATAATGAATAACATCCAATAACAGATACACGAAACTGCATGCTATTGTGACCTTCAGGAAGATATTGGTATCCTGGTACTTCCCTTTTGCAAACATCAATATCCAGCAGGAACCGATGATGGCAAATACGATTTTGCGAATCAGTTCGGAGCCTTTGCTTGACTGGGAGTATTTATATTCGTTAACCTTGTCTATTTCCTTTTGAAGGTCTATTCCGTTACTTTTTTCTTTTACACTTTCCAGCATATTCTTTAATCATTTTTTCAATTTTACGACTAATTCATCTCCGCAGGGAGCACCTTGACGAGGTTTCTCCACAGCAATACCACACGGGGCTTCGAGAATATCTGCTACGCTTTTCCCGGCTATTGAAGAGAGAGACTTCATGGCAAGTCTCTTGGCAGAGGGAAGACCAGTAGGAGGAAGTTTTTTCTTTGCTACGAGACCAACTGGGTCCAGTTTCTTTTTGGCAATAGGTAATTTTGGTTTTTTCATACGCTTGATTGTTTAAATTGTTGATTATTTCGTCTCTACACCTTGCACTGTGTATGTCTTGTCTTGGCAACGTATTTGCAGTTGCCCATCACGGATGAACTTGCTGCCGGCATCAGGAACCTCCAGTGAGGGATGTTGCTCCATGCCGGTGCCAGTGTCGGGAAGTGTGGCGAAAGAACCTTGTTCCTCGTCGATGACTTCGTCACCTGCAAGGGTTTGGCGGGTGTAGTAATACTTCGTATTTGGCGTGAGGCTCTTGATGGTGAACGAGTAATACTCTGCAAAGCGGCGTTCGCTGTCACCTGTATCGTCTCCGTCTGCGGCAGATATACGCATCATGGGTGCGTTCGCTTCAAAGGTACGATTCGGGGCAAGACTCCCAAGAACGATGTCGGTGAGGTAGCCTTTCTCGCTGAACGTGAGCGACATGACCATGTCGGTGTGCAACTCGTCACCGTACAGCGTCCATACATATCCCGTTGCCGAGAAGTTCTGCACCCAGCTGACGGTCATCTCATCCACTCCTGCCACTATCGGCGGCTCGATAGGGAGGATGGTAGCACATTTATTCCACCCCTCGGCCTGCCGGTATGCGTCTAACGATTTACGCGGAACAAAGAGATGGATGGATTCCGCGTGTTCCAAATCGGTCACATAAACGTTACTGGATGGCTCGTAAGGTGTAATCTCCGGTGGCTCTGGAGCATAACATGTCAGATGTATAGTCTCTTCGGGACTCCAGAAAGTGCCTGCTGATACATATTTTACTCCTTTGCCAAGTACCAATTTGGGAATTTTACCGCCAAATGAAGCTTGTCGGATAATTTCAACACTATCTTTTAATACAAGTTCTTCCAAAGCCGGCATATCCGCAAAACAAAGAGAAGATATAACTTTTAATGTGTTGGGCAGGATGAGACTTTTGATGTATGGATTGGAGTAAAAGGCTCCGTCTACCAACTCCTTTACTTGTTCATCAATATCCACATAGGGAATGTTTTTCATGCGAGGAAATGCTACTAATACATCTTCATCCTTCGAATAAAGCACTCCGTCAATAGATTTTAAGTACGGATTATCTTCTGCCACGATAATATCTGCAAACGCAGCATTGACAAACGAGTTAGTCAATCCGAAGATATTGTAAAATGCAACAGTGGCTTCATCAACACCGCTATATGTTTTAGGCAGACAGATATATTTTACATGTTCCGGTGAAGCAGAAAATGCCAACATGGCGGACTTGCGCACTATGTACAATTTGTCTTGATATGTTACGGATTCGGGAATAACCAAAGAGTCTGTTTTGTACCACTCTTTGACATTCATGGCAGAAATAGTGACTGCGCCGTCATCGCCCTCTGTAAACATATACGGTATAGTGTCGCCGAATTCATTGACAGCCTTGAAGTCAATGCGGTTAAAAGGAAGCGAATAAATCTTTGGCGTGCACATCATGCACACGCCAAAGATTAGTGAAAATATATCATTCTTCATGACTCTTTTTCCGATTTAATGTAAAACCATTAGCGTTTTTGAATCAGATTGATGTCCATCTGAAACGATAGATACTGATTAAAATCCTATTCGTAAGAAACATTGTTAACTTGAATAGGGATGTTTTGTGCACAAACTTGCATAATTCCCAATAGCAAAATAATTGTGGATAGATAAAACTTTTTCATAGAATTGTAATTTTTAGATTTGTTGATTTTGTAATGATAGTGTTGCTGCCTTACTGCGCCGCAAACACTCCGACGAGTGTCAGTGAGCCGCTGTTGATTTCAAGGCTGTAGTTGCCAGAAGTGGATAGCTGCTCTATCGTGCCGCCGACGAACTGCCGGTCAAGAACCGGTATGCCGGTATTGTCGCGTACAATAACTCGCGCGCTATGCGTACCCGATGTGATGGCAAGTGTACTACCGGCAATCGTTGCGCGGAAGTCAGTAGGTTGAGGAGGTTCGTTGCCTTCTTGTTCCGGATTCCCTAAAGGATTATCCCCAGGAATATATCCTAATACCTCCATTAATACAATTTCCACTTCATCAGCAGCTGACGCATGCACAGCTGGGATGATCAACAGAAAAAGGCTGAAACAAAGCCATAAAAAATTTTTTGTTTTCATAATGTTAACAATTGTTTAAAAATTTTTGATTGACATTATATGCCTAAATATTTGAAACGTAATTGCTGTTTCGGATGCAAAATTAAAAAAAAATAATGGCTTGTGCAAATATTCAGGGTAGGAAAATAACATTGCGTAACACTCTTATTACGTGAGTGTTACGACGTTGCAAAAAACAAACAGGTAGAAATATGCCTTTAGGAGAACGGAATTAAAATCCTGTGAATCAATTCATTTGCAAGGCAAGACGAAGCGAGTTTTCCTCTCGTTCAAAACATGGTAGAAAAATGATTTTGTATAGTACACTCATATTATGAGCGTTACTGCAAGATATAAAAGTTAAGATAAAAAAGATAAGGCGTAGCCTACGATAAAGCAATGTCTAGTAAATTGTTACGTAATCCGGATGATGTGGTTTGCATCTTTTTGGCTATGTTGGCTTTTGTCTTTTTTACACTTTTTTCGGAATATACTAAGATTTCAGCAATCTGCTTTTGTGGTACCTCCAATAGTACAAGTATGCAGAACTGTATTTCGCGTTCAGAAAGAACATTCATGGCTTCAAGTTTGTCAATGAGTTTGTTGAATTTGCTATTGATGACCTTTTTTGCCATATCATAATTCGCAAGCCCTTTTGCAGAACATAAATTGCTCTTGATTCGTAAATTTTTACATGTCTTATCAAAAATCTGCTTTATGGTATTGTGATGCAGAGTTTTTTCTTTCGCAAAATATTGTTTTTTTTCGGATAGTTCATCCTCTTTTGCCTTGAGAGTTGTGGCACGAGTTCTAAAGTATCTGGTGAGGATAAAAGATAATATTATAAAGAATATTGCGCAAGTGATTATTATACATGGCATAAGATAGGCTTTTGCATCCCTATCTTGTCGTAGTAGTTCAATACTAAGCGTAAGCTGTCGATGCAGCGGATCAAGAATTTCCTTATCAATATCAGAACGCTCTTCTGAATGGACTAACTTCTCTTCTGCGCTGACAATGCTTTCATTAGATGATACAATGTACAGCATATTATATCGGTTCTTGTTCGGAGCGTGTGGTTGTGACAGTACATACTGGGCATAATATAGAGCCGAATCATACATTTGTAGATTCCAATACGCTTGAGCCATGGTTACATATCCTTGAGTCGGATAATAACCTCTTCTATATAACTCTTTGGCAGCGGTGATTGCTGAGTCATAAATATCAATTTTTTCGTACAAGATTGCTTTTGTCTCCCATGTCTTTGTCAAAACATTGGCATCCGTGCATTCATGTTCGACCTGATTTAATATAGAGAACGTCTCATCATGAAGTCTTTGCTCAGCCAATTGCAATGCCATGGCGTTAAGGGTGTAATAATACGCTGTAGTGTCCTTTGACTTGTGGAATTGTTCGGCTGACTGCTCATACATCTCGTATGACAGTTCAAACTCATCGGCGAGGTGACACATCGTACCCATATTGCTGTATATCCGCCCGAGGATATGGTAGTCGGTGAACCACGGTAGGGGCACGACGCGCTGCACATACGGTGCATGCGTGCCGCTGATAAACGCGCGCATGGCAGCAACCTGGTCATTGCGGTTGCGGAGCATCCTACCATAATAATAACACACGCGTGCGTAGGCATTGGGATAAATCAATCGCCAATGCCCGAGTGTGGAATAAGCTTCTGCCAGTGCGAGGCTGTCGTCACAGGTTATCCCTTCGTTCACGCGCAGGCTGTCTGCTACGGCAATGACCTGGTGGGCATTGCGAATAGGTTGGCATGCGCAGCACGGCAAACCAAGCTGCATCACTGCGCATAATAGAACAAATACTATGAACTTGCAATTATGCATTTCGAAAAATCACTGCCCTTTTGAACAATGTTCATTTCTTATAGACATCCCAATATCCGTTCTTGTTTGCGCCGATGCGCTTTATAATGCCCTTATTACGTAGAGAAGCCAATATCTTGTTTACACCGGCAGCCGACAATTTTGTTTTCTTGCAGATTTCCGCAATGGTTATATGTGCATCCTCTGTCATCAATTTAACAATCCTTTGCTCGGAATCCGTCAATAATTTATCCTCTACTTTATTATCTACTTTATTCTCTACTTCGTGTTTAATTGTGGCTTGCAGACATTTCAACATAAAAAGAATGAAGACAGTGCTATCTCCCGCAGCATCGGAGCGTGCGATTGCATTATAGTATTCCTGTTGGTTCTGTTTAACAATCGTTTCGACAGGCAACCACGCAAAGATGCTTTTCCATCGGGCGAGAATCATTGTCTGCCAATATCGTCCCATTCGTCCATTGCCGTCAATGAACGGATGAATAAACTCAAATTCGTAATGGAACACACAACTAGTGATGAGCGGATGCGTGTCGGTTGTGCGTAACCATGCAAACAAATCTCTCATCAGCTCCGGCACGCGTTGTGGAGGCGGTGCCATGTGCAAACATCTGTCTCCGTCAAACACCCCCACGCCTTCAGTACGGTATTGTCCGGATTTGGCAACGAGATCCTGCATCATCAGCCGATGTGCTTTGAGCAAGTCCTTTTCTTTAAAGGCATCCAACTGCTGCATGAGTTGGTAAGCTTGCACCGCGTTTTTTACCTCTTGTATTTCATTAGGGGCACCAAGCACATGTTTGCCCTCAATGATATCTGTCACTTGTTGCAACGATAGACTATTATGCTCGATCGCCAGCGAGGAGTGAATGGTCTTGATCTGATTTTCTTTGCGCAGCATCGGAGAAGGCATGCTATTGCCCAACAAGGCATTCAAAGCACCAATCTGTTCGGAAATCTCAGAGACCAGACTTAATATCTCATCATTTATGGTAAACGGGGGTGAGTACATATGGGGTGTTTTATACTAATTATTTTCAGACATAGACAAATCTACAGATTCAATTTATTTGCAAAGATACAACTTTTTTCTGAAAAAAGCAAGAGGGAGATGAATATTTATGCAAAAAAAGGAAGAGAAAAGTAGAAAATTTAACGCAAAGGGCAATTAACGGTCACAAAAATGTGAGCGAAACAATCGTTTGAGCGGAGCGAAATAAGAGATGCAAAATATTACTCGGAGGAAAGTATGCTCGTGACAAAAGACGCAAGCAGGAGGCGTATAAGGGTATAGCAAGGGTATAGCAACGTAATACGATTAGAGCGAGAAATCGACGAAATAAAATTGAGACAACCGGTTAGAACTGGAAGTAGATGAACGGTTGCATGTCGGCGGTGATGAACTGGTATGCGAGGAGGGTGGCTGCTGCGGCGGCGAGGATGATCAGGGGCAGCGGCAGGGCGGCGAACGCGAGGCGGTAACGGCGTTTGAAGCGGTCGGGCAGCCAGTGGATGATCATGCCGGCGACGAAGAGGAGTACGACGTACCTGTACTCCTGGATGAACGGCAGGATGATTGAATTATCCCACGCACAACCGATCTGGTGCACCATCTGCTTGGCAGTCTGCCAAGCTTCGCGGTTGGCGGTAGCGGGATCGAGGTTACTTGCCGAGCGGAAGAACAGACGGGTGAAGGAGATGAACACGAAGGTCTGCAGTATCGCCCAAGCTTGGTCGATCCAACGGACGAAGCGGTTGGTATCCGTACGGAAGCCCCAGAGCCAGCCGACGTACCAGATAGACGTACCGACCCAGAGGATGAGAACCCACACCTCAACCATATTAATAAGCGCGTACGCGCCATGCGTGAGTTGACGCGCGGCAACCATGGCAACAGCCAACAGGAGCATGAGGATATACCGGATATGTTCATTTAAGGCACGCCAGCACTTGTTGACGATCATTCCCACCCCATTGAGTGCACCCCAGATGACAAAGTTCCAGCTTGCGCCGTGCCACAAGCCGCCGATGAGCATCGTGAGGAACGAGTTGCAGTTCGACGCAAGAAGTTTGCTTGCGGGACGCCCGAGCAGCGTGCGGTTGCCGCCAAGAGGGATATAGACGTAGCCCTTCAGCCATCGCGAGAGCGACTGATGCCAGCGACGCCAGAACTCCTGCGGGTTGCGGGACTTATACGGCGAGTCGAAGTTCTGCGGCAGGTAGAAGCCCATGAGCAGCGCCACGCCGATGGCGATGTCCGTATAGCCGGAGAAGTCCGCATAGACCTGCATCGAGTACGTGAGCAGGGCGAAGAAGTTCTCGAAGCCGGAGAAGAGCATCGGGCTCTGGAACACACGGTCGATGAAGTTGACTGCAAGGTAGTCGGAGAGGATGATCTTCTTCAATAGGCCGTTCAGGATCCAGAACACCGCTATGCCGAACTGGCGGCGGGTGAGGAAGAACGGACGATAGAGCTGCGGCACGAACTCCGAGGCGCGGACGATAGGACCGGCTACGAGCTGCGGGAAGAACGAGACGTAGAAACCGAAGTCCAAGATGTTCTTCACCGGCTCAATCTTCCCGCGGTAGATATCCACCGCGTAGGAGATGACCTGGAAGATATAGAACGATATACCCACCGGCAGGATGATCCGATCGACGAGGAAACGTCCGTCGTAGCTGAAGCCGTTGCCGATATAGGCGAAGATGTCGAAGACCTGCACACTGGTGCCAAACAGGTCGTTGAAGATGTTCGTGAAGAAATACGCGTACTTGAAGTAGAACAGCAGCGAGAGGTCGATGCAGACACTGAGAATCAGCCAAAGCTTGCTGATCGCTGATTGCTGACTGCTGATTGCTTTATAGATCCGCTTGCCGATGAGCCAGTCGCTGAGGGTGATGAAGGCGAGAATGAGCAGGAAGATGCCGGAGGTCTTGTAATAGAAGAACCACGACGCAGCCATGAGGTAGATGTTACGGGCATGCAATCTGGACCGCTTCGCTGTGGGATGTGTGACCGCTTCGCTGTGAGAAGTGAGACTCGGCCATTGCATGATGAGCGTGAAGCCGGCATAGACGATAGCGAAGAACGCCCAGAAGTAGAACTGGGTGAACAGCAGCGGGTGCGCGGGATCATATGTAAGCCACTCTAACATTTACGATTTATTCATTTACCATTTATTCATTTATTGAGTCATTTGGTGATTGGACTATTGTATCAGCAAGGGCTTCGGTGAAGAAGTCGTAGTCTTCGAGCAGTTGCGCGGCGAGCATCTCGCCGACTTTCTTGGCTCCGGCACGGGTGAAGTGAATCATATCATCCCCGGCGAGCCCCATATCTCGCCAACTGATCATGCTCCCTGCGCCGCCCATGAGGCGGAAGAGCGAGTAGTACGCTCCACCCTCTTCGGCTACCATCGTTGTCAACGCACTGTCCAACTGCGGCAGCAAGGGATACGTCTGCTGTTCGCCATCAACGGTAGTGATCATATCTGACGGTCCGATGAACAGCAACGAAGCGTTCGGGGCTGCAGACATCAGGAAGTGAATCTGTTGGCGCATAGCCAGCACGTACTTATCCAAGCCTGCCTTCGTGCGGATAGACGGCATCGCATTGCCGCCGAACTGCATGATAATCAGGGCAGTGTTCGTCTCGCGGAAGTAGTCAGCGAACATCTGTTTGTTCATCGTGGTGAAGTTCGTTCCCGCCGCACCGCGCATGGGGATATTATCGACCTGTACGCCTGTGGTGGTCTCCAGCGAGATACCGTAGACGTAGCCTTCTCCTTCGAAGTGGATGATTGCGCTGCGATGCGTTGCACTGTCAGTAACGAAAGTGAATCGGACGCTATCCGTGCAGAGGACGCGGATGCGGTCGTAGTCGTAGGTAGGTACGCGGTCGCGGAGCAGCTCGATGTTGACATCAATCGGCTCGGAGATATATGCTACCTGTGCCATCGGTCCGTAGCGGTTGTCGTCCTTCAGACGCATGGACGACGGTCCGTACGCCACGTAACGCTTGACGACAGAGTTAGGCACCTCGTGGCCGTTCTGCTCCAGGGTCTGTTTGGCAGTATAGGTGGGGATTGTCTGTACCATCGGCACGAGACCTATACCTCCGCCGGCAAAGCGGTCTTGCAGACGGCGGCGGATGATCATCGATATGCGGTCTTCCTCAATCTGCGAGTCGCCGTAATGCACGATGCGGACGGACTGCTCGTCTGCCTTGCCAAGTGCCGCGTAGAACTGCGGGAGGAACAAAGTCGTCTGCGGCAATGTTTCCGGCAGCTTAACGACCTTCGGTTGGTCAGGAGTGCTATCCATGGCAGGCTGCCCGACAGGTTCAGCCGACAGGGTGTCGGCTACCACAAGGAAGGTGTCAACCAACGGCTCATCGTCAGCCAAAAGGCTGTCCGGGGATGTGGGGGAAGGGAGATCGGGTAAGAACGATTCGATAGAGGGAACACGCACCAGTTCGCTTCGGCCTGCACCTACGACACACACCGCCGCAAGAACGGCAAAGGTGGAGAGGATGCAGAGAAGGATCTGGTGGGGTTTCATCATTTACCATTTAGTCATTTACCATTTGGTCATTTATTTTACCATTTGGTCATTTTGTCATTTTATTTTCTCCACAGGGCAGGTGAGAAGAGCAGTATGACGGTGAAGATCTCCAGACGGCCGATGAGCATCACGAGGGTCATCACCCACTTGGCAACAACGGGGAAGTTCGCGTAGTTACCTGCGGGACCGTATTGTCCGAGGCTCTCGCCTACATTACCCATTCCGCTGACAGCCGTTGCAAACGCCTCGCTGGGCGATATGCCGCAGGCGATGAACACGAACGTAGCGAGGATGATGATCACGACATAGAAGAACAGGAACGCCATGACATTGTTCGTCACGGTCTGCGTCAGCGGTCGTCCGTTGAAGCGGATAGGAATAACCGCATTCGGGTGAATACGACGGTACATCTCGGCGTAGGCGTTCTTGGCGAAGATCGCTATACGTACCCACTTGATACCACCGGCAGTACTGCCTGACGCACCGCCTGTGAACATCGTGAGGAACACAAACGCCCAGATCAGTTTCGGCCAGAGCATATAGTCCGCCGAGGCGAAGCCTGTACTGGTAATCGTGGCGCAGATGGTGAAGAAGGCATTGCGGAATGCCCACTCGGCATGCGTGGCATAGCCGCGGATGACATTATTGCCCACCAGCCTGGGCAGCCATTCAGCCTGGTTGATCCATGTGTAATAGACAAGCAATGCGATGGTCAGTATAGCCGTGCAGATCAGCACAGCGCCTACGTACCAGCGCGTCTCCTCGTCGTGGTAGAGTTTCTCGGGTTTGCCACGCATGAAGAAGATCAGTTGCGTGAAGTTGATACCCGACAGCAACATAAACACGGCAACCGTATATTGGATAGCGGGACCGTAGAGCATGAGTGAGGTGTTCTTGGTAGAGAATCCGCCGGTGGATATCGTCGCCATGGAGTGACAGACAGAGTCGAACATATCCATACCGAAGAAGTTCAGCAGCAGCGTTTCCAGAACGGTCAGCAGCACATATGTGCCCCATAGCATGCGTGCGGTGCTGTTGATACGCGGTGATAGTTTCTCGTAGCTCACGCCGGTGACCTCGGCAGCATAGAGCTGCATGCCACCCAAGCCGAACAGCGGCAGAACAGCCACACTGAGCACGATGATACCCATACCTCCGAGCCATTGCATGAGTGCTCGCCAGAGGAGGATGGCGTGGGACATGACTTCGACATTCGGGATGACCGTAGCGCCCATGGTGGAGAAACCCGCCATGGTCTCGAACCACGAGTCGGTGACCGAATCCAGTGCGCCGGACAGATAGAACGGCAACAAGCCAAACACCGAGAACACGATCCAGACGAGTGCCACAATCAGGTAGCCCTCGCGCTCACCGACACGCCTCGGTGCGTCGCGGCCAATGCGCATAGCTATCCAGCCGGCAATGAGCGTGATGAACGTGCTCACCGCAAACGCACCACCATCCGGATCGCCGTACAGATACGCCACGACGGTTGGTGCTGCCATGAACAGCGCCTCGATGAGCAGCAGCGAGCCGTACGTGCGGAATACTATTTTCCAGTTGAATGTTCTTGTCATTGTTAGCTGTCAGTTATCAGCGGTCAGCAGTCAGTTTTATTTAAAGAACTTCTCAATGCGTTGAAGGTTATTGCTCTTGCAGAACACTACAACCTGGTCGCCCGGGAGGAGTTGGGTGTCGCCATTGACCAGGATACCTTCACCGGCGCGTACGAGCGCGCCGATATTACACTCCTGGGGCAGACGCATATTCTTGATCACATCACGCGTGATGCGGCTGTCCTCGGTGACCACAAACTCCACGATCTCCGCATCAGCGGCTGTGAGGTGCTGTACGTTCTGCACCGAGGCTTTCATCAGCAGACGGTAGATGTAACTGGCGGCAATGGTTTTCTTGTTAAGCATCGCGCCAACCTCCAGCTGCTCTGCCAGGTTGATATAATCCATGTTCTCGATCTCGGCTATCGTCTTACGAACGCCAAACCGCCGTGCAGCCAGGCAGGCGAAGATGTTCGCCTCGCTATGGTCGGTAACAGCTACAAACGCGTCAGCGTCCTCTATTCCCTCCTCTTTCAATACGCTCATGTCGCTACCGTCAGCGTGGATGATCATCGCATCGCCGAGTTTCTCCGAGAGACGTTCACACAGTTCGCGGTCAGCCTCCAGCACCTTGACGGTCTTGCCTTCGGGCAAGGACATCACGGCTTTCTGTGCAATCTTGCTGCCGCCGAAGAAGATGATATTGTTGATCTCGCGCTCGCTCTTGCCGGCTTCCTTGCGGAGCACGGACATATTCTCTCGCGTGCAGACAGCGTAAATCATGTCGCCGACTTCGACTGCATCCGCGCCACCCGGGATAATCGTATCTTGCCCGCGTTTGATGGCTACGATGCGGTAGTCGCTGTGCGCAAAGTATCCTGACATAAACTGCTTGCCTACCATCGGCGCACCCTCGCGGATCTTCACGACGCACAGGTCGAGTTGTCCGTTGCAGAGCGTCAGGTGATAGCGCATCCAGTTCTTCTTGAGCGACTCGCAGATCTCCTGTGCAGCAAGCACCTCGGGGTAGATGAGGTGGTTGAGACCCATCTGCTCGAAGAACCGTTTGTTCTCAGGCAGCAGGTATTCGTAATTGTCGATGCGTGCAAGGGTTTTCTTTGCACCTAATTGGTTGGCTATCAAGCAAGCGGTCATATTCTCCGACTCCGAGGGCGTAACTGCCACAAACAGATCGACATCACGTACGCCTATCTCTTCGAGGTCACGGATCGATGTCGGCACGCCGACCATCGTCAACATGTCATAGTCGGCATCCAAGCCATCCAAACGATCGGCTCGTTCGTCCATCAGACTGATGTCGATATCCTCACGCGACAGCAACTTCGCCAAGTGCGTACCAACCTCGCCTGCTCCAACAATTATTACTCGCATAACTTATCTATTTAACGTTTGCGCAGCAAACCATTTTAACTATTTAACTATTTAACGCTTCGCGCAGCGCAGCTGCTATGCCTTCGGCATCGAGCCCGAGCTCGTGCATCAGTTCGGCTGTGCTGCCGTGGGTAACAAACCGGTCGTTCACGCCCAGACGTTTCACTTTCACCGGCATATCTTCAACGGTCTCCAGCACGGCACTCCCCAGCCCGCCGCTGATAATGCCGTCCTCAACGGTCACGATCGTATCGTATTGCTCCGCCACAGCTTTGACAGCTGCTACATCCAGCGGCTTGAGCCAACGCATATTCCAGTGCCCTACTCCCTTCAACTCCTCGTGTGCATCCAAGGCTTGCTCAACCGTGTTGCCGATTGAACCGATAGAGAGAACGCAGATCTTTATTTGTGATTTATGATTTATGATTTCTTTTCTCATTCCATTCGAACGATCTGCTTCGCCGTATGCTGATTTATCTCTCAGACACACGGCTCTGCCGTACTCTACCGGCGGCAACTCTCTATCTTTGCTTCTGCCACGCGGGTAACGGATAGCTATCGGTCCCTGCATATCAACAGCCATAGTCATCATCTGACGCAGGTCAGTAGCGGTCATCGGGGCAGCGATCTGCAGGTTCGGTATAGGGCGCAGGTAGGCCAGATCGAGCAGTCCGTGGTGCGTAGCACCATCGTTACCGACAATGCCTGCGCGGTCGATACAGAACACTACGTGCATTTTACCGATAGCCACATCGTGGATGATATTGTCGTAGGCGCGCTGGAGGAACGAGGAATAGATATTACAGAACGGCACCAGCCCTTCTTTCGCCAATCCCGCGCTGAATGTCACAGCGTGACCTTCGGCTATACCTACATCGAACACCCGCTCCGGCAGTTGCTTCTGCATGATCGTCATTGAGCACCCCGACGGCATAGCGGGCGTGATGCCAACTATACGCTCGTCTTTCTGCGCCAGATCGAGCAGCGTCTGCCCGAACACCTCTTGCCACAGCGGCTGACTGCTGATTGCCGATTGCTGATTTCTCTCAGAAAGCCGTTCGCCGGTCTCTACATCAAACTCTCCGGGTGCATGCCACACGGTCTGGTCAGCTTCGGCAGGGGCATAGCCTTTGCCTTTCTGCGTGACGATATGCAGCACTTTCGGTCCGTGGTAATTCTTTATCTCACTGAGGATACGCACGAGCGTTACTACATCGTGACCGTCCACAGGTCCAAAGTAACGGATATTCAGACCTTGGAAGATATTCTTCGGCTGCTTGGAGATTGTTGTCTTAAGGTTATTGCTGAATCGCAGTATCTTCGCGCGCTTGTGCTCGGACATCAAATGCAGTTTGACGAGCGCCTGATAACCCCACCAGCGGAGTTTGTTGTAACGCGGCGAAGTGGTTAGGTCAACCAGATATTGTGTGAAACCGCCCTTGATGGGATCGATAGCCATGTTGTTGTCATTGAGGACGATGAGCAGGTCGTTTTTGTCCATCGAGGCGTTGTTCAGTCCCTCGAACGCCAACCCGCCTGTCATGGCTCCATCGCCGATAACGGCGACTACCTTGCGTTTTTGACCATTAGCCATTGGCCTTTTGCTATTGGCTACATCAATGCCCAGCGCCACGGATATGCTGTTGCTGGCGTGACCAGAGACGCAGGTATCGTACTCGCTCTCTGCAGGTGTGGGGAAAGGAGCTAAACCGCCATATTGACGATTCGTGTGGAACGCATCACGGCGACCGGTGAGAATCTTATGCGCATATGCCTGATGCCCTACATCCCATATGAGACGGTCATCGGGCGTATCAAACACATAATGCAAAGCTACCGTGAGCTCTATCACTCCCAACGAAGATCCCAGGTGACCGGGATTGTGGCTCAATTCGCGCACAATGAAATCCCTGAGTTCCGCACACACCTGAGGCAAAGCCTCACGGGGCAGTTTTTTCAAATCCGCAGGGGAGTTTATGGTATTCAGATACTGATAATCCATCGTCAATCACAAAAAAGCCCACAAAGTTATAAAAAAATTCCCATATTTGCAAATTTTATGGAAAGAATTATCAAAAAACTTGCATATTTTTATTAAATATGCATCGTTTTGTCACTATTCGGCAGATGAGAACCGTCTTTTTCCGAAAGAAAAAGAGGATGCGTCGTGCAGACACATCCTCGTTTTTTTGATTGACAAGCGTTATTTACTTCACGCGGCGCTCGGGAATACGAGCTTTCTTACCGGTGAGGTCACGCAGGTAGTAGAGTTTCGAACGACGAACCTTACCGTACTTGTTCACGGTGATCGACTCAATGAAAGGCGAATCCATCGGGAAGATACGCTCTACGCCTACGTTGCCCGACATTTTACGAACAGTGAAACGCTTCTTGTCCTCGCTGCCGTGAATAGCAATCACGTCGCCGCGGAACTCCTGAATACGCTCCTTGTTACCTTCCTTAATACGATACGCTACAGTGATCTGGTCACCTGCCTTGAATGCAGGGAACTCTTTCTTCTCACCTGCAAATGCTTGTTCAGCAATCTTAATCAAATCCATTGTTTTTTCTTCTTTTTGGCTGTTTGTTTACAGCCGTTGATCCGAGGTATACACTACTATTCGGTTGACCTACTCATAATTTGGCTCTTCCCTATCTTATCGCCAGAGACCTCTTCAGATTAGCGTGCAAAGGTACAATATTATTTTCATTTATGCAAGGCTTTTGCCAAAAATTACAATTCCGGATGGCTTTTTTGTGCATTTTGTAACCTCAAGTCATCTATTCCGGCTGCTACTTACACTTTGCAAACAAAAGCGACGCTTTTTATGACAAAATGTAACCGTTCAAACACCTTCGCTGTCCATTTGCAAACAGCAGTTTTCAAAATCACCGAATTTTATGCTTTAAAACATGTTTTTTTGCAAAATATTTGCATATATGGATAAATTGTAGTACTTTTGCATCGTGTTTTTCATGGTATTAGATTTAAGGTTAATGAAGATTGGGTTGCCGGGAGGCAATCCTTCTTTTTTTTGTTCACTACACGATGGTACAAACACGCGCAGCTACATAGTCGGCTGCGCGTCATTTTGATGGTACTCAATCAAGCCTTCCATCGGGCTTTGGACGATTGTTGCCAGCTGCACGTAGTTGTTGCGCAGCACTTTCTCCAGTATATCCTTATAATAATACGCGATAGAGCCCACGAAACCTACGGGCACGGAGGGATATTGTTTTAGTATCCGCTTCACGAACTCCTCGAAGTGATAATATACCAATTCGTGAATCATCACATTATCAATATGGTCGGCGCAGAACTTACTGAGCGAAGCGAGGAAACGATTCGGGAAAGGCTGACGATACACGCGGTCGATGATCTCCGCCTGCGTGAGGTTGTACTCCTTGAGGAACTGCTCTTTCAACTCTTCCGGCAACTGGTTCTTCAGCAGATCAGCCACCAGCCGTTTGCCCAGCACAGCGCCCGAGCCCTCATCGCCGAGGATGAAACCGAGTGCCGGCACGTTCTTGACGAACTTCTCACCATCGTACAGACAGGAGTTAGAGCCCGTGCCAAGAATACAGGCTACGCCCTCGCTATGCTGTAACAGCGCACGTGCTGCGCCCATCATGTCGGAATAGACCTCTACCTCTGCGTGGCGGAAGACTGCTTTGAGTGCCTCGCCCACCAGTGGCGATTTCTCCGGCGTGCAGCCTGCACCGTAGAAGAAGATACGACGCACCGAACCGACCCACAACAGTTGTCCCATCTGCGGCAGCAGTTGGTCAGATACGTTCTGCCGTATCTGCTCCTGTGTCAAAAAGAACGGGTTGATACCTTCTGTCTTGAACTCCGACCTCTGTCCCGAAGCCGTAAGCAAACACCAGTGGGTCTTCGTTGACCCTGAATCTGCGATAAGAATCATAAAACTATTTACTATTTATTCATTTACTATTTATTCATTTTATTTTGTACTATATAGTCGATGAGCACGCTGACGGCTTCGTCTTGGGGGATATTCATGCGGATGCAGGTCTTACCCTCGTAGAGGCTGACTTTGCCTCGTGCTGCGCCTACATAGCCGTAATCGGCATCCGCCATTTCGCCCGGGCCATTGACTATACAGCCCATCACGCCGATCTTCAAGGTGCGCAAGAACGGATGCTCCTTCTCCGCCTCACGGAAAGCCGCCTTGACAGCCGCGATAGTGTCTTCCAAGCCGAAGAGTGTTCGTCCGCAACCCGGGCACGACACAAACTCCGTCTTGTAGCGCATCACGCCTGCCGCTTGCAGTATATCTTTGCTCAGCCGTTCCAACTCTTCGACCGTGAAGTGCGGATTAACGAGCACCAGCGCCTTGGCATCCTCCGCCCAGAGCAAACGTCCGCACTCCGCCGCTGCATGCAATGCAAATAGTCCCCACTCTGCTACGTCGGAAGTATAATATATCGTTGTCGGCTCTTGACTTTCGACTTTCGACTTTCGACCTTCGACTTTCACTCCATTATACCTCGGCGAGCGCGGGTCGGCAAAGTAATCGCGTATAGCCCGTGCTACGGGGATCTCCGCCTCGGGTGCTTCGGAGAGCGACACGCGGATGGTATCGCCTATACCGTCCGCCAGCAGCGCACCGATGCCTACGGCGGACTTGATGCGTCCGTCCTCGCCCTCACCGGCTTCTGTTACGCCGAGGTGCAGAGGAAAAGCCATCTTCTCTTTGTCCATCGCCTGTACAAGCAACCGCATCGTATCGACCATCACGCGGGTGTTCGAGGCTTTGATGGAGATCACTATATCCGTGAACTGCTCATCGACCGCCACCCTGAGGAACTCCATCACGCTCTCGCACATGCCTGCCGGCGTATCGCCGTAACGCGACATGATACGATCCGACAGACTGCCGTGGTTCACGCCGAGGCGAATAGCGGTCTTGTGCTGTTTGCAGATCGTCAGCAACGCTGTGAAGCGCTCGCGCAAACGCTGTAACTCGGCTGCGTACTCCTCATCGGTGTAGTCGATATGCTTGAACTTACGCGCGGGATCAATATAATTACCCGGGTTGACGCGCACCTTCTCCACGACCTGAGCCGCAGCGTCTGCTACATCGGCCTGGAAATGCACATCCGCCACCAGTGGCAGGCTGTCGCCTACAGTGGGTAACAAATGCTCGCGGATCTGCCTCAGGCTCTCCACCTCACGCAGTCCCTGCGTAGTGAATCGCAGCAGTTCAGCACCTGCCTCACGGCAACGCAAAGCCTGCGCCACACTACCCTCTATATCGTTGGTCGAAGTGTTCGCCATCGTCTGAATACGGATAGGGTAATCGCTGCCTATACAGAGCGCACCAACATGTGTTGTACTTGTCTTTCGACGAGTGTAGTTTGCAAAATCCATAAATTTATTACGTATTTCGGGCAATATAGTCCGTTAAATTTGCTTTTTTCAACAAATTGTTGTACTTTTGCAGTCGCTTTGCGCAAAATCCGGAAGCGTGATTTGCCGAACGCGACAGAATCAGTAGCTCAGCAGGTAGAGCACATCCCTTTTAAGGATGGGGTCCTGGGTTCGAGCCCCAGCTGGTTCACAAGGCGACGAGGACAATCCTCGTCGCTTTGTTTTTTTGTTTATACGTCAAAGAATCCCAACTGCGATATAGCGGTCAGCATCCGACCGATATACTCGTTATCCGGTTCTGTCCAGCGGAAGCCGAGTCGCAGCAGCACTTGCGAGGTGTAAGCGTTGTTGCGATCGACGATCTGCGTGGGCTGCCCATGGGCGATGTTCTGGTAAGCCACCATCGTGGTGAGCAACGACGCTTTCTGCGGATCTTGCGCAGCCTGCTGCATCGCGTAGCCGAAGACTTCCGGCTCAACGAATTTCATCTCCGTGCCGACCTTGTCGAGCACTTGCAGCACATTGCCGAGCAGACGCGTGTGGGTGTTATACGGCTGGAAGACCGTACACTCCTTTGGCGTGGTGGCCAGCAGCACGATAGCGCGGGCGGTCTCGTTGATCGGCGAGAACTCCGTCGGCTGGTCGTATTGCTCGTACGGACAGCAACCAAGCATATTGAAGATCTTGATGCGTCCCATATAACTGTTCGTGGAGAAGTTCACTTGGAACTCGCCGTCGTAGCTTCGTGCCGCGAGGTTACCCACACGCATAATCTTCGCCCTGAGCCCCTTGGTGGCTACGGCATCCAGTATCAGCCTGTCAGCAAGGAACTTCGAGTGCATGTACTGGTTACCCAGATACTGCCCGAAGAAGATGTTCTGCTCGGTCAGGATCGGCGCAGGCGCATCGCTGCCGACCCACACACCGCCGGTAGAGGTCGTTGACACATGCACGAGTGCCGCGCCTGTAGCCAGACAGAAGTCCACGCAACGCTGTGCACCGCCGATGTTCACATCCTCGATGTCCGTGCCCTTGGAGAAGTGCTTGACGTTCGCTGCGCAGTTGAACACCGTGTTGATGGGTTGATTGGTTGACGGGAAATCGCTCGTCACATCGCCTTGCACAACGAAGATACGTGTGCCGAACAGCTCGTCAAAGCGGCGGCTGAAATAGTAGAACAGCAAGTTACGTACACGGCGTTCGGCATCCGCCTGACTCTTACCGCGTACGAGGCAGGTGATAGTCTCGGCATCGGAGTCGATGAGTTCCTTGAGCACGTGGATACCCAGATAACCCGTTGCACCGGTGAGCAGCACGTTACCCAAAGCCTGGCGCTCGCCTTGCTTGAACGTCTCCAGGTTGTTCGCTTGCAGTAGCTCATTGATAGCGCTGTAGTCAAACTCCGTTATCTCGCGATCGATGGTCGGCGTATCTTGCTCACCTGCTCCACCCTCAACGAGCTGCGCCAAGTCGCGCGGCGTGGGGTGCGCAAACAGATCGGCGTAAGCGATGTGCTTGCCGGCTTTGTCGGCTTCGATGATCACGCGGGTCACCATCAGCGACGTACCGCCCAGCTCGAAGAAGTTATCCGTTGCACCGACTTTGTCGAGCAAGAGCACGCCGGCGAAGATGTCGGCAAAGAGTTTCTCGGTATCGTTGGCAGGTGCTACATAGTCATGATCATCCGCCTGGATCTTCGGCGCAGGCAGGGCACGTTTGTTGACTTTCTGGTTCTGGTTGAGCGGAATAGCATCGATCTGCATCGTAGCAGCGGGAACCATATACGGCGGTTTGCGCTCGCGGATGAACGCATTCAGCGCCTGTACGTCAACCGGCTTGTCGCTAACTACGTAGGCTGCTATATACTTACCTCCGTTCGGGTAGTCAAACGCCTGTACGGTTGCATCCTTAATGCCCTCGAACTGACGAATGACCGCCTCTACCTCCTTGAGTTCTATGCGGAATCCGCGGATCTTCACCTGTCCGTCACGACGACCGACGAACTGGATATTGCCATCCGGCAGATAACGTACGATATCGCCCGTGCGGTAGCAACGTCTGCCGTCCCACGTGACAAAGGTCTCGGCGGTCTTCTCCGGCAGGTTGAGGTAACCACGGCTGACTTGCGGGCCACTTACCCACAGCTCGCCCGTTGCGCCCAGAGGCAGACGCTGACCGTTGGTGTCCATGATGAACAACTGCAGGTTATCCAGCGGTTTGCCGATAGGTATATGCTGCTCGTACTCGCGCACCAGATAGGTCGTGGTGAAGATCGTACACTCCGTCGGTCCGTAACCGTTGTGCATCTTGTAGTTAGTCGGCGGATTGAGTGCAGATAGCGCCTCGCCACCTACCGACAGGTGCTTGAGTGAGTGACACTCGACGTTCGTTGCGAACTGGTAACCGATCTGCGTGGTCATAAACGCGTGGGTGACGCCTTCGCTATCGAAGTACCGTCCGAGTTCCGGCAGGTTCAATCGCAGGTCTTCGGGAACGATATACACCGCAGCGCCGGAGGTCAATGCCGGATAGAGATCCATCATGCATGCATCAAAACCAAACGATGCGTACGCAGCCACCTTGTCACCTTCATGCAGGTCGTAGTAACGCTTGTACCAATGGCAGAACGCCACGAGGTTGCCGTGCTCGAGCATCACACCTTTCGGCACGCCCGTCGAGCCGGAGGTGTAAAGCAATATGAATAAATCCGATGGATTCTTTTCGACATTTCGATTTTTCGATATATCGATATTTCGATTACTCGACAACTCCTCAAATTCAGCTTCCGTGAGAAGCATGCAACTGTTGGCGTCTTGCTGCATGTAGCTCAGTCGCTCCTCGGGATAACTCGGGTCGAGCGGCAGGTACGCGCAGCCGGTCTTGAGGACTGCCAATGCGCCCAGCACCATCCATTCGCTGCGCTCCACCTTGATGGCTATGACATTCGTCGTAGGCTTCAAGCCTGCGGCGATGCGATCGGATATCTCATCCACCTCACGGTACGTGAAGCGCTTGTCGCGATAGACGAGTGCAAGGGCATCCGGCGTCTTCTGCACCTGTGCCTTGAACAGCGAGAGGATCGTCTGCGTATTATCGTAGTCAACAGCCGTCTTGTTGAAGCTGTCCAAGAGTTTCGCCTGGTTCTCGTCCATCAGCGAAACCTTCCTTAGTGCTGCCTTAGCGTCCGCAGCAAAGCCACGGATAGCGTTGCTCACGGATTGTGCGAGCGACTGCATCAGTTCGCGGCTGTAACGGCCGTTGTCGTACTCGATAGCCACACTCGGCTGGCCGTCCACCTCCACGATATAGAACGCAATCTTGAACTTCGGCACGTTGAGTTCCATATTCTCGGTCTCGATGAGTTGGCCGCCTACCTTGTACTCGCTGAGTACGCCTAACTGGTAGGCGAACATGATCTCCGCCGTCAGGTCGTAGTCTGCGGCAATCTGCGCAAACGGATAGTTCTCGTGGGCGAGGGTCTGCTCGAACTTCGCGCCTGTCTCACGGATGAAGTCCTGTACGGTCTGATCACCAATCTTGGTGCTCAGCGCGAGGGTGTTGACCATCATTCCCATGGTGTTCGCCATCTTCAGGTTACTGCGGCCGTTGGAGATCGTGGTGATGCACAGCTCGTCGGCATTCGCGAAGCGTGCGAGGGTATAGAACACCGCTGCCAGCGTCACACCTGCCGGTGTTACTTCTGCGCCTTGTGCCAGGCGCTCGGCAGCAGGCAGGTCAATAGGCGCATATACCTGCCCTATCTCGCCGTCCTTGGGATTGGTAATGTCGGCGGCAAGCTCCGTCACGCCTTCGACCTCAGCGAGTTGCGAGTGGAAGAACTCTTTCGCGGCTGCGTACTCCTCGCCGGTCACAGCGGCTTGTTCGTCTGCCACAAACTG
>Ga0310786_10003343_pt1 | contig 23408 bp, 22 predicted proteins | sample AusTroGonzalo_MG_FD_203881 | JGI IMG/M metagenome (GOLD analysis project Ga0310786, IMG submission 203881) | Bovine rumen microbial communities from tropical cattle in Woodstock, Queensland, Australia - Gonzalo_03 (v2) (version 2) | ecosystem: Host-associated > Mammals > Digestive system >...
GCTTAGGACTCACGATGCCCAGATACTGAGGATCGTCAATCAGCTTACCCTTATCAGCCGTAGCAGCCAGCGAGATACTGTTCTCCTCGCGCTTCTGCAGCAGCATCAGGTACAAGCCCGAGCGCACCTCCTGTTGGCGGCCAATCTCCGTGAGCACACGCTCCTGATCAGGCGTCTTACCCACACGACTCTGATACTTCGAGTACTGGTCCTGCACACTCTTGCGCTGAATCTCAGCCGAGCGGCGGGCCTGCGTCAAGGCACTGATGATAGACACCTGCAACTGGTCCAGCGTGCTGGTCAGTGTCAGCACCTGAGGTGCATGCGCACTGGCAGTCTGCAGATAGCGGTTGCGGTCCTGCACAGCCTGGTTGTAACTCGTAATCAAAGCCGTAGAAGCGGCATCCGTCATACCCACATTCGAGGGGATGATGCTATACTGGTTGGCAGGGTTGTCCACATACTGGCGCAAGTAGTCCAGCAACTGGATCTGCGAGCTGGCCTCGGCCAACTTCGTAGAATATTCGTTGGTCATCTGCAGCGTTTGCGCAGCATCCAACTGCAGGTCAACCACCTCGTTCACCTTTTTATAACTCTGCAGCTTACTCTCCGTCTTACCCAGTTCCTCGTTGATCTTCTCAATACGCTCATTGATAAACTCCTCCGTCTTCAGGGCAATCTCGTTCTTGTCAGCATTAGCCTGACGGTTGTAGCAGTTCACCAACGCACGCAGGAAGTCGATACCACGCTTGGGGTTCGCATCCTTCAGCGTAATCTCAGCGATATCCGTCTGTTTCGAGGTAGCAGCCACATTCATGGCAGCCAGATATTTGCGAGCCACCAGCATAGGCGGCACAATGTTCACAATCCACGTACCCTCCATGCTGTCAGCCTTGGCCACAGCATTCTTGGTGAAGGTCAGTGTACCATAAGCCGTCTTGCACGAAGCAGGCAACTGCTTAAACGTCTTGGCGAACGAGCCCGCAGGCTTACCGTTCTTCTTCAGCGTACCGTTCACCTCATACACCTGCTCCTTGCGGGCGATGCTCAGTTCCATGGTGCGTGTCTCGTCCATGATCAACTTGTCCAGACTGTCCAGACTCACCGGATCCAGGTCCACGTTGATAGGCTGACCACCGTAAGCCAGGTTCTTCTTCACATAACCCTTACTATAATACTCCGTATAGAGCTTCAGGTCCATCACAGCAGCACGCAGCAGCACGTTACTCTGCAGAATCTCCATCTCGTTCTCCAGACCTACAGAGTTGGTCATGAAGCCCAGGTCCTGCATGTTGGCCAGCATGTTACTGGTATTACGACGGGCATTCTTATCCTCCTTAATCAGCATACGAGCCGACACCGAGTAAGTAGGATCCGTGTAACGCAGATAAATCAGTGCGCCACACAAGAAGATAAACATAGTCAGCAAGAACCACTGCCAGTTCAGAATCAGAATGGCATAGATATTCTGAAACGTAAACCACGACTGGGCATCGTTTTCAGCGTTCAGCAGTTCCTCGTTTTCGGCAAGGTTAGCCTTCTTTTCTTCTAACGTCATATTGTTTGGTTTTTCTTTTATTGTTCAGACAATCGGTGCAAAGGTACAAAGAAATTCATAATTAGCAAAGTTTTTTCATGAAAAGATATGATTTTTCAGAAAAAAGGAGTAATACTTGGCGGATTCAGAATAATGTATTATCTTTGCAGACAGGATGTATTAACTTTATAGACATTTTAACAAACGATATGATAAGCGATACCATCAAGTACATCGGTGTTGACGACCTCGACATCGATCTGTTTGAGAGTCAGTATGTGGTGCCCGAGGGCATGAGTTATAACTCGTATCTCATTGACGATGAGAAGATTGCCGTGATGGATACGGTTGATGCCCGTAAGGCCGAGGAGTGGAAGGCCAACCTTGTAAAAGCTTTAGACAATCGTCAGCCCGATTATCTGGTTGTCCACCACATGGAGCCCGACCACTCTGCCCTCATTGCCTGGATGCTGCAGACGTATCCTGGTTTGCAACTCGTTTGCAGTGCGCAGGCCGTGAAGATGCTGTCAAACTTCTTCGAGGGCGTCGATTTCGAGGGACGTGTGATGACGGTCAAGGAGGGTGACACCCTCTCGCTGGGCCACCACACCCTGCAGTTCATTGGTGCTCCCATGATCCACTGGCCCGAGGTCATCATGACCTACGACCTCACCGACAAGGTACTCTTCTCGGCCGATGGCTTTGGCAAGTTTGGTGCACTCGTCAACGAAACGGACGATTGGGCATGCGAAGCCCGTCGTTATTATTTTAACATCTGTGGCAAGTACGGCACGCAGGTGCAGAGCGTCCTCAAGAAGGCTGCAGCCATCGACATCCAGACCATCTGTCCCCTGCACGGACCAGTGCTCAAGGGCGAGGCCCTGACCGAGGCCATCCATCTGTATGACATCTGGAGCAAGTACGAGCCCGAGAGCGAGGGCATCCTCATTGCCTATGCCAGCATCCATGGCGGCACAGCTGCTGCTGCAGAACGATTAGCTGACATCCTTCGTCAGAAGGGCGCCAAGAAGGTGGTTGTGAGCGACCTGAGTCGCTCGGACATGGCGGAGGTCATCGAAGATGCCTTCCGTTATCCGAAGGTCGTTGTTGCAGCATCGAGCTATGATGCCGGTGTCTTCCCCGTGATGCACGATTTCCTCTATCATCTGCAGATCAAGAACTACCAGAAGCGCCAGTTCGCCATCATCGAGAATGGCAGTTGGGCGCCTACGGCAGGGCGCGTCATGCGCTCCATGATTGAGTCTCTCAAAGATTGTGAAATCATCGAGCCCATGGTCACCATCCGATCGCGCATGAAGGCCTCAGATGACATCCTTCTTCAGCAGCTTGCTGACAACCTGCTGTAAAGACCGTCTTCACCCTTGTCATGTCGAGCCCCACTAGTTGTCATCCCGACCGCAGTGGAGGGATCTCTTCCTTGTCATGTCGAGCCTGTCGAGACATCTCTCTCGATATGATTCATTCATTTTCTCGCTCACCCGAGAAAACGAACCAAAAGAGGGGTGCTACCCCCAAGGCCCCCTACATAGGGGGATGCAAACGAAAGGCGCGGACGCCCGACGCCTTTCGTGCCTTTTTGGTATCGCGGGACACGCGATGTCGTTTTTTTCGGCTGGCGCATGGTGTATTCATCCGCATGTCATCTCGACTAAGCGTAGCGCATGGAGAGATCTTTTCTTGTCATCTCGACTAAGCGTAGCGCATGGAGAGATCTCTCGACAAGCTCGAGATGACAACCAGTGAGGGCTCGAAATGACACTCCCGCGGACTGGTGAGTCCCTTTCCAAGGGACGGCGACAGCAGGGATGTAGGAGAGAATATCGCGTGTCCCGCGATGCCAGAGAGGCACGAAAGTCGTCGGTCGTCCGCGACTTTCGTTTGCATCCTTCCCTTGGGGGAAGGCCTTGGATGGGGGAATGCTTCTTTGCTACTTTCTTCGCGCCGAAGAAACGTAGAAGAAAAGTTTTCTCGGAGTGAGCGAGAAAAGGACAGAAGAAATAAATAATTAATTATAGTTAGAAAATGACAGCAGAAGAAATAATACTTTATATGGAGTCGTTGCGCAACGAAGCGCAACGCAAGGTTTTGATGGGCTTTTTCAAAACCGGCCCAGGCGAGTATGGCGAAGGCGACGAATTCCTGGGCATAAAAGTGCCCCAGACGAGGGAAGTCGTTAAAAAGGTATGGAAAGACTTCCCTTTGGAAGAGGTTCCGAAGTTACTAATGAACAGATGGCACGAAGTACGCCTCTGCGGCTTCCTGATTTTGGTGGCGAAGTTCGAAAAGCTCGCCACAAAACGCCTGGAAAACAATCCCGATGCCATCAGGCAGCGTGATGAAATCCTTCAGATGTATCTCAAATATGCCGAACAAGCCAACAACTGGGACTTGGTAGATTTGTCTGTCCATAAGATCCTGGGCCACTGGCTCCTGTTGCCAACAAACATAACCCCCTCCCAAACCTCCCCGAGGGGAGGAGACAACCTGCACAAGGACTATAAGATTAAGATTCTTGACGACCTGGCCCAAAGCCCTTGCCTTTGGAAGCAACGCATGAGCATTGTATGCTCATGGAAAACCTCACAGATGGGCGACCCCTCCTGGTGCTTGCGCTATGCCGAAATCCACCTCCACCACCCTCACGACCTGATGCATAAGGCCACTGGCTGGATGCTCCGTGAGATGGGCTCTCGCGTTTCCATGGATCTCCTTCGCGAGTTCCTCCGCCAGCATGCCCACGAAATGCCACGCACCATGCTCCGCTATGCCATCGAAAAAATGTCCGATGCCGAGCGCAAGCAATGGATGTCCATTCGAGCATAGCCCTGGGCTTTAGAGGGAGTACCCCTCTTTTGGTTCCCAAAGATATTGCCCCATATCTACATGCCCGTTGGCCTTGAAATGGACACCCTCTTCCTCCAACAACGTCTGTTGGCGAGACCACCCAGGGGCTGTACGGCCCTCTTTATTCACCACCCGATGGCAAGGCAACTCCTCCGCCCCAAGCGTATATCTAAGCGTACGGCCCACCATACGCGAATGACTGGGCCATCCAGCCAAAGCAGCGATATGCCCATAAGTAGTCACCTTGCCAAGAGGAATCTGCGCGACGATGTTCAGCACATCCTCACCGAACTTCCTCGCCTGCTCTGGTGTCATCCTATCGGGATAGTCCTTCATATCCTTTAGTTTTAGCTGATGTTTGATGCCACAAAGATACTTTATTTTTCCGAATGAACCAATTTTTTTAAATATTGTTTTTTCATCGATATTACCCCGACGTAAAGACGCCCTTCGACGACACCTTAGAGTAGCTTCTCCGCGGTCTTATGAGTTCCTACCCAGCGGACCTGTGAGTCCCTTTCCAAGGGACGGCGACAGCAGGGATGTAGGAGAGAATATCGCGTGTCCCGCGATACCAGAGAGGCACGGGAGTCGTCGGCAGTCCGCGACTCCCGTTTGCATCCCCCTTTGAAGGGGGCCTTGGGGGTAGCACCCCTCTTTTGGTCCTTTTCTCGGAGTGAGCGAGAAAAGGACAGAAGAATTATAGCGAGAAGAGAAAGGAAGAAAGGAAGAAAGGAAGAAAGGAAGGAAGAAGGTTAGAATAAAAAATAAGTTTTTCCTTAAAAAACTTTAAAAACATGCTATTTTCGGCTTATTAGCCGCAAATCTTGCGGTTTATTAGCCGCAAATAATTATTTTTGCACCATCAAAACAATCCATGCAATGAAGTATATATATCAAAATGAAGGCTGGCCCACTTTTACTTGGGACAAAGACCTGATAAATGCCAAGCTCATCAAGGTGAACAAGGCGGCAGGCATTCTTGAGGGGCGTTTGATGGCTATTGGCTTTGATGCCCAGCAACAAGCAGTCGTCGAGACATTGACACACGATATCGTTGCATCGTCAGAAATCGAGAACGTGGTACTGAACTCCGACCAGGTTCGTTCATCTGTGGCGCGCAGGATGGGCGTTCGCGTTACAAACGAGGTAGAGCCTTCGCATTATGTGGAGGGTGTCGTAGAAATGATGCTCGATGCTGTGAGGGGTTATGACAGGCCGTTGACCGATGAACGGCTGTTCGGTTGGCACAACTGCCTGTTTCCCACGGGTCGCAGTGGCATGGAGGTCATCAACGTAGGCCGCTATAGAGTAGATGCCATGAATGTAGAGTCGGGTGCACTGGGACGTGAGAAGATTCACTATCACGCACCAGAAGCCGACCAGGTGGCAGCCGAGATGTCGCGTTTCCTGTCCTGGTTCAACGCTGCCGACACGTCGAGAGACTATGTAAAGTCGGCCGTGGCCCATTTCTGGTTTGTCAGCATTCACCCGTTCGACGATGGTAATGGCCGAATCAGCCGTGCCATTGCCGATATGGCATTGAGTCAGGCCGACAATTCCACGATGCGCTATTTCAGCATGTCGCGCCAGATTAACAAAGAGAAACGTCACTACAACAAGATACTTGAGCAGCGGCAAAAAGGAGGGCTCGACATCACGGAATGGATTGCATGGTATCTGGACTGTATGATGCGTGCCATCAGTGAGTCGGGGGACATGCTCACCTCCATCCTGAACAAGGCAGTTTTCTGGCAGCAGCATGCAGCAGTTGTGATGACCGACCGCCAGAAGAGTACCCTAAACAAGTGGCTCGACGGCTATATCGGCAAGTTGACCATTAAGAACTGGGCTAAGCAGAGTGGTGCCTCTGTCGACACGGCGGCAAGGGACATTAAAGATTTAGTAGATAAAGGAGTGCTGACAGATCCTGGCACCAAGCTTCGCAATATAGCCTATGGCATAGTGGTTTCTCCCGATACCACTCTCTGGCCCGGATCCGACGACACCGACTAGTAAGCCCCTTTCCAAAGTTTCTGTGAGTCCCTACTCCGCGGCCTTGTGAGTCCCTTTCCAAGGGACGGCGCAAGCAGGGATATAGGAGAGAATATCGCGTGTCCCGCGATACCAAAAAGGCACGAAAAGCGACGGTCGTCCGCGACTCCCGTTTGCATCCCCCTTTGAAGGGGGCCTTGGGGGTAGCACCCCTCTTTTGGTCCTTTTCTCGGAGTGAGCGAGAAAAGGACAGAATAGAGAGATAATAATTAAAAATAGTACTGTTTATACCACTCAGCGAAGTGTCGAAGACCTTCGCGAAGCGTGATCTTCGGCGTGAAGCCATAGTCATGCTCCAGGGCAGTGGCATCGGCATAGGTGGTGGGCACGTCACCGGGCTGCATAGGAACAAGTTGCTTGTGAGCCTCGAAGTCGAAGTCCTTGGGCAGCACACCAGCCCGAACCAGTTCCTCTTGCAGGATGTTGACAAAATCCAGCAGGTTCTCAGGCTGACCACCGCCAATATTATAAACAGCATATGGAGGAATAGGAAGTCCATCCTCACCCTTCTTGCGCTCGGGAGCGCCCTGCATCACGCGCACGATGCCCTCAACGATATCATCCACATAGGTGAAGTCGCGACGGCAGTTGCCATAGTTGAATATCTGGATGGTATCGCCCTTCAGCAGCTTGTTCGTGAAGCCGAAATAGGCCATGTCGGGACGACCGGCAGGACCATAGACGGTGAAGAAACGCAGACCCGTTGAGGGGATATCGTAAAGCTTAGAATAGCAGTGGGCAAAGAGCTCGTTACTCTTCTTCGTGGCTGCATAGAGCGACACGGGGTTATCCACCCTGTCATCGGTAGAGAACGGCACCTTCTTGTTGCCACCATAAACAGAACTGGATGAAGCATATACAAGATGCTGAACGCCCTTGTAATTATCAATTGTCAATTGTCCATTGTCAATTATACTCATAGAGTGACGGCAGGCTTCGAGGATGTTGTAGAAACCAATCATGTTGCTCATGATATAAGCATCGGGATTGGTAATGCTATAGCGCACGCCGGCCTGGGCGGCCAAGTTCACGACCACATCGAAGTGATACTGATTGAAAAGGCTATCGATGGTTGCCTTGTCGGCCAAATCACAACGAACGAAGATCCATTTATTCGAACACGGATGACACGGATTGCACGGATTATCCGTTTTATCTGTTAAATCCGTGGTCACAATACGCTCCAGCTCCTTCAGACGATACTCCTTGAGGGTGGGATCGTAGTAATCGTTCATGTTGTCGATGCCTACGATGGTGGCACCTGTGAGGTCGTTAAGCAGGCGCTTAACAAGGTTGCTACCGATGAAACCAGCTGCACCTGTAACCAGGATGGTTTTGTTGTTTAAATCAATCTTATTCATATTCCTTTTCGTTTTCGACCACGAATTTTTCGGATTTTACGGATAAATCCGTTCTATCTGTTAGATCCGTGTTCGCTTTTATTTTCCATATTTCTCCACGGCCTCATAGTACGTATCGAGGCTACCGATGTCAAATCTTCCCGCACTCATAGGCCAGGCGTGCATGGTGGTGTGCTCCACCATATAGTGCGCCAGGTTGCCGGGGGCATCCTTACCACAACCATTCTCCACGGAGTGACGCACCAAGTCCAGATCTTTCTTCAGATAGATATAGAACGGCGGCACGGCCCAGTGGCTCTTAGGCACCTGAGGCTTCTCCTCCATGCCCAACACACGATGGTTCTCGTCGAGCTCCACGACACCTGTGCGCTGGAGCTTCTCTATCGATGGCTGCTCATGACACATGATGCAACTCGTGCCCTTTTGCTTAGCGAAATCCACAAATTCGCTAAAAGAGAAAAAGAGGAGGTTATCTGCAGCAACCACCAACAAATCGTCATCGATATGCAGCTTGTCCATCGCAAACAACAGATCACAAACTGCACCTAAACGTGTTTCATTTGTCTCTGTGCCATCATCAACAATTGTTATGGGTTTGCTGTAGTGCAAATCCTTTTTCCAGTCCTCAAAGATATGGGCGAACTTATGGTTCGTAATAATTATATGTTCCGTAATCTCAGGAATTTTGTCGATGTCATCGAGCATTCTTCCTAAGATGGTATTACTACCAATCTTTAGTAGAGGTTTGGGGAAGTTCTTGGTGAGTTCCCCCAGTCTAGTTGCATACCCTGCTGCAATTACAATATTTTTCATACAAATTCTTTTTAAACGAATCGGGCTCCGTCATCTGGACGGACCCAGAACACTTTAAACGTTGTTTCATACTCAGGGAACTTAGCCAGATATTGCTTCGTTACCTCAGCTTCGATTTCTGCTTTATGCGCCGGATCCACCAGTGCAATGCAGGCGCCCTTGAAGCCTGCTCCAGAGAAGCGTCCGCCATAGACTCCGGGGAGGCTGCGCATAATCTCATAGATGGCGATGAGCTCGGGGGAACCACACTCGTAGTTGTGAATACTTGATTCGCAACTGTCGAACGAGAGTTTTCCGAAGAGCTTCATGTTACCCGTCTCCCAAGCCGTCACACCTTGGCGCACTCTGCGATACTCACTGTAGAAGTGCTCTGCACGGCGGGCAAAGCGGGCAGGCATAGCAATCTTAGTCTTTTCGAATGTGGCCTTGGGGATATCGCGAAGGAATGTCTTGTCGAACGTCTTCAGGGGCTGATCGGTATACGCCAGCATGTTCCAGGCGGCGGTTTTGCACTCAAAGACACGGAGGTTATAGTCCGAGTTCACCAGCGAGCGGGTGAGACCACTGAAGAAAATACCAATCTCAAAGGGTAATTGAGAATTGACAATTGACAATTGAGAATTATTCGTTGATGGCTGCTGGCCGCCAAAAGGCATCAGTCGGTATTCGTTAGAATCGCAGTCCAAGAACAAGAGCTGATTCTTCTTGCCCAGGGCGATGCACGCCTGGTCGAGCAAGCCGTTGTTCAGTCCAATGTACTCGCGTTCTGCTTCCGATGCAATCTTCACCACTTCAAATGGCTGCAGCGTAATGTCATTCGCCTTGGCAAATGCCATCACATAGGCAATCAGTACAGCTGCAGATGACGACAAGCCGCCTACAGGCAGAGAGCCCTGGATGACACCTGTGATGCCTCGTTTGAGTTCGAAGTGCTTTTTGAGGGCATACTTGGCTCCACGGGCATAGTCGCCCCAATGGCGCTCACGCACCTGAGAAGGCGCATCAATATCAAAATCCACCACTCCCTCGAAGGTCTTGGATTCAAGGTGTACATGGCCCAACGAACAATTATCAATTTTCAATTGTCCATTATCAATTTGATTCACGTTGAACCAAAGGTCCACGCCTTTGTTGATAGCAAAGCCGGTCACCAACCCATGCTGATGATCCACATGTGCTCCCAACGGACACACCCGATATGGAGCAAAAATATGATATTGATAATCTTTCATTGTTTTATATCATGTAATAATATTAGGATGCCTGTTGATTATGAACATGCAAAAGTACAATTTATTTTTAATATCTCAGCATTTTATCTCAAAAAACGCACTTTCGCATCAATATTTATAAGCGAACATGGATTCTTTTTTTTATAACATCGAAATACACGAAAGACTCGAATTGTTTTTTGAACACGAATTGCACGAATTGCACGAATTTTTCGCGGACTGGTGAGTCCCTTTCCAAGGGACGGCGACAGCAGGGATGTAGGAGAGGATATCGCGTGTCCCGCGATACCAAAAAGGCACGAAAAGCGACGGACGTCCGCGCTTTTCGTTTGCATCCCCCTTTGAAGGGGGCCTTGGGGGTAGCACCCCTCTTTTGGTCCTTTTCTCGGAGTGAGCGAGAAAAGGACAGAAGTAAAGAGATCTCTCCACTACGGTCGAGATGACAACGTTGAAGGGCTCGAGATGACGAAAAAAGGTTGTAATGCTACAACCTTTTTCTTACAGTGATAATATCCACTTCCACACCGGCATCACCTCGATGTCGCCATGCTTGTCGCTGATGGTTTCCTCCTCATCGTAGGTCAGGATCAGCCTTCTTCGGCAAGGCATACGGTTTGGAAGCTTCTGCAGGGCCTCCGTTTCACGTTTACGGGTTTCCTCTTCACGTAGCGAATAACTCACCTGAATGGCCAGCTCGTCGTCAGGTACGTAGAAGTCCACCTCATAGCCGTCGTTATAGAAGAACACACGACTGTTGTCCATGTCGTGCCCATAGATGCGGAACAGTTGGACGGCCACAAGGTTCTCCAGCAGCATCGCGTCCTTATCAATCAGGAACAGGCCCAGGATACCTGTGTCAATAAAGTAGTACTTACAGTTGCTCTCCTTGTCGGCCAGCGCAGATGCATAGTTCCTAAGCCTCAACAGCAGCCAGGCCTCCTCACAATACTCCACATACTTGATGGTGGTGGCAAGACTGAGCCTACCGCCAACGCTCGACAGGAGGTTGTTGATGCGGTTATAGGAGATGGGGCGGCAAACGCTCTCGGCCATCTTGCGCACGAGAACACGGATACCTGCCACATTGGTAATCTTATTACGGGCGATGATGTCACCCATGTATATCTTCTGATACACACTGCTCAGGTAGTTTCGCTTGGCGGGTAGCAGTGCTGCAGCAGGCAGGCCGCCATACTGCAGGTACTCATCGAAAGCGCGAATCACCCTGGCGCGTCCTTCAGTGGACAACAGGTCATTCTCGCTGGTTGACACCCGATGTACAGCAAGGAATTCCCTGAAGCTGTATGGATAAACCTCTGCCGTCAGGAAACGTCCGCCAAGTGTGGTGTTTATCTCGCCAGAGAGCATCTTCGCGTTACTTCCAGTAATAAAGATGGTGTATTTGGCATCAGCCATCCGTCGGGCAAACTTATGCCAGCAGTCGATGTTCTGTATCTCGTCCAGAAACAGCATAGGGCGCTTGCCGTACATTTCCTGATGACACTCCAAGAGCCGGCTAAAGTCCTCTGCACCGAAGTTCTCCAAGCGCTCATCCTCAAAGTTTAGATAGAGCATCTCGTCCCACTTATGCCCTTCGGCCAGCAGTTGCTGAATATGATGGTAGAGCATATACGACTTACCCGACCTGCGCACCCCCACGAGTACACGACACGGGAAATCGCTTAGTTCCAGTTCACGAGGTTCCACAACATAGCGTTCCACCTCTTGCTGGTTATCCCGAAGGATCTGTTTCAATATCTGCTTATCCATGAGCTACAATGATTAAATTTTGGTGGCAAAGATACAAATTATTTAATGAACTTGCAAATATTTGGGCATTTTTATTTAATCCATTAAACAAAACAGCCATTTCCCAAAAACCTTACTTGTCCCCTATCCCTATCCACTTGGGATCTCTCCACTACGGTCGAGATGACATCCGTGGGGGCTCCCGATGACAACCCCGCGAACCTGTGAGTCCCTTTCCAAGGGACGGCGCAAGCAGGGATGAAAAAGAGAATATCGCGTGTCCCGCGATACCAAAAAGGCACGGGAGTCGTCGGTCGTCCGCGACTCCCGTTTGCATCCCCCTATGTAGGGGGCCTTGGGGGTAGCACCCCTCTTTTGCTTCGTTTTCTCGGGTGAGCGAGAAAACGAACATAAAAAAAATAGAAGATTTAGGTTTGATAAGCGGACAGAAAGGGACAAGACCCTTTCCAAATGTAGTACCTTTGCATACGAAATCAAGCCCCACAAGGGGCTAAGGTTTCGCCCCATCGAAACCATCTGAACGCCCCGTTCAGATAACTCGAACGAACGATCGAGATAACCCCTTAGGGGGTATCGAGATAACCCGAACATCCCGTTCGAATAATCTCAACGCCCCGTTGAGATACCCCGAACCAGTCAAAGAGACTATCCGGATAAGTAAAAAAAAATATGTTTAACTAAAAAATCCTTTTTAAAAAATGAGTCAGAAATTCATTAAAAAACAAAACAAGAACACCGCCAGCAAAGCCTACTGCAAGTACTTTGCCCAAGCCATTTACGACAACCACTTCGTAGGCACCGAGGAACTCGCCGACTTCATCCAGCGCCAGGCATCGGTGAAGAAGAGCGACATCAAGGCCGTGCTCCAGGAGTTGGGCGAGGCCTTCAAGCACTTCTTCGAGATGGGTCAGAAGATCAAGCTCGACGGCATCGGCATCTTCAAGGTAGGCTTCTCGAGCATCGGTGTCACCAAGATTGAGGACTGTGGTGCCCAGACCATCACCACCCGTCGCGTTCTGTTCCAGCCCGAGACCACCCGTGTTGTTGTCGGTCAGCAGAAGAAGGCCGACGGCTCTGTGAAGCAGAAGTACGTCAACGCCATCACCATGCTCAAGGACGTTGTCTTCGAGGAAACCCACGACAACGCCATGAACGTTGATAGTGAGCCCTCGAATCCCTAGAGATTTCTCCATGCGCTACGCTTAGTCGAGATGACATCCGCGGCTCTGTCATGTCGAGCTCCCCCCTGTCATTTCGAGCTTGTCGAGAAATCTCAAAATCCGTTTTATCCGTAAAATCCGTGTTCGTTTAATTAATTAAAATCTGTGTTCAAAAAATGAAACTATCCCCTTCATCCTGGAAGCAGCTGCTTCAAATCATCGCCACCATCATCACCACCATCGCCGGCACCCTCTGCGTGCAGTCCTGTGCCATCGGCTGATAATAGTCTCCCTTTCCTGTCATCTCGAGCCTGTCGAGAGATCCCTCCACTACGGTCGGGATGACATAATCCCTTTATACAATGCGACGAATAGACCTAATCATCTGTCACTGTTCAGCCACGCGCGTCACGCGCGACTTCTCCCCCGAAGCCCTCGAGGCCTGTCACAAGGCCCGGGGCTTCACCACCACCGGCTACCACTACTACATCACCAAGGACGGGCACCTGCACAAGTGCCGCCCCGAGGACATGATAGGAGCCCACGCCCGGCGTTACAACGCCCATAGTATAGGCGTTTGTTATGAGGGAGGCCTCGACGCCAATGGCAAGCCTGCCGACACGCGCACCCCTGCCCAGAAGCAGACGCTCATCACGCTGCTTCGCGCCCTGAAGGCCGATTATCCTGATGCCCAGATTCTTGGTCATCGTGACCTTCCCTGGGTCCGCAAAGCCTGTCCCTGCTTCGATGCCCGTGCTGAATACGATCATCTCAAGCCTCTCACGCTTGAGCAGTAACTAACCCCTCATCCCGAATTTTTGCATGATACTTTTTAGACCGCCACCGAAAAAAAGCAGCTTCCATAGCTGCTTTTTTTATTATCATGCGTCAGCCGAAAAAAACGACATCGCGTGTCCCGCGATACCAAAAAGGCACGGGAGTCGACGGGCGTCCGCGCTTTTCGTTTGCATCCCCCTTTGAAGGGGGCCTTGGGGGTAGCACCCCTCTTTTGGTCCTTTTCTCGGAGTGAGCGAGAAAAGGATAGAAATAAGTTAGAATAAAGAATGATTTTTAGTCATGAAATGACAAAAAAAGCACACAAAACACCATTGTCTTATTTTTTTATATATTTTTCTTCATTAAAAGTATAAATAATCATAAATTATTATGAGAGGATAGACGGCTATAGCCGTCTCCAACATAAAAATTAAAAGTAGTAACTTTGTATCGCAAAAGGCGGACGTTCTGCCGCTATATATCGGTATTATTAACAAAGTAAAAATGTATTATACTAAAATGAGTTGTCTAAAATCACCCCCAATTCCTCCTATGGAGGAAGGTCCAGAACGAGAGTTACTGACCCACATCATCTACGAAACAAAACGCATCAAGGGCCTCACATCGTCCCTTGTGAAGGAAGGAGGCGTCAACAGCCGGTGGCTGCGGTGCGACGACCCTCGCAACATCCCATCCAAGCGCCTCCTGCGCATCCTTCTTCACACCATGGAGTTCATTGGTCGCGATGAGACGAAGCGTCGTGCCGACGCTCTCATCGACTATGTCTTCGACCACATCCTCCACTGGGGCCTCCTGCATGCCCGTGAGTTCCATGACTCTCCCACGAATCCACCGTAAAAAACAACCACGGATTTCATATTTTATACGAACACGAATCTCACGAATTACACGAATATTTTTTTATTTCAAGAATTAGAGAATTAGAGAATTCAATCTATTCAAGTTATCAAAACGTCAAGAATTAGAGAATTATTTATTCGTGTTATTCGCGAGATTGGCTTTCCCTTGCGGGCCGCCGAGCTTAAAATTCTCAAATTCTTGATAATAAAATAATAAAATAGATTCGTGCAATTCGTGAGATTCGTGTTCAAAAGAAAAAAAGAAATTCGAGTCTTTCGTGTTTTTCGATGTTAGAAAAAAAAGATTCGTGGTATGAAGATAGAAGAAATAAAACTCAGTATATTCAAAGACCTGCAGTCTTACGAAAGTAAGACAGTAGGTCTGGAAAGCGTGTTATGGTGGATAAAAAGCGATAAGAGCTTGGAACAAAAAACCGAGCTCTATCGCAATATCGCAAAGACCATAACCCGCGACGAAGCCAACAAAAAAGTCAAAAACTCCATTATGCCGGCCTTCTCCGTGGCCGTAGTGTTCAACGGTCTGGGCAAGCAGACCACCCACGCCACGCGCGTCACAGGCCTGTCCATCTGCGACATCGACCACGTGGAGCGCGAGAAGATGGAAGAGATAAGAAGTAAGATATGGGCGGACCCCCACACGGTCCTTGCCTATCGCACCGTGAGTGGCGAAGGCTTCCGCATCATCTTCTGCTACTCGGGCGAGCAAGGGGAGCCCCCTGAGAACGGCATACTCTATCGCGCAGCGTATAAGAAAGGCAACCAGTACTACGCCGATTTGTGCGGCGTGGCCTACGACGGCCAGTGCAGCAACATCACCCGCCTGAGCGGCATGGCCCACGACCCCGAGGCCGTGCTGAACCTCCAGGCGCAGCCCTTCCTCATCACCGACGACGAGGCAGCGGCAGCCAATACCGCAGCCGACACCGAGCCCGGCAAGCGCCGCAAGGACGACCCCGTGGGCACCCACCATGCCGAGGCCGAGGCCGCCTGGGCCGTCATCGAGCAGATGCTGGCCAAGCGCAACATCACCTACGGTCAGGGCACCCATCATCACTATGTGATGCATGCCGCCCATCTGTTCAACCACTTCGGCGTGGCGAAAGAAGACCTCCTGTCGTGGGCCGCCCAGAACTGGTGCGACTACGAGCAGAAGCAGCGCGAGAGCATCATCCACTGGGTGTATCAGAACCGCCAGCACGAATATGGCCGCTGGCGACTGAACAAGGCCGGGCGGCCCAAGGAAGTGTCGATGATCACCCTGCCCGACATCGTCACCTGGCTCAGCGAGAACAAGGTCGAAGTCATCTACAACCAGATCACCGACCAGACCTACTACCGCTGCGAGATGCTCAACCTGCGCGGCCAAGGCAATGGACTGACGCCCCCCACCCCCGAGTGGCAGCAGATGGAAGACTCAGTGGTGTGCACCCTGCGCAAGCTCATGGCCACCGACACCGCCAAGCGCGTGCTGAAGTCAGACGTGCGCGACATGATCATGAGCGACTATGCCCGGTGCATCCACCCCGTGCGCGACTACGTCCGTGATCTCCCCGCCTGGGACAAGACCGACCGCGTCAGCGAGTTGGCCGCCCATGTGCATGTGGACCCCGTGCAAGACAACCAAGAGCCCGCCGACGCCCAGCAGCTGTTCCAGTGGGCCCTGCACAAGTGGCTCGTGGCCACCATGGCCGACTGGCTGAGCGACGACATCTGCAACGAGACCATCCTCACCCTCATCGGCCCGCAAGGCATCTATAAGACCACCTTCTTCCGTTACCTCCTGCCGCCCTCGCTGCGCCCGTATTATTTGGAGAACTCCAGCAACTCCTTCTCGCAGAAAGACGACCAGATAGCCCTCGTCGAGAACTGTCTGGTGGAGATCGAAGAGATCGACATGTTCAAGGACCGCGACAACGCCGAGCTCAAGTCCCTATCGACCAAGGTCACCCTGAAGATCCGCCGCCCCTACGATAAGTTTGTTATGGCCAAGCACCGCCTGGCGTCGCTCTGCGCCACCGGCAACCAGGAGCGCTTCCTCACCGACGACACCGGCAACCGTCGCTGGCTCTGCTTCCGTGTGAACAACATCGACAATCCCCGCGCCTGGGACCTCGACTACGAGCAGCTCTATGCCCAGTTGCGCGACGAGTATTACGACGGCTTCAGCTACTGGTTCAACAAGCACGAAGAAGAGCGCATGAAGCAGCAGAACGAGTATTTCCGCATTGTGTCCGACGAAGAACAGCTCATCCGCTGTCGCTTCCGCCAGCCCAAGCCCGGCGAGCCCTTCAAGCGCCTCAACGCAGCCACCATCGCCCAGATGATCTCCTACGGTCGTCAGCCCATCACCTCGCGGCGCGTCTCCCTGGTCATGAAAGCCATCGGCTTCCACTCCGAGCGCAACAGCAAGGGCTGCTATTACAAGCTCTTCGAGATGGACACCAACGAGTCGCAGCGCGTCATCTCCGACATGCTCTCCGCCTCCGACCAGTGTAACGAATGTAGCGAAGAATTAGACCTTCCCTTCTAAGGAAATATATTCACCTCCATCCAAATGCATTTCCATAACGCAATTTCCCATTTCTCATTACACTCATTACATAAAAAAAATAGTATGAAAGCAATGTACAAAAGTGAGCTAGCCAAGCTAGCCGGGGTCTCCCCCCGCACCTTCCGCCGTTACCTCGCCACCCGTCGTCCCATCCTCACCGCGATGGGCGTCAGTCCCTTCGCCCGTAAACTTCCCCCTCCCGCCGTCCACTACATCTCCGAGGACTACTGCATCGACATCCCCGACTGCCCGAGGTTCAGGCACCACCCATCGCATGTCCCGCGATACCCCCAAAAAGAAACAGAGAGCCGCGACACCGCGGCTCTCTGTTTGCATCCCCCTATGTAGGGGGCCTTGGGGGTAGCACCCCTCTTTTGCTTCATTCTGACTTTCTTACAAATCTTACTCTTCTTTCCTCTATTACACGCTTATAACTCCGCTTCATCTTATCATTCAAAAAAGAGTAATCTATTAACGCAAACGTTTTATCGGGAATCTCCATAAACATATCGAGGACCATATCTGAACGTTTCTTCGGCAATCCAATCCTTTCAGCAAAGCGTTCAAAGTCTAATCGGCACAGATGTCCTGTACTGTCATACACATCGCTTGTCTCAATGTCAGGAGAAAGACCGCCTTTCAGTCCTAAATCGCTCTCACTTTGAATATGAATGCAAGTATTAATCAAGTCATAGGCAGGCGCAAGGAAATACTCTCCATCTCTGTTCACCAGCGAGAAATTCTTCATGTGTGCATCCTCATTGGCAAACAAATAGTCAAAAACCACCATCCTAAAAAATTGTTCCATCTGGGGCATCCATGCAGGTATAATTTCCCTAATAGCATCGGCAATCTGAGCATAATTTCCGTTATACTTGAAATTGCTATCACCACCTTCTTCTGTCATCTTCAAGACTGCTGCAAAATCCTCCTGTGAGCAGGCCTTTACACCACCCGTAACATCAAAACGTTTCGTTATATACACAGGCTGGCCAGTGCTACTAAAACACAAACCATTCAATGCAGTACGTATACCATACACTTGAGCAGCTATTTGCATCGTCAGATGCTCATTGGCAGGTATCTGTTTACGGGTTGACAAACTCAAATTAAATGGCGCAGGCTTTAGTATATAAGTCGCCTGTTCTCCCTCACGACTCAAACGAATACTTCCATCATCAATCACTGCTGAGAATTTTTCCTGCGCCCCTGAGATTGACATATTGTTCATGTTCTCCATCGCTTGCCGCTGATCTAGCTCACTTTCAAAGTCAATATCTATTTTAGGCGACACCGAGACACCGTCAAAAAGTGTTTTGACCGCAAGAGGTGAATAGCCTGTAAAACCAGGCATCAGTGTCGATGGACAAACTTCTATAGCTTTCATTCTTTAGTTCTTTTTAGTACAAACTTTCCTATTGCATCCATTCCACATATCATCTCTAACATGCCAAAGAAATCTTTTTCATCGACTTTCTTCAACCTGCATAATGCCCTACGATTTGCTCCTTCTGGTAGCATATTAGTAAATACAGGAAAAATATGTTTTGAATGATATATCTTATGACTTTTGGGCAGATTCACCGATACTGGTGGAGTACTTTTGTCTGATAAGAAAGCATCGTCATATATAAAATCATAGCTTCCTCTATCCAACTCGACAAGTCGTCCAGCAAAAACATCCCCATAATAAACATCTATCTTTCTCATAATCTACATTATTTCACCGTCTGTTTTAACTGAAGAATTATTTCCAATCCCACCACATCAAGAATCTTCTTTAACGTATCTATCGATGGGTTGCCTACACCACGTTCCAAATCCTTCACTGTGGAGATGCTCACCCCTGAGTAATCTGATAGATCTTGCTGTGAAATCCCCAGCAATGCCCTACGCTCTTTTATGACTTTTCCAATATCCATTAGAGTATGATTTATCGTACTTTGGGTGCAAAGGTAATAAAAAAAAACGATTTCCAATGCATAAAGTATGTTTTTTCATACTTTTGCGCCATTCTTTTCATGAGTTCTGCATATTTGCTGATTCTACTATTGACTGTTATTGTTTTTTTATTGCATAGTGTCTGTAAGAAGCACATCGTGTCACCATATTCTGCGCTTTTCTCACATGAGTTTGGAAACTATATAGAGTGACCGGAGAACCGTCCCCAGATCTTGTTGTCCGCGGGATGACAGTGCCGCGAGGATTGTCCTCTTACGCTAGCCGACAAAAGAGTTCATAGCGCGTCCCGCGATACCAAAAAGGCACGGGAGTCGTCGGTCGTCCGCGACTCCCGTTTGCATCCCCCTTTGAAGGGGGCCTTGGGGGTAGCACCCCTCTTTTGGTTCCTTTTCTCGGAGTGAGCGAGAAAAGGAAGAACGTAACGTCATCATCCTATCCCTTATAGATCTTGGAGCAGGCCAGCGTCAGTTATCCCGTATAACAGGCGTAACCTACGGAGTGATTAACAAGCTGAACAAGAGGAGATAGAAAAGTGATCGGAGAACCGTCCCCTGATTTTTAGCTGCTTTTGTCATTCTATTGTAGTTACAACTATTGTACTACATATTCGTGACATTCGAGTGATTCGTGTTCAAAATTCCCCTCTTTCCGTTCTCTCTGTCCAGAATTTTTCGTACCTTTGCCCGCCAAAAGACAAAAACATCATGCCCAGAAAGCCAAGACAGACATCAGGAACCGGAATCTACCACGTCATGATGCGAGGCATCAACCGACAGGACATCTTCGAAGACAAAGAAGACTATGTCCGCTTTCTTCTGTGTATGCAACAGATGCTGGAGCCTTACGACGAACTTGGCAACCGTCTGCCACCTCTCTGCACCTTCTATGCCTACTGCCTCATGTCAAACCATGTACACCTGCTTATCAAGACTCACCATGAAGATATCGGTGCCACTATCAAGCATCTGGCAGTCATGTACGCACTCTATTTCAATCGCAAGTACTCACGTGCAGGCCATCTCTTTCAGGACCGTTTCAAGTCAGAGCCTGTTAACGATATGGCATACTTCACCACCCTCTTACGATACATCCATCAAAATCCTATGAAAGCAGGTATCGTTCAAAACGTAGGCGATTACCCTTGGAGCAGTTGGTATGAATATACAGGCGAGACACCTACCGCCCTATCCCTCTGCGCAACCAATGTTGTCCTGAAACGAATTGCTATTGACGACCTTCGAGGACTTGTCGAGACCCCTCTTGCAGACGAAGTGATGATTCTCGACATCGACGACAATCCCCGCATCACCATTGGCGATAAAGAAATCCGCCAATACCTAATTGATCATTTTCAGATTTCCAACCCCTTAGAGGTACAGACCCTCGACAGGGAAGAACGTAACATCATCATCCAATCCCTTTTAGACCTTGGAGCAGGCCAACGGCAGTTGTCCCGTCTAACAGGCGTGACCTACGGAGTGATTAACAAACTGAACAAGAGGAGATAGAAAAGTGATCGGAGAACCGTCCCCTGATCTACTGCGCTTTCTCGCGAGACACTGACCAGTCCCCACTGTCTTCTAATCTGCATGGCAGACCGCTCATCGTACGTAATAATTGTAATATGTCGCTTCTCCTCCTGAGGAATCCGCATTTCCACCAATTGCCAGAAATAATCCTTGAAATACGGGAAGTCCATTCCATTAATAGAATGACCAAAGAAAACCACATGGTCAGCCAAATTCAGATCCCTCAACAAATTTGTATAGCGATAATACGGACTATTAGACTTTATCAAGAAAGTCAGTTGCGGAGGGATTGATGAAAAATCCTCCATCTCTATCCCCAGAATTATCTGCTCATTCGGGGCTAACGAGCCATGAACATATTGAACAAGAGGCAACTCCGACACATGGAAACGCCGACTCATTTTCGCTATGTCAGTATAGTTAAACGTATAGATACATTTAAACACCTGCCTAGAGTCAATCACCTTCAGCAGCCGCTCAGCCACGCTGTTTTTCGTCGGAGTAAAACTCTCCTGCTGCTGTTTAATATACGTCCTCAGTTCATGAATCAGTATCTGGAAAGAGTCGTAATACTCAGAAACATCGGAAGTTCTCCTTATCCTACCCTTCAAGTTTTTAGCGCCCTCAAGCAGACCCGACTCCAGATCAAACCAGTTATGAGTAACGCGATACTTCTCCAGAGAATTGATAAGATACGGCTCAGGACATTTCCCCTTCACCTCTTTTCATCTGTCGCTTTCCCAGAATTCCGAATACCGAGTATGAAGTCCCAGGTCAAGATCAAATCCATTACCCAAGATTAACAAGTTCTCACTCATTTCACTCCCCATTGTATAATTCCAAAGCCTCAGCGCTAAACGTCCTCTCGCTAAAGTCCTTACCCTCAGAAGACCACACACAAACCACCTTTCCCATCTCTATCTCATTAACCGTCATAACGATAGGAAAATGCTTCAATGCATCACTCTTCAGGATAACGATATCACCTATTTTAAATTGTTGTTCCATATGCCTATCAGTTGCAAATTATCCTTAACCTGCTCATCATTATTTCCCTGCGACCCCAGCGTCTGCCGAGAAAATGATAAATAAACTTAATTATCTTCGTTCCCCCGCAACTTATTAAAGTTGCGCTGCCATATCTGTCAGACACAAACAAAAATAATCATTACCTTCGCCCATCGAAAGAATTAAGAACTATATTCATACAACAAAGATGATGACAGAACATTCAGCAACCACAAGAATTAAGATGCGCAGGAGTCCAGACATACACATACAGATGATACAGATGTTTTTCAAAAGTCTCCGCGTACATGCGCACGCATGTACGCGTAAAACTCTTATATTTTATCTGTATTATCTGTATCTGTATTGAGGATACTTAGCACATGTAACTACCATACTTAGCACTCGTAAATATGATACTTAGTGCACGTAAATATCATCTTTATCCCTCTATCGCACTCTTGATAGTCTCAACAATGTACTTCACGTCATCATCACTAACATACGGCCCTGCGGGCAGGCACATGCCGATTTTGAAGATTTCTTCGCTCACGCCATTCACGTATGCAGGAGCATTCATATAAACCGGCTGCTTATGCATAGGTTTCCAAACCGGTCTTGCCTCAATCTGTGCCTGATCCAGATACACACGCAAAGCCTCTACGTTCTCATTTGGCTGACAGTCTGTTGTAGCAGAAGATGCAGCGTGTATCACGCCTGCAGCGCCACCCACAGCACCAGTCACAATGGTCTTATACGCATTCTCCTGACCATTAATCTTCAAATCAGGATCCAGCGTAATGGTGCAGAGCCAGTAGTTCGAGTCATACTCACCTGTTTTAGGCTGCGAGTGCACAGTCACCCCCTTCACATCCTTCAGCAGCTCCTCATACATCTTCTGCACATGTTTATGATGCGCAATATGATCATTCACCACTGTCATCTGACCACGACCGATACCAGCACAAACATTACTCATGCGATAGTTATAACCAATCTTTTCATGCTGGTAGTAAGGATAACTCTCGCGATACTGCGTGGCGTACATCATGATCTCGCGCCACTCATCCTCGTTCTCCGTAATCAGTGCACCACCACCAGAGGTAGTAATCATCTTGTTACCATTAAACGAGAGCACACCAAACCTACCGAATGTGCCCAGCACCTGACCTTTATACTTAGAGCCAAAACCCTCAGCAGCATCCTCCACCACAGGAATACCATACTTATCAGCAATAGCCATAATCTGGTCCATCTTATATGGCATACCATACAAAGCCACAGGTACGATAGCCTTAGGATACTTACCCGTCTTCTCCTTACGGTCGATAATAGCCTTCTCCAGCAGTTCAGGATCCATGTTCCATGTCTCACGCTCTGAGTCGATGAACACCGGTGTAGCTCCCAGATAAGTGATAGGATGCGAAGAAGCACAGAACGTGAACGACTGCACGCACACCTCATCACCAGGGCCAACACCACACGCCAACAGTGCCAAGTGCACCGCTGCCGTTCCAGCACTTAGCGCGACTACGCGCTTAGACAATTCCGTTTTATCCGTACCATCCGTGTTCGAAACAAACTCTTCCAAGTCCTTCTCGAACCCATTCACGTTCGGCCCTAGGGGCACCACCCAATTTGTATCAAAAGCCTCTTTTATGTACTTCTGCTCAATACCTTCCTCTGACATATGAGCAAGGCATAAATAAATTCTCTTTCTTTCTGCCATATCTTTTATTTTTATTATATTTTACAATTTGAACGCATCCACATTCATATTTTTTCCCCAAGGATGTCACTAGTACCTTAAGTATGCCACTGGTCTGTCTCCCTAGCATCTCAACTTCTGCACATCCCTGTCATCATCTTCCAGTCACCTCTTCAAGCCATTATACTGCCATCACACT
>Ga0310786_10003344_pt1 | contig 23406 bp, 17 predicted proteins | sample AusTroGonzalo_MG_FD_203881 | JGI IMG/M metagenome (GOLD analysis project Ga0310786, IMG submission 203881) | Bovine rumen microbial communities from tropical cattle in Woodstock, Queensland, Australia - Gonzalo_03 (v2) (version 2) | ecosystem: Host-associated > Mammals > Digestive system >...
ATTTAATTAACAATATCTATAACCCATTTAAAAAACTTTTTAAGTAAAATGAAGAAGTATTTGATGACAGGAATCGCAGCCGTTGCAATGTGCGCTGCATTCACAAGTTGCTCTAACAATGAGGTAGAAACACTGACACCTGGAGAAATTCAGGCAATGAAGTATGCTGAATCTTTTGCCAAGACTTTTGGAGCTGAAATTGACCCTCAGAACGATTGGGGCTTTGGTACACCAAGCCGTTCGGCTTCTTTCGCTACAGAACGTACACGTGGCATTTATGCAGATGCAAATAATTGGAGTAAAAAGTATGCTGTACCTGCAGATCCTGAGGATAACAATTATGAGATTAAAGCAGTAACAGATTACTTCACGGATCATAAATTTTCAGATGCTGAAAAATGTGTTAAATATGAAAATTTCTTTGTTTATGCCATTAGTTGCACAGCAAATGGAAGCAGTCACATGGACAATCTTCACTGCGGTACAAAGGGTGGCAGCATGGAACACTTATACAACTTCAATAAAGGCACATGCAGTGATAATGGTTGGCACGGAAAAAGTATGTGTGTAGAAGGTGGTAGCTCTGAATATTGGACATACGAAAGTTCTGAGGGTACAACACACACATTTGACCATTTCTATGGTGTAGACGGCGCAACTATCGACTCTAGACTTGCAGGCTACTACTATATTGGATTCGACTATGAATCAGCGGGCGGAGCAGAAAATCAGGTTCACGCTCCTGACGGATATTATAACGACTGGATTATAAGAATTTCTAAGGCCGAAGGAGCTCCCATCACCCATGACCATTGGACAGGACGTATTTTCTGTGAGGACTTAGGTTCAGTTGAGGACTTCGATTTCAATGATGTTGTATTCGACTATGATTTCGCAGATGGAAAGACCTATATCAAATTGTTGGCTGCTGGTGGTACAATACCTCTCTACATTGGCGATACCAAACCTGAGCACGAAGTACACAAAATATTTGGCGTAGACACTAACGTGATGGTGAACACTGGCCGCACCACACGTCCTGAAAAAATCTTTGTTTTGGATACAGATTACGGATGGGCAGGTGGCATTCCTGTTATAGTTGACCTGAGTTCATACGCAGCTAACAATGATGATAACACCACAAATCCTCTTCAACTTCTTAAGGCAGAACCAGGTAGTGCTCCTCAAAAGGTTTGTGTAAGAAACGTAACTTCATTCCCCCAATGGCCTAGTGAGCGTGAAAGAATAACAATTCCCTATCCAAAATTCGATCTTTACGTTGAAGATCATAATGTAAAGTGGTGGGAGAAATAAAAATCATCAAATACTTAAATATTCTATATGATGAGGGGCGTCTGCGCGAGCAGGCGCTCTTTTTCATTAACTTTTTCATTAACTTTATGACAGAAAAGTGCCTGTATATGAAAGAAAAATAGTATCTTTGCACGCTGTATGGTACTGAATTATATTTGGGTAGCGTTTTTCATCATCGCATTTGTCATTGCATTGGTGAAGTTGGTGTTTCTGGGAGACTTCGAGGTCTTCCCTGCAATGATGGATTCGACTTTCTCCTCGTCGAAGACCGCGTTTGAGATCTCGCTGGGTCTTACAGGCGTGCTGTCGCTCTGGCTCGGCATCATGAAGATCGGCGAGAAGGGTGGCATTGTCAATGTACTGGCCCGCGTGCTGAGTCCTGTGTTTACGAAACTCTTCCCTGACATTCCCAAGGGGCATCCCGTAACGGGTTCCATCTTTATGAACATCGCAGCCAACATGCTGGGCCTCGATAATGCAGCAACGCCCCTCGGTCTGAAGGCGATGGAGCAGATGGAGGAAGTGAAAAATAAGAAGTTAAAAGCGAAGAGGGAGGCTGGCGAGATCAGCGAGAGCAAATATCAGGAGTTGAAGGTGACTGCCTCGAACCCGATGATCATGTTCCTCGTGCTGAACACGAGTGGACTGACGCTGATACCTATTTCTATTATGGTGTATCGCGCACAGCTGGGCGCCGCACAGCCTACGGATATTTTCATCCCCATCCTGTTGGCCACGTTCTTCTCGACCCTCGCAGGCATCATCATCACCTCGCTCTTCCAGAAGATCAACCTGCTGAATCGCACGATGCTGCTGACACTGGGTGGTGCTGCCATCGTCGTGGCTACCATTATCTGGGGCTTCGGACAGATGGACTCGCTACTGATGAACAAGGTGAGTACCTCGGCGGCCAATATTCTGCTAATGACCATCATCATCGCCTTTATCCTCGCCGGCCTGCGGAAGAAGGTGAACGTCTACGACGCCTTCATCGAGGGTGCGAAGGAAGGCTTCACGACTGCCGTTCGCATCATTCCCTACCTCGTGGCCATCCTCGTGGGCATCGGCGTGTTCCGTGCCTCTGGTGCGATGGATATGCTCATCGACGGCATCAAGTGGGGCGTGGAGGCCTGCGGCGGCAATACCGATTTCGTGGGTGCCCTGCCCACAGCCCTGATGAAACCGCTATCCGGCAGCGGAGCCCGCGGCATGATGGTCGACGCGATGACCACCTATGGTGCTGACTCGTTCGTAGGCCGTCTGAGCTGTATTTTCCAGGGCTCGACGGATACCACCTTCTACATCCTTGCCGTCTACTTCGGTTCAGTGGGCATCGTGAAGACCCGCCACGCCGTAACCTGCGGCCTCTTGGCAGACTTTGTCGGCGTCATTGCGGCAATAGCTATCGCATATTTATTCTTCAGTTAGACTATGACAAATCTGAAATCACTCGCAAAGGATACGGCCATCTACGGTCTGTCGAGCATCGTCGCCCGATTCATCAACTATCTGCTGGTGCCAATCCAGACAGCACGCTTTGCCGCCTCTGGAGGTGAATATGGCATCATCACCAATGTCTATGCATACGTTTCGCTACTGATTATTCTGCTGACTTTCGGCATGGAGACCACCTTCTTCCGCTTTATGAGCAAGGAGGGCGAATACCCCAAGAAGGTCTATTCAACCACACTGACAATGGTGATGATGACCTCGCTGATATCATCACTACTGGTGCTGATGTTCCTTCAGCCGATAGCCACCGCTGCTGGCTATGCCGACCACCCGGAATATGTGGCGGTCATGTATGTCACAGTGGCTGTCGATGCCTTTATGGCAATTCCCTTCGCCTACCTGCGCTACATGCACAGACCAGTGAAATTTGCCATGCTGAAGATCATCAATATCCTGCTGAATATCGCGCTCAACATCTTATATCTGATTGTCTTGCCGGCCTTGAAGCTGAATCTCTTCGGCATCTACGACGAACAGTTCACGCTCGATGTGGCCTTCGTGTTCTACATCAACCTCTTCTGTACCTGCGCCACGCTACTGATGCTTTGGAAGGAATGGGGCACAGAGCGTTTCAAGATCGACAAGGCCACTTGCAAGCGAATGTTCAGCTATACCTGGCCGCTGTTAGTGATGGGACTTGCAGGACAGCTGAACCAGGCAGCCTCGCAGATACTGTTCCCCTATCTCTTCGACGGTTCGCAAGAAGAGGCCCGTGAGCAACTCGGCATCTACGGTGCCTGTATCAAGATTGCGATGATTATGGTGATGATTACTCAGGCCTTCCGTTTCGCCTACGAGCCATTCGTTTTCGGTAAGTCGAAAGACAAGGACAACCGCGAGACCTACGCCCAGGCCATGAAGTTCTATCTGATCTTCACGCTGTTGGCTTTCCTGGTGGTGATGGGCTATTTGGACATCCTGAAATACATCATCGGCGAGAGTTACTGGGAAGGTCTGAAGGTTGTGCCTATCGTGATGGCCGCAGAAATCATGTTCGGTGTGTTCTTTAATCTTTCCTTCTGGTATAAACTCACTGACCGCACTATCTGGGGAGCCTATTTCTCTGGAATCGGAGCCGTGGTGCTTATAACAATAGACATCCTGCTGATTCCACATTACAGCTATATGGCCTGTGCCTGGGCCGGATTCGCCGCCTATGCCACATCCATGCTGCTCTCCTACTTCATCGGCCAGCATTACTACCCTATCGCCTATCCGTTGAAGGACATCGCACTTTATGTGCTGGGGGCTTTGGTTGCCTTCTGTGCCATGTACTGGGCACATAGCCAACTGCCAGTGTGGGCCTCGCTTATCGTCAGCACACTGCTCATCCTTGGCTTCTTGGGTGTTGTCATCAAGCGTGACCTGCCCCTCAGCAGCCTCCCCGTCATTGGACAAAAATTCAAAAAATAATAACGTATGAAAAGAATCCTGGTATCACTAGTATGTCTGGTTAGCCTAACCAACCTGGCCCATGCCGATGAAGGTATGTGGACGCTGTACAACCTGCCAAATGCCGTCTACGAGACGATGAAGCAGGAGAACTACGAACTGCCCTATGGGGCACTGTACTACGGCGACGATGCCGTGAAGAACTGCGTGGTGAACTTCGGCGGCTTCTGCTCTGGTGTGGTTGTCTCGCCTGACGGTCTTGTGTTTACGAATCATCACTGCGGCTTCGAGGCCATCCGCTCCCACTCTACCGTGGAGCACGACTATATGCTCAACGGCTTCGTGTCGAACTCCTTCGAGGAAGAGTTGCCCAACAAGAACCTCTTCGTCAGTTTTATGGTGGAGCAGAAGGACGTGACACGCCAGCTCGACTCCTTAGGTCTCTGTACACTTGCCGAGGACAAGAAAGAATTCTTCATCGACTCCTTAGAGAGTGTCTTCCGCAAAGAGATAAAGGCCCAGGACTCCACCCTGCGTGTGGAGCTGAAGCCCTTCTATGAGGGCAACAAATACTACCTGACCACCTACCGCGACTACGAGGACGTCCGTCTGGTATTCGCACTGCCCAAGTCGATGGGTAAGTTCGGCGGCGAGACCGACAACTGGATGTGGCCACGCCAGACCTGCGACTTCTCCGTGTTCCGCATCTATGTCGATCCCAAGACCGGCGGTCCTGCGAAATACTCGGAGGACAATGTACCCATGCACCCCAAGAAGTGGGCCCCCGTCTCGCTGCAGGGCTACGTGCCTGGCTCCTTCTCAATGACCCTCGGCTATCCTGGCAGCACCAGCCGCTATCTGTCGAGCTATGGCATTCTAGAGCGTCGCGACGCACAGAACAAGCCCCGCTACCAGACCCGTGAGATCAAGCAGGACATCATGATCCGTCACATGAGGGCCGACGAGGCCGTGCGCATCAAGTACGACTCGAAGTATGCCCAGAGTTCCAACTACTGGAAGAACTCCATCGGTATGAACAAATGTATCGACAGCATCGGCCTCATCCAGCAGAAGGCCGCCTTCGAGGCCAAGATCCGCCAGTGGCAGGACTCCACAGGCATCCTGAAGGGCCAGCTCGACTTCGACAAGCTCGAAACCCTCTACAAGAAGCGCTTTAATGCCATGCGGGCGATGATGTTCTTCAGCGAGACCTTCGGGCGTAACGACGAGATTACGAGCCGCTCGCTGAGAGTACACAGGGGTATTATCGTGAAAGGTGACAAGGACAAACCCAAGAAGCAGTACATCGACTTTAAGGACAACAGCGACGAGTGGGACTACAACCTCGACCGCGAGGTGCTGGCAGCACTGCTGAAGAACTACCGCGACCAAGTGGAGATCAAATACCAGCCTGATTTCTACAACGTCATCGACCACGACTTCAAGGGCGACTATCAGCTGTTCGTCGACCATCTTTACAAGAAGTCGGCGCTGATGAAGAGCGGCAAGAAGATCTATATCAACAAGAAAAACTATAAGAAAGATCCTGGTGTGGTCTATGGCGAGAGCCTCATCTCTGCTCTGGCGGATATCCGCGAAGACCTGATGGCTACCTACGACAGCATCGACACCCAGGAGCGTTACCTCTGCGCCGCCAAGCTGCGTATGGAGGAGGATATGCCCAACTACAGCGATGCCAATTTCACCATGCGCCTGAGCTATGGCCAGGTGGGTGAGTACCTGCTCAGCGGACAGCCTTCAGGCTACTACACAGAAGCCAGCAGCATCGTGCGCAAGATGGAACAGGGAGAGAAGGGCGTCATCGACTACGAGGCTGAGCCCATCATGAAGGAACTGCTCTCAAAGCAGGACTTCGGCAAATACACCGACAAGACGACAGGCAAGCTGCACCTCTGCTTCCTGACGAACAACGACATCACGGGTGGCAACAGTGGTTCGCCGATGTTCAACGGCAAGGGCGAACTTATCGGCCTCGCCTTCGACGGCAACTGGGACTCTCTGAGCTCCGATATCTTCTTCGACTCTCAACTGGCCCGCTGCATCGGCGTCGATATCCGCTACGTACTTTATATGATGGAGTCGTGGGGTAAGGCAGACCGTCTGCTCAAGGAGATCAACGCAAAATAAGACTGCAATTATCCGACTTCCAATAACCGGCTGATATCTTCGATGGAATCAGCCGTTTTTATATATGCCCGCCAGTCGCCACGAATCAACCCCTTCGCCTGCAGATCATCGAGCAGTGCCAAAAGCGTATCCCAGAAACCGTTCATATTGTAAAGGATGACCGTCTTCTGATGATAGCCGATGGTAGCAGAGGAGGCAACGGTGAAGATTTCGTCGAGGGTGCCGATACCTCCAGGCAGCGCGATGAACACATCGCTCATGTCCATCATCAGCTGCTTGCGGTCGCTCAGGTTGTCGCAGGGTATATCCACATCCACATAGTCGCTGATCCTACCTGACTTCTCAACAATCATCGGCACTATGCCAACCGTATGGCCGCCAGCCGTCTTTGTGGCCTTGGCAATACACTCCATCAGGCCCTGATTCACACCTCCATACACGATGGAGTGTCCGTTCTTCGCGGCCCATGTTCCCAGCTCCTCTGTCATCGTGAAGAAAGCAGGGTCAATCTGCTGATTCGCAGAACAAAACACACATATCTTCATAATTGTTTGCAAAGTTAAGAAAAAAAACGTATCTTTGCAAACGAAATCTCGAAAATTGATAATTGATAATTAAAAATTGACAATTGTATGAAAAGAATTTTATTATCTATGGCAATGATGACATGCTTGACTACAGGTTTTGCACAGAAGAGACTGGTGCTTTATTTTTCTGAGACAGGAACGACGAAGGCCGTGGCAGAAGTATTACAGAAACAGCTCGGAGCCGACATCGAGGCTATCGAAGCCATGAAGCCCTATTCAGGCAACTTCCAGGAAACGATACAGCGCAGCCAGCAGGAACGGGAGAAGGGAGAGACACCTGCATTGAAGCCGCTGAAGTCGAAGATCGCTGACTACGACGTGATCTTCCTCGGCTATCCCATCTGGTTTGGTACCTATGCCATGCCGATAGCTACGCTCGTCAAGGAACAGGACTTCGCTGGCAAGACCATCGTACCCTTCTGTACCTTCGGCAGCGGCGGTCTGAACACCTCGTCTGATGCCCTCAAGGCAGCACTTCCCAAGGCCAAAATCCAGAAAGGCTATGGTGTGCGCACGGCCAGGGTGGCAGCAGCAGAAAAGGAGCTCGACCGTTTCCTGAAGGAGAACGGCTATAAGGAGGGTACCGTCAGCAAACTGCCTGACTACTCTGCCCAGCAGCCTGTGACTGAAGCGGACAAGGTCATCTTCGATGCTGCCTGTTCCAGCTATCAGTTCCCTCTCGGCACGCCCCAGACCGTTGGCAAACGCACGACTGACGACAGCTACGACTATCAGTTTACGGTTAAGAGCCGTGGTATGAACGGTGAGGAAAGCACCTCTACCATCTACGTGACAGTAGGCAAGGAACAGGGTGCCAAGCCGGAATTTACGGAAGTAGTGCGATAAGAGTTGAACGCGGATGAGGACATTTGAGGAGTTAGGCGTCAGCGAGTGTATCCGTCGCGCCATCGAGGAATTAGGTTTTGTGCAGCCGATGCCTGTACAAGAAGCGGTGATTCCCTATTTGTTAGGGAACCGGAACGATGTCATTGCCCTCGCCCAGACGGGAACAGGCAAGACAGCTGCTTTCGGCATTCCCCTGCTGGAGCGCATCGACACCCCCAGCAGGGAGACGCAGGCGCTGGTGCTGTCTCCGACACGAGAACTCTGTCTGCAAATCACAGACGACATCCGCGATTTCGCCAAATATATCGACGGTCTGCATGTGGAAGCCGTCTATGGTGGAGCAGCCATCGAGTCACAGGTGCGTTCGCTGAAGAAGGGCGTACAGATCATCGTGGCCACGCCAGGCCGTCTTGTCGACCTGATGCATCGCGGCAAGGCCCATCTGGACAAGGTGACAAACATCGTGCTTGACGAGGCCGACGAGATGCTGAACATGGGCTTCTCCGACAGCATCAACGAGATCTTCGAGTCGCTGCCTGACGAGCACAACACGCTGATGTTCTCCGCCACGATGAGCCGTGAGGTGGAGCGTGTCGCCAAACAATATCTGCACAACTACAAGGAAATCGTGGTGGGTAGCCGTAACGAGGGCGCAGAGAACGTGAACCACATTTATTATATGGTGAACGCCAAGGACAAGTACCTTGCCCTGAAGCGCATCGTGGACTACTACCCTCGCATCTTCGCCATCATCTTCTGCCGCACGAAGATTGAGACGCAGGAAATCGCAGACAAGCTCATCAAGGACGGCTATAATGCCGAGTCGCTGCACGGCGATCTCTCCCAGCCCCAGCGCGACCTGACGATGCAGAAGTTCCGCCAGCATCTGACACAGTTACTGGTGGCAACGGATGTGGCTGCACGTGGTCTCGACGTGGACGACCTGACGCACGTTATCAACTTCGGACTGCCTGACGATATCGAGAACTACACCCACCGCTCTGGTCGTACTGGCCGTGCCGGCAAGAAAGGCACGAGTATATCCATCGTCCATAGCCGTGAGAAGTTCAAGATCCGCAACATCGAGAAGGAGATTGGCAAGGAGTTTGTGAAGTCGGAAATCCCGTCGGCAGAGGAAATCTGCAAGAAACAGCTCTATAAGGTGATGGACCAGATTGTAAAAACGGATGTCGACGACGAGGAGATCGCCCCCTTCATGAAGGACATCAACCGCTACTTCGAGTTTATCGACAAGGAGGAACTGATCAAGAAGATTGTCTCACTGGAGTTCGGCAAGTTCCTGGCTTATTATGCGGAGGCCCCGGAAATTGAGGCCGTCGTGCCAGACAAAAAGGAGAAGAAGCCCCAGAGCGACAAGCAGAAGCTCCAGAACAAAGCCCAGAAAGGTTACCGTCGGCTCTTCATCAACCTCGGCAAGCGCGATGGCTTCTATCCAGGCGAACTGATGCAGACGCTGAACCGTTTCGTGGGTGGCCGTCAGGAGGTGGGACATATCGACCTGCTCGACACCATCTCCTACTTCGAGGTGCCCGAGAAGGATGCCAAGAAGGTGATGATCCAGCTCACGGGCATCCGCTACAAAGGGCGCACCGTGCGTTGCAACGATGCAGACGAAAAACGCGTTTCCTCCGATAAGCCCAAGGATAAGCCTAAGGAAGGCTGGGCAATGCACAAGCCTCGCAAGAAGAAGAAATAATAAAGCCTCGCGACTGCGAGGCTTTATTGTTGATTACATCAAACGGGCAGCCATGGCACGACCGAGTGCCTCGCATTTGGCTTTCGTCTCAGGAGTAAGTGCCTGCTTGATCTCTACAGGCTCGCCGACAACCTCGAAGTGCAGCTTTTCGTCGTTCCACTTCTGAATCTCCGCAACGGCCTTCGACGCCCATCCGAAGGAGCCGAACCAGCCCAGACAATGGTTCTTGATATCCTTGCCAGCCAACTCAGAGAGCAGCACGTCCATCTCATGATAGAGCCCTGTGTTATAGGTAGGTGCACCAACAATCAGGCCCCTATAGCGGAACACGTCGCGGATGATATACGAGTGGTGGGTCTTCGAGACATTATACATCACGATATTCTTCAGGCCAGCCTCACTTGCAGCACGGGCGATCACCTCGGCGGCACGCTCCGTATTGCCGTACATCGTACCGTAGCAGATGACGAGTCCTGGCTCTGTCTCATATTTCGACAGCTGGTCGTAGATGCCGATGACCTTCTGCACATACTCGTGCCAAACAGGACCGTGGGTAGCACAGAGATAATCGAGCTGGATGCCGTCAAGCTTCTTCAGGGCGTTCTGCACAGGCGTACCGTATTTGCCTACGATATTGGAATAATAGCGCACCATCTCCAACCAGAAGGTATCGGTATTGATCTGTGAGTCCACCACACCGCCATTCAAGGCGCCGAAGCAGCCAAAGGCATCGCCGCTGAATAGAACATGGTTAACACTCTCAAGCGTCACCATCGTCTCAGGCCAGTGCACCATCGGGGTCATCACGAAGTTCAGCGTATGACTGCCTAACTCGATGACATCGCCGTTCTTGATCTCTACCGTGCCGTCGGTCACACCATAGAATCCCTCCATCATCTGGAATGTCTTCTTGTTGCCGATAATCTGAATCTCTGGATAGTACTTCTTGACGAGGGCGATGCTGCCGCTATGGTCTGGCTCCATGTGGTTGATGACCAGATAGTCAATCTTGCGGTCGCCGATGACCTCATGGATGTTCTCGAGGTACTGCACGAAAAAGTCCACCTCGACAGTATCAATCAGACACACCTTCTCGTCGTCGATGAGGTAGGAGTTGTAAGACACGCCGTTCGGCAGGGGCCACAGACCCTCAAACAGGTTTTTATTACGGTCGTTGACGCCAACGTAATAGATTTTGTTGATGATTTCCTTCATATCCTATTCGGTTTTAGTTAATAATTCGATACTACTCTCCAGCTCCCGCTTCTTCTGGTCGCCGAAGTCCTGATCCACACTGTTGTGGATGCTCTTGCACACATTAGCGGCAAACTGCTGCGCCTGCTCTACCACCAAATCCCATTGCTCTGTACTCAGTCCTGCCAGAATCATCTCACGGGTTATCCCATATTTGAGCAGACCATATACAAAGCCCGCATTGAAGTTGTCGCCAGCGCCGATTGTACTGATCGTTTCCGTCTGCACGACGGGATATTGTCTGGTGATATCACCTACGGCCCGCAGTTCTAACGGCTCGTGCCCCTGTGTACAGATAAAGTTCTTCGTATAGAAGGCTATCTGTGAACGGTAGATGGCGGCAGGGTCGCTCTTACGGAAAAGCACCTCGAAATCCTCACCCGAGCCGCGTACGATATCTGCCAGCTCAAAGTTCTCAAGAAGATTAGGCGTGATACGCATCACGTCATTCTTATGTGAAGAGCGAAAATTCACGTCATAATAGAGGATGGCCCCCTTGTTATGGGCATAGTCGAGGAATCCCTGCACCTGAGGTCGGATGACAGGATTCACGGCATAGAAAGAACCGAACATCACGATATCGTCCTGCTCTACCTGAGGATAGTCGAACTCCAGCCTGTCGTGGGGATGGTCCTTATAGAAGATATACTCAGCGTCATCCTGCTCGTTGAGGAAGGCCAGGGAAACAGGTGACTTGGAGTCTGGATAGACATTGACACAGTCAGCGTTCACATGGTTGTCCTTCAGGAAACTGATAATCCGCTGTCCCACGCGGTCGTTGCCCGTCTCGCTGATGAAGGATGACGGCACGCCAGCGCGCCCTAATGAAATGATGCCGTTGAATACAGACCCGCCAGGAACGGCACCTATGGGCTGGTCGTTTTTGAAGATAATGTCGAGAACGGTCTCGCCGATTCCTATTACTTTTCGCATCGTTTATGCTGTTATTTAATTGATTTTCTAAGATATTTCGCCAAAGGCGAGTTATTGTCACGCAGACCCTTTGCCACACTGCGGGCATTCATCTGGGCCCCGATCTTCGAGGTATGCGTGTGATCGTGGTTGAAGTATTTCGAGGCCTTCGCCTTACTCTTTTCCTCGCTCGAAGAGGCAAACTTCTTGTCGAGGAAGTCGGCAGAAAGGTTATGCACATCCACGAATTCCACACCCGTCTGCTCCACCACCTCACGATACCAATTGCCGTAGGAGTCATTACGACGCTCAATCTTGCCCCCAGGCCACTCGTTGCGAGGCGTCAGTGAGAGCAGGATGGGCGTAGCCCCCTTCTCACGCACATCGTCGATGAACTTCTTGAGATACCAGCCGAAGCTATAGACCACCACGAAGCTGCCGTCATCGTCCATCTGATAGACGTGACAGGTATCCTGGGCACTGGCAATGACGCCACGCGCCTTCTTATCAGTGATGGGACAGATATCGTTATGGCCGAACTGGATGAGCACGAAGTCACCTGGCTGGATGGCATTATAGACACGCTCCCAGCGACCCTCCCGCAGATAGCTGCGCGTGGAACGACCTGCCATCGCCACATTCTCAAACGTGATCTTGGCGGGGTCGAAGATGAGTCCTGCCTGAGAGCCCCAGCCCCACATGCCGTCCTCGTCCTTGTCCTTGTTCCTGACGGTGGAGTCGCCTGTGATGAACACCATCGGCTTGCCCTCTTCCCTACCCTTGCCGTAGGCTTCAAGGGGCACATTCACCATCATCGCCTGCAAGGGCTTGAGCTGTGGATTCATCGAATAGTAGATACCCTCAGCGGCACTACGGGCATTCAGCTCGGCGCCGAAGGCGGAGGTATGGATATGGTCGCCGAAAAAGTGATACTGTTCCTTCCAACGGCTGAACTGATCGATCTTGGCGCCAGAGATATCATTGAGGTCAACGAAGGGCACACCCTCGACGGCAGCGATATAGGCCGCCCATTGTGTCTGCGGCTTACGGACGATACGACCGTCAGGCCCGTATGCATCCCTTGGCGTCAGCGACATCAGGATGGGATTGGCCCCTGCGGCACGGATCTCCGAGACGTACTTCCGCAGATAATGCCCATAGCTATAGACGGTATCGTTCACCTGTCGGCGCTCGTTGAAACCCACTACCATCGTGTCTGGATCGACCCCGTCGATGACACCACGAGCGCGCTTCTGGTCGAAGAAGTCGGCATGGTCGTTATGGCCGATGCTGACAATCACCCAGTCGCCAGGCTTCAGGGCATCACGCACAGCAGGCCACAAGTCTGTATAAAAGGTACGCGTGGACATACCCCCCAAAGCCTGGTTCTCGACAGAGATCTTACGCCCGTCGAAATATTTATTGGCATAGAAGCCCCAGCCCCACTGACCGTTGCTGCCGTTGCCCATCGTACCGTTGCGCATCGTGGAGTTGCCGATGAGGAAGAGCACAGGCCTCCCCTCCTGACGGGTTGAGCCTGGGGCTGGACGGTTCATCAGCGCCTTGGCGATAGAGTCAGGCGTATTGTCGATGACTTTTTCCTCTACAGGCGTCGGCAGGTTGTCAAATCCCTGTGCCGAAACGGACAGAGTGACAAGTGCCAGTGCAATAATTGTTGCAAATTGCCTCATTATTTTAGTTGTTTTAATAGTTTTGCGTGCAAAGATAGTAATTTTATTGGAAATAATGAACAAATAACTAAAAAATTTCTTATCTTTGCAGCCGGAACTAATAACCCATAAACTCAAAGACAATGGCATATCAAGAAACAACAACAACGGGTTACGGAACCCGAGTAGGAAACTCATTCAAGGCAATCGGCAGTGGAATTCTGCTGTTCATTGCAGGTACAGCACTCCTTTGGTGGAACGAAGGCCGTGCAGTAAAGACAGAAAAAATGCTCGACGAGGCCGCTGGTGCCTACGTGGAGATGGAGAATCCCAACAAGAAGGATGCCTCGCTCGAAGGTGAGCTCATCTGCGGTACGGCTATGGCCACTACCGAAGACTCTCTCGTCGATGCCCAGTTCGGCGTCGGCGCCAAGGCCATCTCCATCAGCCGTAGGGTGGAATACTACCAGTGGGTGCAGCATGAGCAGACCAAGCGCGAGGACAAGCTGGGCGGTAAGGAAGTGACCACCACGACCTATACCTATAGCAAGGAGTGGACCTCACATCCTGTAGAGTCTGCACAGTTCAAGGATCCTGCCTATCAGAACAAGAACATGGTGCTGACCACCGTGGAGGATGCTGAGCAGTATGCCGAGAACGTAACGTTTGGTGCCTATCAGCTCAACGAGAGCCTCATCCACTGCATCTCCTCCAGTGAGGGCATGGACCTGGCGATTGCCGAGGATCTGCTGAAGCAGTTCGACAAGAGCACCCAGGCTGCATACGAGCGCTTCTATGGTGTGCAGAAGAGCAATCAGCAGCCCACCCAGCAGCCCGTTCAGCAGCCCGCAATTCCCGATTCCGTAAGGGCTCTGCTCCCGGATTCCGTCAAGGCAGCCCTCGATTCGCTGCAGGCAGTCAACGACTCCATCAACGAGGCTATGGCCAAGGCCGAGAACAAGAAGGATCTCGACTATGTCCATCAGGCCAGCAACGTGCTCTACTTCGGCCGCGTGCCTGGCTCTCCTGAGGTGGGCGACGTACGCGTGACCTTCGAGAAGATCGTGCCTGCCAAGGTGACGGTGATGGCCGTTGTCGATGGCGACACCTTCAAGCCTTACAAGGCCAAGAACGGCAAGCGCTTCCAGACGCTCGTCATGGGCAAGAAGAGCGGTGATGAGATCATCGACGCAGAAAAGGAGGCTAACAATATGATGCTGTGGTTCTTCCGCATCATCGGCATCATGATGGTGATTGGCGGTCTGAAGGGCATCTTCGGATTCATCGAGACCATCCTCAAGGTCGTGCCCTTCATCGCTGGCATCTTCGGATGGGGTGTCGGTCTGGTCTGCACCGTCATCGGTGTTGCCTGGTCGCTTATCGTCATCGCTATCGCCTGGCTGTTCTATCGTCCGCTGCTCGGCATCAGCCTGCTCGTGCTGGCTGGATTCCTCATCTGGGTATTCGCCTTCAAGGGCAAAGACAAGCTGAAGGAGCTGGCTGCCAAACGCAAGCAACCGCAGGCCGTACCACAGCCTACACAGGAAGCATAATCAAGGATTTCTTCGGCCGTCTACGGCTTCATAAAGACGAAGTAGACGGCCGCTACAAGACACAACGCGGCAGCTGCATGATTCCAATGCAGCTGCTCGTGTTGGAATATGAGGTTGGCTATCACGGCGAAGACTACCAGTGAGATACACTCCTGGATCACTTTCAGCTGTACAAGGTTGAAAGGGCCGCCGTTATCGATAAAGCCAATACGGTTGGCGGGCACCTGACAACAGTACTCGAAGAAGGCGATCATCCACGAGAAGGCGATGACCAGATAGAGCGGCCAGTTGTTGGAGATGCCAGACTGCTGTAGCCGCAGATGTCCGTACCATGCGAAAGTCATAAACACATTGCTCATGATGAGCAGCACTATCGTATAAATTCCGTTTGTCATTGCAACATTTTATTTAGGGCGTGCAAAGGTAGCAAAAAGAATTGAGCTGGCAAAAACGCCAGCCCAAAATCTTTCATTAAATATCGTTAATTTGACCTTAATTAAATAAAAACAATGTATCTTTGTAGCGGTGTTCTTAGGAACACGATATTTTGCTGACAACAACTATCAAAACAAGAATCAATATGAAACAGAAAAGACTATTTCTAGCCGCCATCCTGACTTCCTGCAGCGCAGTCATGTTCACTGCCTGCACAGATAATGACAACCCCATTCAGGAAACTAATGGGACGCAAGTTGAGACACCCGCGGAAGAGAATATGCCTGAGACCGACCAGATGAGGGTCAGTGTGACAGCCGATGTTCCTACTGCCGTGCTCAGCCAGTTTGATGCCAATACTACCGGAGCTGCCCTCGTTAAGCGACTGCCGAAGGTCACCGCCGCCATCACCGACGATACCAAGTTCGTGCTGATCAAGGGTGGCGATGTCAATGATATTGATATGGCTGGCTGGTTCAATGTAGCCGATATGTTCCTCAATAACGGCTATGTGGGCATCGAGACGCCTACGAATACGCAGATGGCTGTTTTCGTCTTTAAACTCATATCAGCCGTTGTCGAGCGGCAGATGGAAAGATGGCAAGGAAACTTCGACATGACTGAGGAACAGGCCCGTGCCTTAGCCGAGCGTTCGGAGATGGTCTTCCGACTGAGCACCCGCGCAAACAACTTGGACCATATCAGTCAGACCATTGATCCCGGAGCCATTCAAGCCGAGATGGTTATTTTCAGTCCCACGTCTTATTTCTATCTGGAGCCCTTCGCTACAGAAGTGAAATCCCGGATCTACTCAGAGGATGATGAGGGCAACCAGCTTGAATCCAGCGAAGTGACAGCCACTGTCAACCGTAACGGCTATGAAAACGGTTTGATGGCCGACGCTGCTGCCGAGTGGATGAATGAGATGGAGAAGGAGCATGCCGAGAAGGCGACGGCTGCTGCACGTGCCATCACTCGTGCCGATGCCAACGCTACCATCAACGAACTGATGGATCCCAGCGAGACGTTTACATTCTATGGACATGCGGCCTTTAGATACAGGGATAACGGATGGTACAGACGAAGCAACAGGGTGAAACAGGTCATCCGATCTTGGGGCGTTCATGAGATGGAGAGCAACAAGGATTATTACTACATCAAGCAGAATGTCACAGTGAGCATGGGTGAAAGAGACGGTGTTCAGATTTTCTATCCTAAAACGGGGGAAAATTTATGGAGTACGGCATCAAATTATGGCGATGAATGGCATTTATGGTATGGTGCATTCCTCTCAAAGTATGTCACCTCGATGGATCTGACCGGTGCAGGAACCATTTTCTTGGAAGCCGCCATGCCTGAAACCAAAAACGGTGGCACTTCGAAGTCCATCAGCATGGGCACCTCGCACTCCACCACTGAGACAATTGGTGTCACGGTTGGCGTAAATGCCGGCTATACAGAGGTGCCTGGCGCCAATATCGGTGCCAGTCTTAGTGGCAGTTATTCAAGGGGATGGACCGACAGCCGTTCTTTCAGCATTGGCTATTCCAGAGAGATCAAAGACCTGACAGTCTCGAAAAATACCAATGGCAACAAGGTGAGCTGGACTTACGACGCCAACAAGCCAGAAGGTTATGTGGCACACGATATTTACGGCGCCGACTACAGCTACTGTCACCAGACTGTGCCTGAGATTCTGGTGAGCGATGCCGACCTGCTGAACGAAATCTGCTGGTCGGTCAGCAATCCCGAGGGCCGTTACACCATCAACATCTTCTCCCAGCCCGAGACCGCTGCATTATTGGAGTCAAGTAAATCAAGCAAAAACAAGATCAAAACCAAGTATGAATATACGTTAGGCGAGGAATTGAACAACTTCAGCCATGAGCTGTTGCAGCCAAACCGTGCCTCGCAGACCTGGCGCATGAGCATCACCGTCGATGAGTGGCAGAACGGCTTCGTAGCAGGAGCACTCAGCGAGTTCGAGGCCTATTTCAGCAAGAAATTCCCCGATATCTACAGGAACGTGTTTGCCATTGCCGACAAGGACGAGTCGAGTGTGCAAGTGGCCGATGCCTATATCAGTGCTTCAAAGGAAATTTTCCTCAATCAGGAGGACATCCTCCAGGGCGATGCCCGCAGTTTCGGTATCAAGAAGTTCACCATCAACTGGCGTTGCGACAACAAGGACATCAAACTGAAAGAAGGTCTCACGATTAGCACAGAATAATATGATAGCGAAAAAAACAGTTTTGGCAATGATGCTGTGTGCGGTCGTGCAGGGTGCATGGGCGCAGTGGGGCTTCGGTGGTGGTACGGGCACGGAGGACGACCCTTACATAATCAGATACGACCACCACTGGAAAACGCTGGTCGACCGCGTGAACAGCGGTGAATACGATGGCTTCAAAGGCAAGTACTTTGAGTTAATGAATGACCTTGAGATTACGGAAAAGCACACTTCTGGCTACTACCAGATGATGGTAGGTGTCGAAGGCGACGGCAAGGACGCAACGAGGTTCTGCGGCATCTTCGACGGCAATGGGCACACCATCACGCTCGACATCAAAGACACGAGCAGCAAATTAGACTTTTGCGCCCCGTTCCGCTACATAAAGAATGCGACCATCATGAACCTGAACATAAAAGGAAAGGTCTATAGGGTTCCCGAAGGTCTCGAAAACCCAAAGAATAACAGCGCTCTCGTTGGCAAAGCTGAGGGCAACAACAACATCCTCAACTGCCGCTGCAGTGCTGTCGTCGAGCTCGGCGATTACGGTGGTGTGGACGTGTCCAGCGGTGGCTTCATAGGCGAACTCCGTGGTGGCGGCACTACCACCATGACCAACTGCCTGTTCGACGGCCAGTTGATAGCATATCATGTCATCTGCTGGGGAGGCTTTGTAGGCTACGTGGCAAAAGGCAATACGATTACTTTCAACAATTGCCTCTTCGCGCCGTCATTTATTCAGATCAACACCGGGGACAAAGATGATGACAGCCGGACGTTTGCCCGCTTACACAAAGACGCCAAGATCAACGTCAACAACTGTTACTACAAGACACTGATCAAAGAGGCTCAAGGCGCCACTGATGCCCGCGAATACAGCCCCGAGCAACTGCAGGCCGCCCTCGGCAACGGCTGGAAGATCAGTGGCGACAAGGTGCAGCCCCGCCTCAGGATCTATACCTTTAAGGGGGACGGCACAGAAGAGTCGCCTTACCAGATTACCTCTGCTGTCGACTGGAGATATCTGACCGACTATTCTTGTAGGGGCGATACATACGAAGGCAAGTATTTCCTGCTGGCGAATGACATCACCGTCAATCACGTGATGGCTGAGGGTTTTACAGAAAAAAATAGTTTCAAGGGGATTTTCGACGGCGGCAATCATACGCTGACTTTAAACTATAGTAACACTGATCATCCTTATATCGGTCTGTTCAGACGTGTCGATGGCGCCACCTTCAAAAACCTGCATGTCACAGGCAACATCACCGTCAAGGTCGATGATGCCGGCGGCCTCATTGGCCTGGCCAAAGGCGATACGAAGATTATCAACTGCCGTAGCAGTGTCACTATCAACTGCACATACGAGGGCAACAAAGGTCCTTTAGCAGCGCTTGCGGATATGTTGTATGGGCGATATTATTCCGGTTTTGTGGGTGTCATATACGGTGGCAAAACCGTGTTCACGGGCTGTGTCTTCGATGGTATATTGAAGGGCGTAGAAGGCAGTCCCAGCGGTTATAGTGCTGGCTTTGTGGGCGAGATAAGAAGTGAAAATGATAAAATGGGTGAAGTGGAGTTCAACGACTGTATTTCCAATGGCGACATCTTCCTGAACAGCAACACCTGCTATCAATTCGTCCAAGGCGATACATCGAAAACAGTGACGTACAACCACAGCTACTACGTCTCGGCCCTCAACGATACCGAGCAAGGCATGCTCATGCACAGCATCACCGCCGACAAAGGTATCACCATGGAGGTGGCTGGCAAGGCCACCAAATACGATGTCAGCGGCATCACCAGCTACAGTGCGGGCATCCTGTATGACAACACCAAGAGCAATCAGTCCGATCTTGTTGCTGGAGAAGGCGAAATGGTGAAGCTCAACCTCGACTACGACTGCCCGCCAGGCTATAGCGTCGAATACGCTGTCAGCAGGGGCACCCTCAGCGGCAAAAACAACCCCTATACGCTGAAGATGCCTTACCACTCGGTCAACATCAGCGCCAAGTTAGTTGAATCGCAGCCCCCGGCAGAAATCACCCTTGTGGATGGTGCCGACAACAGCGAGGTGCTGGCTCAATATGACGGCCAGACGGTCAATGTGACCTACGACCGCGTGCTCTCTGCCGTTGACAATGGCGACGGCACCTGGACGCCCAGATGCTACACCATCTGTCTGCCCTACGACTTCGACTTATATAAAAGTGTGGGCGGTCAGGCTAACCTTTACCGCCTGAAGTATGTCGATACCGACAATGACGAGTTCATCTTCACCAACGACTTCGGTTACGCAACCAGAGGTATGGCATGGTTGATCGTAGTGAACTACGGCACGGTCAGTCTGAATGCCAATAACGTCCAGATTTCAGCCCAGCCCTGGAATCCCGAATTTGTGGAGGTCTATGACTATAAGAGTAAACTCGACCAACCAGAGAATCCTAGGGTGGTAGGCTATTGGTCAGGACCGTTCTGCAGGATCCATGATGACGAGGCTGGGGTGCTGTATGTCTATGGTATGCAGGACGATGGCAGTTGGCAGCGCTGTGTGGTGACCGACCAGGGTCCCAAATGGTCCTGGATAGAAACCTTCCGCGGCGTCTTCCTAAGCATAGAGCCTCTGGAAGCCGATACCTTCAAGCCCATGTACACCTATACTGGTGCTGGAGATGAAGAAGAAACGGGCGAGATAGAACCATTCCCCACCGTCACCTTCGAGGGTGACTACTTCCATAAAGATCCAACTGGCATCAGTCCCGCCATCCGAACCATTGAGGCCGACGGCTCCAGCCGCATCTTCGACCTGCAGGGACGACAGATAGAGGGAGAGCCCGCCAAGGGTCTCTATATTAAAAACGGTAAGAAGTATTTAAGTAAATGAGCTGCCTATAGGGGCAAGCTGACAAAATAATACGCTCATTTTTTGAATTTTTTCCCGGAAGTGTCTATATTATCTCCGTAACGTAAAAACGGAGATATGAAAAAAGACATGATGAAGATGCCCACGCTGTTACAGGCTGTGGAACGAGTGGTAGAGTTGTCGCGCGACTCAAAGATGAGCGACGAGTTTATGAAAGGGGCAGCCGCATGCCGCAGATCAAGAGTAAGTGGGTGGGTGAATCCGAGAAGAACATCAAGGCCCTCTTCGACCGCTACCGCGAACAAGTGAAACGGTCAAAACTATCCCCCATCCTACTCTTTAACGAGGCCGACGCCATTATCGGCATCCGTCAGGAGGGCGCACAACAGGCCGTAGATAAGATGGAGAACAGCATCCAGAACATTATCCTACAGGAAATGGAAACGCTCGACGGCATCATGATTGCCACCACCAACCTTCAGCAAAACCTCGATACCGCCTTCGAACGCCGCTTCCTTTATAAGATCAGGTTCGAGAAACCAGATGCCAGCGTGCGCAGCAAGATTTGGCGACAGATGATTCCAGAGTTAAGCGAAGCCGATGCTGCCACGCTGGCCAGTAACTATGACTTCAGTGGCGGACAGATAGAAAACGTGGCGCGTAAATATTCCATCAACACCATCCTGCACGGTCAGGCATCCGAACCGTTACCCTTGCTTAGCTCTTATTGTCAGGAAGAGCGTTTACAGAGTTCCAATACGCGAAAAATCGGTTTTTAGTAAAAAAACGATGTAAGAACTGAATAATATCAATAATAATTCGTATCTTTGCACCTGTATCAACGATTGTGAACTAAAAATGGAGATACTTTCAATAATTGGAATAATTGCCTTGATTATCCTTCTCTTTGTTGGCGGTATCATTTACTTTGTTTTTGCGGAAAAAATATATTTCGCGACCTGGTACAGAAAAATAAAAAAGTCCCCAATATTACATCCTATTTGAAGGAAAAAATCCCGAAAGTGGCATATAAAATGAAGAAAAAATCCCGTTTTAGTTGCAATATCACAGTAAAAATCGTATATTTACAGCCGAATTACTAAATATAGTTATGCTTTACAGGAAGTTCACAAGTCGTATAGAAGAGTTTCTACAAAAGGAACCACAAAAGATTATGCTGGTAAATGGAGCCAGGCAGATTGGAAAGTCGTATCTTATACGTTACGTAGGCAAGAAATTGTTCAGGAACTACGTTGAAATCAATCTGAAGGCGGATAAAGAGGGTGCCGGCATCTTCGCTACAGTCAGGACAACCGACGATTTCTACCTGCAGTTAGGAGCTATTGCTGGTAACCGTCTGGGACGAAAGGGAGAAACGCTGGTGTTCTTAGATGAGATACAGAGTTATCCCCATCTGATGACCATGCTAAAGTTTCTGAATCAGGAGGCAAAATATACATATATAGCAAGTGGGGCAGAGTTGGGCGTAGCATTGTCAGAAACCGCATCTGTTCCTATCGGTAGCATTTCCATAGAAGAGATGTACCCGCTGGATTTCGAGGAGTTCCTGCTGGCCATGGGGTGCGCACAGGAAATGATAGACGCTATCAGGGAAAAGTTCCAGAAAGGAGAATCGCTGAACGAGTCACTCCACAACTATATGCTGCAACAATTCAAGATTTACCTACTTGTTGGTGGACTTCCTGAGGCCATCAACAAATTCTTGGTCAACAGGAATATTGCACAGGTAAGGAAGGTACAGCGCGACATTCATGCACTCTATAGGATTGATGCTTCGCAGTATGATGCTGAAAAGAAACTTGTCATCAGGAAAATTTACGACCTCATTCCCTCAAATATGGAGAATAAGAAAAAACGGGTCGTTGTGAAGAGGATTGAGGACACGGCTGGCCACAAGCAATTCAGCGACTATGCTGACGAGTTTGAATATCTTACCAATTCCGGAATCGCGCTTGCCGTTCAGGCCATCAGCAATCCAAGGTTTCCGCTATTGGAGTCGGAAAACAAGAACCTACTCAAGCTCTACATGAATGACGTGGGGCTGCTGACTTTCCTCCTTTATGGCACAAATATCAATGCTGTTCTGAGGGATGAACGAAGTGTGAATCTCGGAGCTGTTTATGAAACCGTTGTTGCACAGGAGTTACATGCGCACGGCTTTCCACTTCACTATTATGACAATAAGCAAAAGGGTGAGGTCGATTTCCTTGTAGATGACTACACCAACCTGACAATACTCCCTATTGAAGTGAAGTCGGGCAAGGACTATACTGTACATAGTGCACTTGACAACTTCCTTGAGACTCCAGACTATAACATCCATCATGCTGTGGTTCTAAGCAATGAACGTGAAGTCTATGTTAGAGATGGTATTACCTATTTGCCTATTTACTATTGCATGTTCTACCTGTCCGACAAGACCGCGAGTGATACTGATCTTGTCATTCCAGAGATTAAACTAGTGTAAATAAAACAGGTGGAGAGACTCATGTGGTCCCTCCACCTGCGATGGTTTTGATGCGAATGGTGATTACTATTTTGCCTTTTTCTCTGCTGGTAGTTCTACGATGATATCTCTCATGTAATCAGAAAGACGCTCTTTGTAGTAGTCTGTCTTCTTGGCTGGCACATAAATGGTTTTCACATTCGGACATACATAGAAAAGGTCACCGCTAATCTTTTTGATGCCAGTACCAAATGTTAGGGTTTCCAAATTCTCATGTTGGAGTGATTTGAATGAGTGAATATTATTGGGGTCATCAACAAAGAATGGTTCATTCAAATTACTAACAGGTCCCATTATAGAAACAGATTTGAGATTAGTGCAACTTCCGAATATTTTAAACCTTGATAATCAATAATTTACACCTTAAACGGCAGAAAAGTGGATGTGGGGGATTTTAAAAGCATTAGAAACATGAAGATTTAACGTATTTAACGTTTTGAAACAGT
>Ga0310786_10003345_pt1 | contig 23396 bp, 42 predicted proteins | sample AusTroGonzalo_MG_FD_203881 | JGI IMG/M metagenome (GOLD analysis project Ga0310786, IMG submission 203881) | Bovine rumen microbial communities from tropical cattle in Woodstock, Queensland, Australia - Gonzalo_03 (v2) (version 2) | ecosystem: Host-associated > Mammals > Digestive system >...
CAAATAACCCTGTAATCTATGCTCCGGCTGCTGCATACTATGAGATCGTCGGCGCGATCAAGAGCGGTTCACCGTTCAACATCGGCACGACTCTCGGATGCGAAGTCAAGAAGGACAACGCTGCAGAGTGTGTTGTCGTCGTAGATCCGAGCCTGTACGTACTGAACGTCATCCATGACACGCTGGTCGAGTCCGAGAGAGACGCGAAGAACGCTCAGTTCATCATCGGCGGCTACATGAGAGCGGAAGGCTGCCTGAGAAAGACCCAGGCTGCTGCTTACATCGAGGCAGAGTCCGAGTCATAAAAGACGCTAACACCGAGGCGGCTCTTCATGGGTCGCCTCTTTCTGTGAGGTAAACCAAATGCTTGAAAAGGTAAAAATGGCGCTCAGGATCTCGACGGATGCGTTCGATGATGAGCTCAAGGATCTGATTATTGCTGCAGCCCAAGATCTCGGCATTGCCGGGGTCAAGCTGGAGGAACAGCCGGATCCGGATGAGTCCGATCCAGGCGAAGACGATCCGATCGTGACCAGGGCAATAATCACCTATTGCAAAATGTCGTTCGGGCTTCCGGAAGACTATGACCGGCTGAAGAGATCCTACGACGAGCAGAAGGCCCAGCTCTCTAATGCGACTGGATACACTGACTGGGGTGATGGCAATGTATGACGGAGTGGCAACACTTAAAGCATACGGACCGCCGACTTTCGACGAGGCAGGGAACGAGATTCCAAGCATCACGGAAACGAAGGTATATGTCCAGAGTAGAAGTGTATACGCGTCGGAGAGATATGAGGCAGCAAGGATCGGGCTAAAACCGTCAATCGTATTCGATATTGCAAACCGCGCGGATTATAGCGACGAAGAAGTCATTGAGTACGATGGAAAAGACTACACGATTATCCGGGTCGACTGGAACGCCCAGCGGGATAAGATCTCTTTGGTTTGCGAGGAGAGGGTCGGCCAGAACGTGCCGGATCCAGAAGAGGAGAGTGACAGCGATGGCAGCTAACACCATGAGCGTCGCGGTCCAGATGGAAAGAGTCCTGGACAGCTATTCCAAAGAGGTCAAGAAAGCGACAGATGATGCAATCGGAAAGACCTCAGCAGAAGCGGTTCGGAAACTGAAAAACACGTCGCCAAAGGGAACGCCGCATCGGAGGAGATACGCGGAGGGCTGGGCCAAGAAAACGGTCAAAGGCCGCAACGGTATCGACGAGGTCACGGTCCACAATAAGACGAACTACCAACTGACCCACCTGCTCGAGAACGGTCATGTCATCCGCAACGGTAAAGGCACCTACGGCAGGACAAACGGCATCAAGCACATCGCACCAGTCGAAGAATGGGCTGCCGATGACCTTCCGGAAAAAATCAAGAGGGAGCTGGAATAATGGCAACCATATACGAAACACTACAGCGTACGGGGATCCCATGCGTATACAGTCATTTTAAAAACCCGGTCAAGCCACCTTATATTGCGTACATCGGCGAAGGCCAGGACTATGATGACGCGGATAATACGCACATTTGGAGAGAAAACCGTTATCAAGTAGAGTATTACTTCACAAAGAAAAACGAAAGAAACGAGGCCGCGATCGAGGACGCACTCCTGGGTAACGGCTACAACTACACGAAGAGCGAGGACGTCTACATCGAGGATGAGGACGTCTTCGTTATCTACTACCAGATTTAGGAGGTAAAGATGGCCAATTTAGTTGAATTTGGTATCAGCCAGCTCCACGTCTGCACATACGAGGACGATGGAGAGGGGAACGTAACCCTCGGCACTCCGTACCACCAGAAGGGCGCGAAGAGCTTCTCGCCGGAACAGGACGCAGAGGACAACATCGATTACGCGGACAACATTGACTACTGGTCAGAGTACACGGAGGGACCGATCTCCGGAGATCTCGGCGTCGAGATCTTTGACGACGACTTCAAGGTCAAGTTCCTTGGTTACAGACACCTTGCGAATGGCGGACTGGCGAGCGTAAAGAACGCCAAGAAGCCGAAGGTGTGCATCTTGTTCCAGGTCGAAGGCGACAAGGAAAGCAGAAGGGTTGCTTTCTACAACTGTTCGCTGGGTCCGATCGGAAGATCATACGAGACCATCGGGGAGAACAAGGAGCCTGTAACAGAGACAATCCCTGTCACATGCAACGGCGACAACGAGAGCGGTGTGAGAATGGCTGTATTCACATCGGATGATACAGAGTACGATACGCTGTTCACAAACCCGAGCGCTCCGGAACTCGAATCGGAGTCATAAGAGACGAGAGAGGCGGGGCGCTTCGCTCCGCCTTTTTTGTAATAGGAGGAAACACAAATGGAAAAAACCATAACGATTGGCGACATTGACGTCAAACTGAACAACAACGCAGCCTGGGCGATGGAATATCAGGACCAGTTTGGAGAGGACATCCTTCCGGTAGTTCTGCCGCTCGCTGCATCCGTAACCGAGGCATTTGCTGCAATTCTTGCAGAAGCTGGTACGGACGTAAATGTAAGATCATTTGCAGAAGCAATCCAGGGGCGGGCCGTAGAGATCCTCGCGCCGATCTACCAGTCGGAGATCGTGAAGCTGGTCTATAACGTGACCTGGGCGCTGGCAAAGAACGCGGATCCGGAGATACCGGAGCCGAAGAAATGGATCCGGCAGTTCGACACGTTCCCGCTGGATGTGGTTATTCCGGAAGTTTACGGAATGATCATCCAAGGGTTCGCGTCATCAAAAAACTTGCCGAGGCTGGAGAAGGCAAAGGACGAGATCGTAAAAACTCTCCAGCCGTCACATTAAACGAAATAATACTCGCCGGGATTGAGCGCGGTCTGACGATGGCGGATATCCGCCGGATGCAGATTGGACAGCTCGTTGACTTTTGCATCGACTTTAACGAACGTCAGAAGAGGGCAGAAGGCGATAAAAACGGGAAAACCAGACGGCGAGCAACACAAGCAGATATTAACGCATTTTTTGGATAAGGACTAAACCATGGCGGGAACAATAAAGGGAATCACCATCCAATTCAATGGTGATACAACCAAACTCGATAAAGCGCTGCGTCAAATCAAGAGCGAGTCGAAGTCCATCGACCAGCAGCTCAGAGAGGTTAACAACTCTCTCAAGTTCAACCCGAACAACGCGGAACTGCTGCGCCAGAAGTTCACGCTCCTGGGACAGAAAATCGACACGACAGAGAACCAGCTCAAACAGTTCAAGGCAGCAGAGCAACAACTCAAGGCCCAGAATGTGTCAGAACAGTCGGCAGAGTGGATGCAGGTCCGGAGAAATATCATCGAGGCAGAGTCAAAACTTAAGCACTACAATACCGAGCTCAAAAAGGTCCAGTACGCCAACATCACGAAGATGGGAGAAGCGTTCAAGACAGCGGGCCAGAACATGAGGAACGCTGGTATGTACGCGACAATCGGCGGCGGTGCCATGGTCATGGCCGGGAAGAAGCTTCTGGAAATGAACGCGACACAGGAGCAGGCCGAGACAAAGCTGATCGAGATTTATAAGACCAGGATGGGCGTCAACAAACAGGCAGCACAGTCGACCATGGAACTGGCGTCCGCTCTCCAGAAGCAGGGCGTCATCGGTGACGAGGTAACTTTGTCCGGGGCTCAGCAGTTAGCTACTTACGCAAAAATGCCGAGTACGGTCAACAAGCTGCTACCGGCCATGGACAACCTGCTCGTCCAGCAGAAGGGCGTAAACGCTACAGCAGAAGACGCGACGAGCATCGCGAACCTGTTCGGCAAGGCGATGATGGGACAGACCGGAGCACTTAAGAAGGTCGGTATATCGTTCACAGAGGCCCAGGAACAGGTCCTCAAGTACGGAACTGAGGAAGAAAAGGCTGCCATGCTGTCCGAGGTCGTAACGCAGAACGTCGGCAACATGAACAAAGTATTTGCAGAAACCGACGAAGGAAAGCTCGCGCAGGTCCGTAACACGATGGGGGACATCGGCGAAAGACTCGGACACATTCTTCTTCCAATACTCGGAGACGTTGCAGACTGGATGTCGGAGAAGCTGGTACCGAAGATCGAGCAGCTTGTCTCTTTCATCGAAGAGCATCCAATCATCTCAAAGATCGCAGTAGCTCTCACAGCAATCCTCACCATCGGCGGTCCGCTCCTGATCTTCATCGGAGCGCTGGTAAGTGCAATCGGAACGCTTGTAACAGCTTTTACAGCGATGGCTGCAGCTGAGACGATAGCGCTCGGTCCTATTGCTCTTATAGTTGCCGGTATTGCTGCTGTAATCGCAGCGGGAGTCTTGCTCTATAAGAATTGGGACAAGATCAAAAATGTCGCGGGCAAGGTCTGGAACGGAATCAAAAATGCGATAACTAAACCAATAAAGGCAGCTATGGACTTCGTCAAGAAAGTCATCGACAAGATCAAGAGCTTTTTCCAGTTCAAGGTCAAGCTGCCGCATATCAAACTCCCTCACTTTGCGATTCATCCAAAGGGTTGGCAACTTGGGGATCTGCTCGACGGCATTATCCCATCGCTTGGGATTGACTGGTACGCTCAGGGCGGTATTTTTAACAGCCCGAGGGTCATCGGTGTCGGAGAAGCTGGTCCGGAGGCTGTCCTGCCGATCGATAAGCTGCAGTCTATGATTGCAGCATCGAACAGCCAGCTCATCGCAGCCATGCTTACGGCCATGAATGCAGCGAATACCGGCGGAAACGGGGAACTCGTCGTCCAGGTCAATCTTGGATCCACGAGGGTCGCAACAGAAATCTTCAAGCTGAACAAACAAGGCAAACTGATAATGGAGGCATAATATGAAACCATGGCTTTCGTATATCAATATAAACGGGTACGACATCCCATACCCGAACGACTTCACGCCTCAGAAGGTGCCGAACATCGTTAATGAAATGACGACGCTGACCGGGAAGGTCGTTGCGGATATCAACGGGTGGAGGTATGCAGACATGGAGCTCACCTGGGGGACGCTCCTGAACGGAGATCTCCAGAACCTCCTGGCTGCGATTGCGTCTCCGTCGTTCCAGGTCACATTTAAGGATATAGACGGAACGGATCACACCGTCAATGCGGTACTCAAAGGCCGCGCAAATGTTAAAACACCGATATTCCATCGGAACATGACTGTCTGGAAGAACGTCTCGATCACGCTATCCTTCCCGGACTGCTACGAGGATCAATAAATGGCAACAATAATCGATGAAAATAGGAAACATTTACGCAGAGCTCTCCGCGTCGAGTGCGGTCTTCAGGAAACAAGCGACGAACCGACGAGCGTGACGCCTTTCGGGAATGATTCGGACTATATTGGACTTGCAAACCTTGACCGGGGCATGATCACGGAGACCGTTATGGATCTCGCTGGGTCCGGCTTTCTTAATAATGGAGACGCCGTTCCAATGAGGACCGAAAGTGATTCGTTCCGTTACGGTTACATATCGGAGGACGTTGCTCGAGCGGATGGGACGTTCAGCACTCCGTTCGGGGTAACGATCGCGGCCGGTAAAGCCTGGGAGTATGTTACGCTGGATGTAATGGGTCAGCATGGCGACAAGCGGGTCGTCTATGTTAAACCGACGTGGCTGGGCGGCAGCGCGACGATCGAGCTCGATACATGGACGCCAGGCGAGCGGGCTTATATCGTCGGCATATATCTCGGTCATGCTTGGTTATGGAGTAATGAAAATCTGCTGAGCGTTAACCTTGATCTGCGTTCGGTCAATACGGAAATCGGCGGGGAGCTGGAGGTCAGCAGCATCGAGATCCAGGCGTACGAGACGACGGATTATACGGATATCATCGGATATATCCCGACCGGGGAGCCGATCTGGTATATCGCGGGATATGTTGGAGATATGTCTCAACTCAGGAAGTTTTATCTATCAGAGACGATATCATGGGACGATAATATCCTGACCATAAAAGGACAGGACGCCTCGATGCTTCTGGAGAACGTGGAGGTCCCGGTCGACTGCGACAATTATGGAGCGGGCTGGGATCTGGACTACGTGGTCGGAAAGCGGATCCGGGCGGCGCTGGCGTCGATAACATATGAGGAGGTCGGAGCTCCGCCTCAATTATACGCCGGCAGCCAGGAAATGTTATACGATGCAAAGGCAGCGCGATCTATCATATCGGAGTATACAGGGCTCCTACGTAACGAGAATTATTTCCGCGTCACATACGTCGACGCAGGACGGCCGACGCTGACGTTCGGAGCGGTCGGCAGAAATTGGACCATATACGCGGATGAGATCGGAGAGTTCGACGTTATTGTAGAAAACAATAAAAACAAGCTGCAGATGGTCCTGCCGGATTATTATATGCAATATAACGATAATGTCGAAGAAGTAAAAACGACGTCCGGGAAAACCTATTTTGTCGAGCTTGATCCTCCGATTCCGTATAACAATATCTGGATCAACCCGACGCCGACGTCTTCGGAGGAAATCAACTGCAGTCTGTTCAAATTTAAAGCTGCAGCATCTACTACGTATACAGTAGGCGGCTATGAAATGCTCTCGGATCTGATCGACGCAAATAACCCTTATACTGTTAACGGATCCGGACAGGGAGAGACGTATAGGTTCGATTATGATTTCCCTCTATTTGTTTTGGACGACAGTCAGTCTCTGACAAAGCTCTCGCTCGCTGAAGTAATTAAGCGGTCCAATATTTGTTACGAGTTCACATATCGAGGGAATCCTCACATCCAGCCGAGAGACGTCCTCAACGTAGAGATCGCGACCTGGGTGGACGTGATGATCCCGATCAGCGGACTATGGCCGGAGATCGACCTGTATCCTGCGGAGGACTTGTATCCGGATGGCGCTTATAAATATGGTCGGCAGATGGTCAAAACATGGGAGACCATGACGGTCGACTCGGTCACGCTGGAGCATGGAGAGGGCGGAGGACTGTCCTCGAAAATCAGAGCCAGGAAGGGGACAGTATAATGGCAACAATTAGAGAGTATACCGTCGGGACTCGTACGGTCGGAGGAGAGACAGTCGGATATGCCTGTGCCAGAGATGACGATCCATCAATTTTACATTTTAGTCCGATCCCGACGTTGGAGGAGGTCCAGGCGGTCGTAGGAACGCCAATAAATAAAATAGATTTGTGGGGCTGTTTTAACCCGAACAGTTACGCGCTCGCCTTGCCAAAAGCTCCGCCGGTCGAAACGATCGTGCGATGTGATGCTATGTATTCAGCGACCGCGATATTAGTAGCACCGCCTCTGCCGAGGATGAAGTGCGATGCGCCGCTCGATTCTTGTCATTCGATGCTGATACCTGCCACTATACCGCACGAAATCACGGACTTAAATCATTTTTATGATGCCTGCGAGTCGATACTTTATCCGGTTTCAATTCATGAAGATGTCACGGCCGTCGACTATATGTATGACGGATGCGTTAACATGACGGGAGAAATGATAGTCAGACCGACTTCGATCTCGAGCTATAATCGAGGGTATATGTTCCGGGATACAGTCAAACCTATAACCCTGTACGGCGATCAAACATTATGCGGGTATCTTGCAGCGACCGCAAACAATCATAATGTTTCCTGGTCGCCATGGTACGATCCGGTCCCGGCAGTAACAAACCGGGGACCGGGATCCTACACGACCGCAGCAGATATGACCCGGATGGTCCGGAACGGAGCGCTCGCGGTCGATACATACGCACCGGGGCGGATGGTCTACCAGCAGGGAGATATCGTCAGGGAGGACGAATGGATCGCTCTGGTCGAGGCGGCTCAGACGATAGACCCGACGATCACGTTCTCAACGCATTACGCAAACCTTAATAAAATCGAGGCGGCGTTCGATTCCGCATTATAGGAGGTAGAAATGGCATATACAAAAACAAACTGGGTCAACGGAGGCCCGCCGGCGATCGATGCAATAAACCTGAACCATATCGAGGACGGCATCTATGCGAACGATCAGAGCATCGCAAATATATTAAATCTTTTAAGTGCTAATCGGCAGGCGCTGACTCTTGACAATAACAACTGGGATAGTGGGACCGTTGTCTTCACAATGATCGGAGACCTTGCGATTGTTGGGGTACTTAATATCAGAAGAACGAGCCCGACAAATGGTTATATAGACATCGCAACGCTCCCGGCAGGGACTCCTACGTTGAACTTCGTTGCCGGCATGACATACGTAAACACGGACGGAAACTATCTAAGACCCGCAGCGTTCAGAGTTAGTGGCGGAAAGCTTCAAGGAAACACATCATCATTAACGCCGAGTTATGGGTTTTTTTCGTTTTATATTTACAAAATGGGTTAGGAGGAAACAGATGAGCAATTTTATCAAATGCGCGCTGATCAGAATGGCGAGGACGATCGCGCAGACGGCAGCGTCTCTGATCGCCGTGGACGGAGTGATCCGCCTGGGTGACGTCGACTGGAAACTGATCGTCTCGGCCTCGATCCTCGCCGGGATCCTGTCTCTGCTGACGTCGGTCGCGACGGGGCTCCCGGAAGTGGACTATGCACGATACTTACATAACGAGCTGGAAGGCGAGGAAGATCCGGACGACGACGAAATCGAGGAGGAATACGATGACGATTAATGCTCTCGGGATCATCCCAATCAAGACGGACGGCTGCCCGACCATGTGGAACTACGCCAAGAGGCTCGGCATGACGGTCAAAAAGGGGAGCCAGAAACCAGGCGATCTGGTTCTTTACGACTTCAACGGAAACGGAACCCCGGACCATATCGGAATTGTTGTCCAGGTATCGAAGAACTACATCCGAGCCGTCGAAGGAAACACCGGATCCGGAAGCGACACCAATGGCGGACAAGTCCAGAACCGGAAGAGGTCCGGCAGTATTCTCGGATATGTCCGGCCGAAGTACACGAAGACAGTCACGGCCCAGATGGTGGTCGCTACGGCCCTGGCCGAGGTCGGCATCAAAGAAAGTCCGGCAGGATCCAATAAGGTCAAGTATAACCGCTGGTTCTATGGGCGGAACGTCTCCGCGTTCTGGTGCTGCACGTTCGTCTGCTGGTGCTTCGGTAACGTCCTGGACGTCAAGAAGGTGACCAAGCCTACCGGGACGCACAGCATCGCTCTGATAAACAAGCTCGTCAAACGCGGAAGCAAGGGGAGCCACGTGCTCAAGGTTCAGAAGTTCCTCAACTGGTACCATCCAGGCTGGAAACTGGACGAGGACGGCGAATGTGGAAAGAACACCGAGGCGGCCATCATGTCCTACCAGATGACGGAAGGGCTCACAGCAGACGGAGAGTTCGGACCGAAGTCCCTGGAACGGGCAAACACCTACAAGGCGAAAAAGGAGGCGACCACCACGAAACCAGCAACCACCACAAAGACACCAGCTGCGAAACCGGCAGCAAAGAAGAAACAGGCGTATCCAGGCACATTCCCGGAGCCGAATACGAACGCCAAGATCATAAACGGTCTGGCGATCCAAATGTGCTGGCCGTACGGGACGCCGCAGAAGAAATACACCTACAAGAAAGGCAAGCCGGTCGCTGCATACTCTCAGGGCATCGACAAGGCGTACCCGAAGCACAAGTCCTGGCCGAACAAGAAACAGAGGGTCGGGGCCTGCTGCGATATCCTGACAGGAACGGTGCTGGGCCTCGTTAGGATCCACGTCCCGAAAGACCTGAAGAACCAGCTGAAGCAGATGCCGAAGATGACGAAGCAGCTCAAAAGCAACGGACACTACAAGGCTGCGGACTTCAAGGCCGGCGATATCGTCCAGAGAGGACGGAAGGACTACAGCGGTCACACGTTCGTGATCGTGGTCAAGTATTCGATCGACAAGAAGACCGGCAAGGTCAAGGGCACGAAGTACATCGCGAACAGTCACTACAAGAAACTGGGCGGCACCTACGCAGTCATGGATTCGAAAGCCGTGACGCAGAAACCAAGCAAGTGGAAGTATTACAAATGCTACACGCCGCTCGGAGCGGTCAGGACCTACTATCAGAAAGGCGACTACGGACTCGATGTGTACCGGATCCAGAAGTTCCTCAAATGGGCGGGGTACTACAAGGGTGGCTTTGGCTTCACGTTCAACGATGCAACAGCCAAGGCGGTCAAAGCGTTCCAGAAGGCCGTCGGGCTCACGCAGTCCGGTCGGGTCGATGCTGCTACTATTGCCAAAATGAAAGCAGCTAAAAAATAGGGGGTGATCTAAATGCTGACCGAGGGAATAATTATAGCAATAATAACCGGAGCGATCACTCTGATCGGCGTCCTGATCTCCAATAACGCGCACGACGCAGTAACAGACGAGAAGATCGAAGAGCTTACCAGGGAGGTCCGGGAGCATAACGACTTCGCCCGCCGGATCCCTGTTATAGAGAACGATATTAAAACGCTTTATAAAAAAGTCGATGAAATTAAATAATAACTATGTTATAGAAGGGTTCGCGCGTGTAATCAAGTAACTAAAGTTATATTTGGTCGTTTTCGTGCCGTGGGCGGACCCTTTTATATAGTATCCATTTAGTGGTCCTCCTACTAAGGGAAAGCATAAACCCGGGGCGATCTGCCTCGGGTTTTTTGCTTGTTATTTAATAGTCTCTTTGAATTGTTCCTTTTCTTCGTCGTTCAGCAGGTCATACATCTGTATGACCATGTTGACACGTTCCGAGCTGGGTTCCTTGTTATTGTCCCGGAGGAAGAACGCCGTGATCGTACTGGTTAAGGATCCGATCAGGCCGATCCCGACGATCATCAGCATACAGGCGATAATTCTTCCGGCCCCAGATGCAGGAGAGAGATCTCCGTATCCGACTGTCGTTGCCGTGACGAATGACCACCAGAGCGCGTCCGGGAAACTCATATTCTCAAAGTATGTCATGGCGACAGCTGACAGCAAGATCGCTATCGCGCAGATCATAAGGACATATTTGAATCCATTTGTATCTAAGAATTTCTCGGAACGTTTCCCAAGCCTCGCGGAGAGGGCACCGATTCGGAAGAGCTTCACCAAACGGAGCAGCTTGACGAACCGGGCCAAACGGAAGACCCTCATGGCGGAGTTGACCGGGATGATCGCGATCAGGTCGAAGATGTTCTCTTTGAAGAACGCTCGTTTGTTATCAGCGATGATGAAGCGGACCACGTAGTCTATGACGAAATAGGCATATATGATCCAGTCTGCGATCTGTTCGGGGCGGGTGAGTCCTCTGTTATAATCCAGGACAGCAAACACGACCGATACCACGCAAAGGACAGCTATCAGCAGATAGTACAGTTTTTCTTTTGTTGACATTTTGATATACCTCTATAGGACAATAGGCGCGCCGGCGAAAAGGGTCACAGACGCGCCGTGCTCCGACGGATCAGTCAGCGCCGAATTATTGCCGGTATCATCTTAACAAGATTTTATTGACAACACAAGACCATGTGGTCTATAATTCTCGTACAAGGTGATTTACAACAAAATACAGACAAGAGAGGGGACGGTCCGCAATTCGGCGAACCGTATTAAAAGAAGGATAACTATTCCGATAATCATAAAGAAAAGTAATCTTCAAATTCCCATCTAATAGGGGACCTCTCTGAACTAATTTAATAAGTCTATAATACAAAATCACCTTGTGGAAAGAGAGGTGATTTTTTTAATGATCAGACGAAGCTATCAGCAGTACGCCATCGTCGCAGCAGACTCGGCCCAGACATTAACTGAGCAGCTTAATGAGAAACTGATCGAGCTGCGGGGGAAGAACCCGACCGTGACCTTCGAAGGACTGATCGCTCGGATCCAGTACATGGAAGACGAGACTGTCCCGGAGACATTGTCCGACGAGTACGAGGCGAAAGGAGTCCGGCTGACGTGCCAGGACTGTCCGTTCTTCGTTCCGACGTATAAGGCAGACGGAACGGAAGATCTGAGATGCAAGCAGGGCGGATGCCCGTGGACTGAATACGGGACAACTTACAGAACGTCACACGCTTGCGACAAGTTATTCGAAATGTTGAACAATGGGGAGGTCAAATTATGCGTTACAAAGTAAGAGAAGGAAGTATCGCCGACTACGGCCGGATCGCTATCACTGGCATCATCTTCTGGGGGATCCTCCTCTGGACTGCGTTCAGTGCTTACGGGATGTAGGAGGTGCGACATGGCTAACAAGGTATCACAGAGAGCAGCCGTCCTGAATTGGCTGCAGTCCCACAACGAACTGACAGTCCGGGAAGCCGTGACGGATCTCGGAATCATGTCACTTCCGAAGCGGATCGAGGAGCTCCGGAGGTCGGGACACGTAATTACTACAACATACAGGAAAACGAAGAGCGGGGCACGTTACGGCGTGTATATGCTGCAGAAGGGAGGCACAAATGTCTTATAAACTGACTCTTAAGAAGTCAACGCTGGGGACATTCAACGAGAAGACTCAGCGCTACAACAGAATCACAGTAGATACGCCGTTCATGTGCGAATCGCTGGACCAGCTTGTCGGTCTGCTGCAGTTTATGGTGGCGACCAGCGAGAACGAGCTGGACTTAACTATTGCGAGATGGGAGGAAGACGATGACTGATAGATTAACAGGAGACTTCCGGAAGTACATGGACAAGAACTTCCTCGGATCGTGGGATCTCAACGAGAGCGGCGACACCGTCCTCACGATCGACCACGTCGAACGGAACGACGTCCAGAACGAGCGCGGAAGCGAGAAGAAGATGACGGTGCACTTCATGGAGCGCGACTATAAGCCGATGATCTGCAACACGACCAACGCAAAGGCGATCAGCAACGCCGTCGGATCCACGAAGGTGGAGAACTGGGAGAAGAAGAAGATCGCCCTGTACAAGGCCACGATCACAGCATTCGGCCAGACGACGGAGTGCATCCGTGTCAGAGACTACGCACCGAAGCAGGAGGAGCTCTTCTGCGAGGAGTGCGGCAAGCTGATCACGGACGTAACCATCGACGGCAAGAGCTACAAAGCGAAGGCGATCGCCAACAACGCGCTGACGAAGTTCGGGAAGTATCTCTGCTATGATTGCGCTCATGCTGCAGCGGAGGAGGCCGGCGATGATTGAGATTAAAGCGATAACGGAAGGCGACGAGACGAAGCTGGAGCTCACCGTCAAGGGATCCGCGAAGGAAATCGGTCGCGAGGCTGCCGAGATCATGGCAAATCTCCCGCTGTCTTTGGCAGACCATGCGGAGGGCGCCTTCCTGGTCATGAGGAAGGAGTTCGCGGCGATAATGGAGGCAAAGCAACGGGGAGAAGTAGAAACAATCACGGAGGTACACAATGAAAAATATAATTGATGTCAGAGAGGTCCTGGGCGTCCAGGAGAAGCGGCCGCCGCTGTTCTTCGATCCGGTCGGTCCGGACAAATACGAGGCGATGGACCGGAAGCGGATCACGTCGCAGATCTTCGAGGAATGGTACCGCAAGATAAATTACACGAATACGAGAGGGCTCCCGGCGGATCTGGTGCAGCTCTACGAGGACGCGACGATCGCGCTCTGCAAGATCCTCACGGCTGAGGAGAAGATCATCACGGGGAGGGCTGAATAATGGAGAGATTAAACGCGGATAATTATCATAGCAGATTGATGAATCAAGCGTATTGGTCCGTCTCGCAGTTCAAGTCGTTCGACACTTGCGAGGCGGCAGCCCTCGCCGAGATGCAGGGCGAATACTTCCGGGAGGAGACGGACGCGCTCCTGATCGGGTCCTATGTAGACGCATACTTCGCGGGCACGCTGGACGAGTTCGTCGAGGAGCATCGGGACCAGATCACGAGCAAGCGCGGCGGCGGGCTCCTGGCGAAGTATCAGCACGCGAACGAGATCATCGAGGCCGTAAACCGGCAGCCGCTGATGCTCGAGTATCTCCAGGGCGAGAAGCAGGTCATCCGGACTGCGGAGCTCTTCGGGGTGCCCTGGAAGATAAAAATGGACGTATGCGACGGGGCCCGTATCGTCGATCTAAAGACAGTTAAAGCGTTCGAGGATGTCTGGGATGCTTCCTATGGATCCCGGCGTTCCTGGGTCGAAAAATGGGCTTATGACGTGCAGGGAGCGGTCTATCAGAAGGTCGAGCAGATATCGAGCGGACGGCCCGAGCCGCTGCCGTTCTATCTGGTCGCGGTCACGAAGGAACGGATCCCGGACGTAAAGGTCCTGCAGATCCCGCAGCATATCCTCGACGCGGCGCTCCGGATGGTCGAGGCCAAGATCGAGCGCTTTGATCTGATCAAGAGCGGAGACGTCGAGCCGATTCGCTGCGAATCGTGCGACTACTGCAAGACGACGAAGCAGCTGGAAAGTCCGGAAGTCTACGAGGTAGACGAAGCAAAATAGTTTAACGGCGGGGCGGTAACTCCTTATTTGATATACCTTCTAATATTCACAGAATCCAAACTACATTTAATTGGCAGACGCAACTACTACTGTTCAGTCAGTACCTCATTCGCCGCCCCGCTTCAATTTCCATATTTTGTTCTTAGTTAGAACAGGAGGACACAATGTTAAATCACATCACAATTCACGGCTACTGCGGACGCGATCCGGAGAAGCAGACCGTACAGGGACAGAAGGGACCATACTCGAAGACTACCGTATCGGTCGGTGTCTCCAGGGACTTCGGTGATCAGACGGACTGGTTCTACTGCATCTTCTACGGTGCCAAAGCGGACGCCGTCGAGAAGTGGTTCCGGAAGGGCTCGCAGATCATCGTCCGGGGCCGCATGGAAAGCTACAAGCCGAAGAACGATCAGACACGCACCGCATGGTGCCTGACCGCTGACGGCTTCGACTTCTGCGACAGGAACACAAACGCCGACGGATCCGCAGCGAAACATGACGAACCGTCCATCCCGGCAACTCCGGACGAACTGGATCCGGATGACGTGCCATTTTAGGAGGTAGGTCATGGAACGCAGAATAGACATCGGAGGCGGGTACTGGCTCGTGAGGGACTCGTTCTGCTGCTGGATCGAGCAGGAAACCAAGACAAAGAAGGGCAAGGAACCGGGCAAAATCGTCTATAAGCGTGTCAGCGGATATTGTGCTGACGTACAGGATTGTCTCATGAGCTTCGTAATTAGCCACACACGAGAGATAGACGCTCGGTCGATAAAAGTATTGATTAAGGAAATACAGGCGCTCAAAACGGCTGTAAAAGAATGGGCCGACGCCATAGGAGGACACAATGGACAAGATAGCAATAGCAAAGACACTACTTAAGTATATCGGCAAGGACTCGATCGAGGCGGACTGGGCTCTCGCTCAGGGCATCATCGTGATACTTGATACCTTCGAAGATGAGAAACCGAAACCAGCTTCGAAGCCGACGGCGCCCATGGAGCGCGAGGCACGTCCAAAACAGACTAAACCAAAGCCCGGCCGGAAGCCATTCGATACCGGCAAGCTGGGAGCTCTTCGTAAGGCTGGCTGGTCTGTGATCAAGATCGCTGACGAGATGCAGGTATCAGAGCAGACCGTCCGCAACTACATGAAGAAGGAGGGCATCGCATGAGTAAGTGGATACCAGTGACAGAAAGACTTCCGGATACTCACCCGGTACAGGTCGTTCATAATCCGTGGATGCAGGGAATCCTCACAGAGGATTATTTCCTTCTATCTGATCCTGTGATTGTAACAGGACGGAGAGAGAACAAGGACGAAGATGATCCGCCAGTTCTGATCGGAACTTACGAGGATGATCTTGATGGGAATACATATTGGAATGGTTTAGACTGCGATCTATTATGCGACGTTACGGCATGGATGCCATTACCGGAACCATACAAGGAGGACGAATAATGAGTGAGTATACGAAGCCGGTCGTCTTCAATGTTGTCCAGGCACTGAAGCGGATCGACGAGCTGGAAGCCGAGAACGATCAGCTCCGGAAGGACCGGACAAACCTTGAGATCAAATGCAGGATACTGGAGGAAAAACTAAGCCGGACCAATGGATGACTATAAATTCATTATTGTAGACACAAGAGAAAAACCAAAAGCGATCGAGGGGATCCTGTCCTACTTCGAAAAGGCCGGCATCGACTACGAACGAAGCAAGCTGCTCTTCGGGGATTACTGCGACTACCATCGCCCTGGGCTCGTCATAGATCGGAAGCAGAACATCGCGGAACTGGCGAAGAACTGCACGACCGAGCATGAGCGCTTCCGGAGAGAACTGGAACGGGTGAAGCGGACCGGCTCGCATCTGGTCATCCTCGTAGAGCAGAACCGCTACAAGGACCGGGACGAATGGATCCATGTGCGGGAGATCGTCGACCTGATCAGATGGTCCAGCCCGCACACCATGGTCCGTGGCGAGAAGGTATACAGAGTCCTTGCTTCCTGGACGGCGAAATATCCGATCTCCGTGGTCTTTTGCGACAAACGACAGACAGGTCGATACATCCATAAAATACTTTATCAGGAGGAAAACGGTGGCAAATGATGGCTACATAAAACTATATAGACAACTGCTGGATAATCCGCTTTGGAAAGAGAAGCCATTCACCAAGGGCCAGGCATGGGTCGACCTGCTGCTGAAAGCAAATTACAAGGACAAGACCGTCGAGATCAAGGGCAAAATCATTACGATCAAGCGTGGTCAGCTGCTCCGGAGTGCGGACTCTTTAGCCAGAGATTGGGGCTGGAGCCGTGGCAAAGTTATCCGTTTTCTCAAGGAACTCGATGATACAGCAAACGGTACAGCAGACGGTACACCTTATGGAACACTTATAACCATTGAAAACTACGAAACTTTCCAAGGTTCGCGTACACCAAACGGTACAGCAGACGGTACAGCAAACGGTACACGAACAATAATTTTAAAGAATAATAAAGAAATAGAGAGGGACAGAGTCCCTCCGACGCTCGCACAAGTTTCGAAGTATGTCGAGGAGATGGGATACAAAATGGATCCGGCGAAGTTCTTCGATTACTACGAGGAAACGGAATGGACCAAGAAGAACGGACAGAAGATCCGGGACTGGAAAGCATCGGTCCGTACGTGGGAGCGCAGAGAGAAGGAGTTCGCACGGCCAGAGTCTGATCAGCGACCGGCTCCGATCGAGCCGCCGAAATACAAGAAGCTCGAACCGGATCCGGAAGTCGATGCGGTCGAAATGCCGGAGGAACTCAGGAAGAAGATTAACGGCGCGTTTGCGTCGGGATAGGCACGTTGTGAGAGGGTACCCGAAACTAAAGAGGTAAGTGTTTTCACAGGCACGTTGGGCAAGTCGACGGACGAGCTGATGGCGATAAGACCTGTGGTGGTCGGGGACGTGCACGGATAGGAGGCAAAGATGGCTAAATGTAAATCATGCGGAGCGAGCATTCTGTGGCTCGTAACGGAGAACGGAAAGAAGATGCCGGTCAATGCGAAGCCGGTGCCATACAAGGAAAAGGATGACGGAAATCTGACGCTGGTGACGTCAAAGGGACGAGTGGTCAAGGGAGTGCTGGATGTTTCGTCCGATGAAGTCGGATATATCTCGCACTTTGCAACGTGTCCACATGCGAATGAATGGAGGAAGTAACGATGCAGGAAATAACGAAAGAGATAACGAAAGAGGAATACGACAAGTTACAGTCGATGGACTACAAAGAGCAGGAGGCTTACCTGCTTCCGGACGGAGTGCCTGACGCATGGATGTGGGGCTACGGGTACTATGGACATAGTATTTTCCAGAGGGACGGCAAGTACTATCGTCAGTTCAACATCGGCAACACTTGCGATTAGGGGGTGGCATGATGACAAGGGAAGAAGCGATAGCATATTTTTCGGAGCGAAGCAAACATCTCCACGAATGGCTTGAAGATAACGAAAACGATGAGATTCTCAAATATTCTGAAGCCATAGACATGGCAATAGAAGCACTCAAGGCACTCCCATCAGCCGAAGCGGTGAGCATGGAAGAACACTGTAAAGAACTTAACGATTTGGCGGTTGCGTGGAAAGCCAAGTTTGCCAAAGCAGAAAAAAGAACCAACGAGATCTATGATGAAACAATGGCAAAAGTGGCAAAGGAATGCAAAGAGTGCAAGGAAAGGCTACGGAATCTTCCATCAGCCGAAGCCGTACAGGGGTGGATTCCATGTAGTGAGAGGTTGCCGAGTGCAGAAGATTGCCCAATGGATTGCTTGGTTACAAGGCGAAGCAAATACGTTGGCAATTATACAGACATGGCGGTAGCAGAGGCGAACGGGACATGGACGCACGAAGATTGGAAAGCCATTACCATTAAAGGTGAAGCAACGTGTATAAGCACAAGGGATGCAGACATCATCGCATGGATGCCTTTACCGAAACCATACAAAGGCGGTGAGGGGTAATGGCAAAGAGAGAGCCAACACCAAATTATGACCTTATGTTTCAAAGTGCGGTTTTTGCCTTGCAGAGTGCTTATTCCAAATACAAAAGGGCAAGTAGTGAAGAGTTACGCTGGACATTTTTTGATAATGACGGAAATCTTTCTGTCCTTGATGGTTACAAAGAAAGGCGAGAGAAATTAGATAAAGCAGAGGCAGAAGTAGTAAGGCTAATGAAAGAAGTATCACGATTGCGTGATTTGAAAGGCGGTGATTCAGAATGACAAGGGAAGAAGCAATTGATATTCTTAATGGAATGTTTTGCTCATTGTGTTCCCTTCAACACCCACGGCGTAGCCACGATGAGAACTTAACGAAATTAAGAGAAATGCGAGAAGAAGCCATAGACATGGCAATATCCGCACTATCTGTATTAGACCAAATCAAGTGGGAGCGTGATGCCGCACTCACAACATTGGAAGAACACGGAATAGGGTTAGGACAGAAAGCCGAGCCTAAAGAAAAACCTAAAGAAAAAAAGGATGATGACACTTTACTTAAAGCCGATTCGGAAGATGTTAAGGAACAGAAAAGCAAGTTAGACGGTGACGTAATCAGCAGACAATGGCTATTAGACCTATACGGAGACTACATCGGTGACAATGGTGACACAAAGTATCACGTTCCGCTTGAAGTCGTAAGGCAGAACATTATAGATGCTCCATCAGCCGAAGCCGAGCCGACAGTAATCAGAAGCAGAACACTTATGCCGACAAAAGACTTCAACGAATGGGCGAAGCGAGTTAGAGAAGAAAACGGAGAGAATGTTATCGTTATTCCATGCGATGCGGAACTTGCCGACAGACCGAAGGGCGAGTGGATATATCATGTTGATGATTTGTTTCCGGGTGAATCAACACAAGAATGTTCAATATGCCACGCAGTGCAACCACTCAACATTAATGATGAAAACTTCTGCCCAAACTGCGGAGCAGACATGAGAGGAGGCAGCGAATGAACCGACCGAAGATATACATAGCAGGACCAGTCACAGGACGCACCGACTACGAGGAGAAGTTCAACGAAGCAGCTGAACTGCTCGAGGCTTTCGGATGCGAGGCGCTCAACCCGATCGCCGAGGGACTGGTCTACGGCTGGGAGTATCGGGATTATATCAACCGTGGTCTGCGCCTCCTCATGGAAGCCGATGCGGTGTACATGCTGCCGGACTGGGAGAAGAGTCCAGGGGCGAGATTCGAGAGGATGTATGCGGAGATCTGCGGGATCAGAGTGTACGAGGGGAAAGTATGACAGCAAAAGAATACCTTCGACAATATAGAGAAGCTGAGCGAGCCGTCCAGGCAATCCGATCGGAGTATCTGGAACAGATGGAACAGATCGACAACATCCGCAGCTCGCTCGGAGGGGACGGTCTTCCGAGGTCCGGGGATATTTCCAAGAAGGTCGAGATCCAGGCGGTCCGGCTGGCTGAGAAGGCCGAGCAGCTTCTCCAGGCTGAAGCGGATGCGCTGGCGATCAGGCAGGAAGTGTTCCGGACCGTGCAGCGTGTTCCGGGTGATCCTGGCGAAGTGCTGCGGGAGCGATACGTAAATCTCCGTAAATGGAGGGAGATCGCGGATGTTCTGGGCTACTCCGAGGAGAACTGCTTCGCTCTGCATCGCAAAGGTCTGGACATGGTCGAGGAGGTTATTAGATGATATTTACATTTTGGGAAGGGCCGAAACCGGCCTACATAGATCTGTGCATGGCGACGTGGCCGTTCGAGTATGTGCTGCTCGATTACAGCAACCTGCACAATTATACGGATCTGCCGATGGATCTGGTTAAACAGTATCCGCTTCAGCAAGTTGCGGACATCGTGAGGGTCCATGTTCTGAGGGACAACGGAGGGACGTGGCTCGATGCTGACACGATCGTCATGGGAGATCTGCCGGAGGAGACGATTCTCGGTTATCCAAATACAAGGCACAACACGATCGGGTTCCTGCAGACCGAACCGCACTCTGACATGTTCGAGCGGTGGGCGGCGTGGCAGGATGAAGTTATGAAGAAACAAGAGGATGCCAGATGGTCAATGTTCGGCAACGAGTTCACGGATTCCTATCTCTGGGAGAACAAGGAAATCCGGATCGGGGACATCACAAGCCGCTGGCCGGAGACATACATGATGCCGCCCGGACCTCGGAGGGAGCAGTACGAGAAGTTCTACTTTGTATTCACTAATCATCTGAAGGATGTGATGCCGACCGATATGCTCATGCTGCACAACTCATGGACTCCGAAGAAGTACAAGAGGATGACCTGCCGGGACGTGCTGGATTTTCCGTGTACGTTATCGAACATCATCAAGGAGGTCTTGAAATGAGATACATCATCATGTGCGGCGGGACATACCGTCAATGGGACACACCGAGGCAGCTGCTGGAAGTGGAAGGAGAGCCGATCGTAGCAAGGACGATCCGGCTGCTGCGGGAAGCCGGCGTCGAGGACATCCAAATCAGCAGCAACTATCCGGAGCAGTTCAACAGCTTCGGGGTTCCGGTGCTGGTACACTACAACAGCTACGACGCGAGAGGGTACAACGACTCCGACGGCTATTGGTGCGACGCTTTCTTCCCGATGGAGGAGCCGGCCTGTTACATGTTTGGGGACGTCATCTTCTCACCAGAGGCAATCAGGACGATAGTGGAGTACAAGACGCACAGCATCATGCTGTTCGGATCCAAGCCGCCGTTCGCTCCGGAGTATCCGAAGAAGTGGCGTGAGCCGTTCGCCTTCAAGGTATTGGATCAGGATCTGCTGCGGCGGTCATGCCGGAAGGTCAGACAGCTGGACAAAGAGGGACGACTGAAGCGGAGACCGATCGCATGGGAACTGTGGTCGGTGATCTGCGGAACAAACCCGAACAAGGTCAACAAGAGCTACGTGGCGATCAACGACTACACATGTGACGTTGACTACGAGACGGAAATTGAGGAGGTCATCAAGTGATAAGTGTAATAGTTCCGTTCAGAGATGCGGAGACAACAGTCGGCAGATGCTGCGAGAGTCTGCACAAACAGGACGGGGACTTCGAGTTTGTGTTCGTGGATGACAATAGCGAAGACGGCGGGCCGGAGATCCTGCTGAATTATGTGGGAGCCGATAAGCGGTTCCGGATCCTTGAGAACTGGTACAGATCTGGAGTCAGCGGGGCCAGGAATACCGGACTCGATGCAGCTCGTGGCGAGTGGATCACGTTCCTGGATGCAGACGATATGCTGGCGGACAAGGCCTACAAGATCCTGTCGAGCGTGATCCGGGAAGGCTTGAACGTCGTCCAGTTCAATCATTGGAGGCGCTACGCCAGGACGGGGCGGACAGTCGTTCCGAACAAATACCGGAACGGACCGGGGATCTACGACGTGCAGCATCTTCCGAAGTCATGGTACTATGTCTGGAACAAACTGTACCGGGCTGAGTTCCTCAAGGGCATCCGCTTCGTCGAGGGGATGCAGTACGGAGAGGACGAGCTGTTCGTCCTGGAATGTCTGGCCAAGGAGAACAAGATCGTGCACCAGGAAGGAGCTGCTGCTGTCCATACGTTCGACAGCGGGAACCGTCTGTCCCGGAGAAAGACGGAAGAGGATCTCATCGATCAGGCCAGAGGCCTCGAGAACTTTATCCTGCAGCACGATGACCCGAAGGTCAGGACGGCGGCCTGTATGATCCTGGCCGAGCACTGGGCATCACCGAGCTATATCAAAATAGTCGGCCGGTCCGAGTAAGTTTACAGTGAATTACAGTATAACTCTGTGTTATGGTGTATGTGCAAAAGATGGCGGAACCATCATAGCAAAATCACCTTGTGCCGGGGTGATCCCGGCTTTCTGGTCATAGTAGTCTCTGACGGGTGCAACTCCCGTAATGACCTTCCACGATATTCACAAAGCCACAGAAGGACCCAAAGCGCACAGGGTCCTTTTGTGTTGGAGAAACTTATGCGGAAGTACGACGTCGTCTATATCCTAAAGAACAACTGCAAACCGGACGAACTTCGGTACAGCCTCAGGAGCATCGAGGAGAACATGGACCACGGCAAAGTCTGGTTCTACTGCGGGAAACCTGCGGGAATCGTACCGGACGAGTACGTGCCGATGCAGCAGATCGGATCCAGCAAGTGGGAACGGGTCCGGAGCAGTCTGCTCGAAGTGTGCCGGAACGATAAGATCACAAAGAAGTTCTGGCTGTTCAACGATGACTTTTATGTCATGGCACCAATGACCAAGGCAGTCACATACCAGCGCGGTCTGTTAATGGATCACGTTAAGGATGTCGAGGCCAGACATTACGGAAGACAGTCGGGTTATACCAGGATGCTCAGGTTATGTAACGACCAGCTCCAGGCAGCAGGACTCACGACTCTGGACTATGCGCTGCACGTCCCGATCCTGGTCGACCGGGAGAAAGCACTCGAAGCGCTTGAGATGTTTCCACGTTGTCCGATGTTCCGGAGTTTGTACGGGAACTATGCCAGAATCGGCGGGGAGTTCCACAAAGACGTAAAAACTGTAAACCCTGACAAGGTAATACCAGAGAACGCTGACTTCTTCAGCACGAGCAACAAATCGTTTGCCGGATCTGTACGCAAACAGATGGAGGAGCGGTTTCCTGATCCGTGTCGGTATGAGGTGGAATATGGCGAAACAGTTCGCGAGGAAGTTCTATAGCTCGAAGGCGTGGCAGACCTGCCGTAACGATTACGCAGCAAGGCGGCATCATCTATGCGAGGACTGCCTACGTCGTGGGATATACCGGCCGGGTGAGATCGTGCATCACAAGATCGAACTGGATCCGGTTAACATCGAGCATCCGGAGATCGCTCTGAACTTCGACAACCTTGAGCTGTTATGTAGGGACTGCCACATGAAACGACATGGACTCGAGGGCGGACCGTGGGCCGTGGTAAACGAACGCAGACGGAAGGCACGAGAGGCATCACGTCGCTACGTTGTCGGCGCGGACGGGTCGGTCACGGCGAAATAGCCCCCCCATGTTGCGAAAATGCAACGGAAACCATAGAC
>Ga0310786_10003349_pt1 | contig 23386 bp, 21 predicted proteins | sample AusTroGonzalo_MG_FD_203881 | JGI IMG/M metagenome (GOLD analysis project Ga0310786, IMG submission 203881) | Bovine rumen microbial communities from tropical cattle in Woodstock, Queensland, Australia - Gonzalo_03 (v2) (version 2) | ecosystem: Host-associated > Mammals > Digestive system >...
ATCAACGCCAGCCTTCTCGCAAATCTCGTTAGCCTCTTCAATGCTATTGATGCCGTTCTCCTTCAGAGCAGCCAGCACCTGATTGATGCGACGCTCATAACTCTCGAATGAAACTTTTCTTATCATAGGAATAATCTTTTTTGCTTGTTAATTTTCAATTTTCAATTCTCAATTCTCAATTACTCCTTACGTGGGTCAATAGCCTTAACAATTCCCTGCTCAGCAGTTGTACGACCATAAGAGCCGGTGAACTTCTTCACAGCCTCGTTGGCGTCCATGCCGTCCTTGATGGCTTCCATCATCTTGCCCAGGTGAACGTACTCGTAGCCGCAAACCTGATTGTCCTTATCCAGGAACTGCTTGGTGATGTAACCCTCGGTCAGCTCCAGATAACGGGTACCCTTAGCAACGGTGCCATAGAGTGTACCAGTCTGTGAGCGCAGACCCTTACCCAGGTCTTCCAGACCAGCGCCGATAACCAGACCGCCCTCAGAGAAAGCACTCTGTGTGCGTCCGTAAACAATCTGCAGGAACAGCTCGCGCATAGCGGTGTTGATAGCATCGCAAACGAGGTCGGTGTTCAGAGCCTCGAGGATGGTCTTACCAGGCAGAATCTCAGAAGCCATAGCAGCTGAGTGAGTCATACCTGTGCAGCCGATGGTCTCGACGAGTGCCTCCTGGATGACGCCGTCCTTCACGTTCAGGCTCAGCTTACAAGCACCCTGCTGAGGAGCGCACCAGCCAATACCGTGGGTATAGCCCGAAATGTCCTTGATCTCTTTGGCCTGAATCCACTTGCCCTCTTCGGGGATGGGAGCAGGACCGTGGTTGGGGCCTTTGGCCACAACGCACATGTTTTCAACTTCCTTAGAATAAATCATTGTTACCTATTTTAAAATAGTGAATTTGTTTTCGTGGCTGCAAAGTTACACATTTTCATTGAAAATACCTAAAGTTAGGTAGATTTTTTTATTGAAAGAAAAAAGAAAAGGGACGGATGCTTGGTCCGTCCCTCTTTTTATGTGCATTTTGTTATGTCTAGATGATAACTTTGCCCCTGTTTCTTACTTAATCAGTTCCACGCTACGCTGCAGGAACTTGTCCAAAGCTTCGCCCTTTAGCATGCCGTTCTGAAGCAGGGCGAGGTCAATGAGCTGGTGTACCACCTCGTTATTAGCGGCGAAACCACTAATCACGCTCTGCTTCTTCTCCTTCTGCTCGTCGATGGCCTTCTGCGTGTTGGCCTTGTCGTCCTTCACTTCCTGCGATATTTCCTCAGGCTTCTTACCCTCGGTTTTCTGGTTCAGGGCAGCCAGACGTGCCTCCTGACCCTTGATCTCGCTCTCGATGGGCTGAAGCTCAGTTGAAAGTTGAGCGTTGAAAGTTGAAAGGATATCCTTCACCAGACGGTGGTCGCTGTTCAGTACGATGTTAAATGAGTCAGGCATCTGACCGTAGAAGCCCATGCCACTCTGATAACGGCTCATCTCCTTCATACGGCGCATCCACTCGTTCTGCGTGATGACCACAGGACGCTGCTCGGCACCCAGGGCGTTGACCTCAACAATGAACTCGGCCTTGTCGAGCTTTGGCATCTGACTCTGGAACACGGCTGACAGATTGTCACGCTCTGTGTCACTCAGGTCGGTCTTGGGCTTGTCCTCCTTCTGAATCAGATGGTCCACGGTGTCAGAATCCACACGTGTGAAGCGGCTCTTCTCAAACTTCTGCTCCAGCGTCTGGATGCAGGGCACGTCGAGCTGTCCGTCGAACAGCAGCACGCTGTAACCCTTATCCTGAGCGGCCTTGATGTAAGAGTACTGGTCGTCCTTGTTGGTGGCATAGAGATAGATGAGGTTGTCGTCCTTATCCTTCTGTGCAGCCTCGATAAGTGTCTTGTACTCATCGAAGGTGAAGTACTTGCCCTCTGTATCCTTGAAGAGTGAAAAGTCCTTGGCGCGGTCGTAGAAGTTCTCCTCAGTCAGAATGCCGTAGTTGATGAAGAGCTTCAGGTCGTCCCACTTCTCCTCGTAGGCCTTGCGGTCCTCGTTGAAGATAGCCTTCAAGCGGTCGCTCACCTTCTTGGTGATATACGTAGAAATCTTCTTCACCTCGCGGTCGCTCTGCAGATAAGAACGGCTCACGTTCAGAGGAATATCAGGTGAGTCGATGACACCATGCAGCAGGGTGAGGAACTCAGGCACGATGCCTTCCACCTGGTCGGTCACGAACACCTGGTTGCAGTACAGCTGAATCTTGTTCTTCTGCAGCTCCAGCGAGTTCTTGATGCGGGGGAAGTAGAGGATACCCGTGAGGTTGAAGGGATAGTCCACGTTGAGGTGAATCCAGAACAGGGGCTCGTCGTGCATGGGGTAGAGGGTGCGATAGAACGACTTGTAGTCCTCGTCCTTGAGCGATGATGGCGCCTTGGTCCACAGGGGCTCTACATTATTTATAATATTGTCCTCTTCGGTGTCCACCTGCTTGCCGTCCTTCCATTCGGTCTTCTTGCCGAAGGCTACGGGCACAGGCAGGAATTTGCAGTATTTGTTGAGCAGTCCCTCGAGCTTGAACTTTTCGAGGAATTCCTTCGAGTCGTCGTCTATATAGAGGATGATGTCCGAGCCGTGGGCCTCGCGCTCAGCGTCGTCAATCTCATAGGCAGGACTGCCGTCGCAGCTCCACTTCACAGCCTTCGAGCCTTCCTTCCAGCTCTTGGTGATAATCTCCACCTTCTTCGATACCATGAAGCTGGAGTAGAAGCCCAGACCAAAATGTCCGATGATGTTGTTGGCATTGTCCTTGTACTTCTCAAGGAAGTCCGTCACACCCGAGAAGGCAATCTGATTGATATACTTGTCAATCTCCTCCTCAGTCATGCCGATACCGTGGTCGCTAATGGTGATGGTACCCTTGTCGGCATCCAGGCTCACACGAACGGTCAGGTCGCCCAGCTCGTCTTTGTAGTCGCCCTTTTCCTTGAGGGTCTTCAACTTCTGCGTAGCATCGACGGCGTTCGACACCATCTCACGCAGGAAAATCTCTTGGTCGCTATAGAGAAACTTTTTGATGACGGGGAAGATGTTCTCGGTTGTAACCCCAATGTTACCTTTTTGCATATCTTGTTGTATTTTAATGTTCCGACATGCAAAAAGCAAAATTCGTGCCAAAAGTCAATCGGCTGCGTGCCCAAAGAAATATTGTCCGCGTTTGCGGGTGATGCTGCCATAGTTGATGGCATGCTTGGGACAGTGGTGATAGCACGCCAGGCAGTTGGTGCACGAGCCGTCGTGCTGCCATTGGGGCAGGGCGTCCGTCAGCTTGACGTCGCCAGTGGGACAAACCTTCTCGCACTTGCCGCAATGGATGCATAAATCCGCATCGACGCTGAACTTCTTGTCAGTAATCATCTTGGCATTGAAGTAGGCTCCGATAACGTGGGTGAAGGTCCATGGTGTCAAGCCACGTGTGGTCCTGACAATGTTGGTCTTTCGGTCTGTAATCTCCTTGCCGATGGCTTCTAAGTCCTTGCTGGCCTGCGATATCTTTTCATGCTCTCGCTCAGGTGTGTCGGTATACATAAACGGCAGACACACATACGATTCCGGCATGATGAGCGAATAGAGGCTTGAGGCCTTCAGTCCCTTCTTCCCAAGGTCTTTGTTCAGCAGCTCCATCGTGCGTCCTATGCTGTCGCCGCAGGTCACCAATGCAAAGACAAAGGTGTTGGCTTTCACCAGAAACGTTGCCTTGCTGATAAACGCCCTGACGATATGCGGCGGCTGCCAGCCATGAACGGGAAAGCAGAAGCCCAAGCGCTCGCCGTCCTGTAGTTCATACTTGCACTCGCCCTTCATCTCGTCTGGTATGAAGAGTAGTCTCTCGCCCGTTGCCTGAGTCAGCGTCTCGGCTGCCCATCGTGTATTGCCTGTACCTGAGAAATAGAAAATCATGGCACAAAATTACAAAAAAATCTCCAACCTCAAACATCAAGTCTCAAATATTTTGTACCTTTGCAGCCGAAATGAGATATTTTGTCACTTTAAGCTACGACGGAACCCGTTTTCACGGCTGGCAGATACAGCCCAACGGCATCTCGGTGCAGGAGGAGTTGCAGCGAGCCTTGTCGCTGTTGCTGCGTGCCGACATCCAGATTACTGGTGCCGGACGTACCGATGCTGGTGTTCATGCCCGTATGATGGTGGCCCACTTCGACTTCGAGGGCGCTGTCGATTGCCAGCAGCTGCGTTATAAGCTGAACCGCCTGCTGCCCCGCGATATTGCCATACAGACGGTGGAACCCGTGAGCGATGAGATGCATGCCCGCTTCTCGGCCACCTCACGTACCTATTATTATTATATACACACCGAGAAGTCGCCCTTCGAGTGTCATTACTCCTGTGAGCTGCACTATCCGCTTGACTTCAACCTGATGAACCAGGCTGCTGCCATACTGCTCGACTATGAGGACTTTGGCGCCTTCTGCAAGAGTCATGCCGACGTCAAGACCACGCTCTGCCACGTTACTAAAGCCGAGTGGCACCAGCTGTCGCCGTCGAAGTGGTATTTCGAGATTACCGCCAACCGTTTTCTGCGCAACATGGTGCGTGCGGTGGTAGGCACGCTGATTGAGGTGGGTCGCGGCCGCTTGTCTCTTGACGATTTCCGCAAGGTCATCGAGGGTAAGCGTCGCACCGAGGCTGGCGAGTCCATGCCAGGTAATGCGCTGTTTCTTCAGGATATCAAATATTAAGTCGAAAAACCAATGTGGTTAATATTAGCATTTCTCTCTGCCGCATTCTTGGGCATCTACGACTCTTTGAAGAAGAAGGCCCTCAAGGATAACGCGGTCATCCCCATACTTTTTCTCAACACGCTGTTCTCGTCACTTATCTTCCTGCCCTTCATTGTGCTGAGTGCATCGACGGAAGTGCTCGACGGCACCATCTTCCATGTGGCCAGCGGCGGTTGGGAGGTACATAAGTACATCGTGCTCAAGGCCCTCATCGTGCTGTCATCGTGGGTGCTGGGCTATTTCGGCATGAAACACCTGCCGCTCACCATCGTTGGTCCTATCAACGCCACACGTCCTGTGATGGTGCTCGTTGGTGCCCTGCTGTTCTTTGGCGAACAGCTCAACGTATGGCAATGGATAGGTGTGACGCTGGCTGTCCTGTCGTTCCTGCTTCTGAGTCGAAGTGGCAAGAAAGAAGGCATCGACTTCAAGCACGACCATTGGATCTATATGATTGTGGGTGCTGCCGTCATGGGAGCCATCAGCGGCCTCTACGACAAATACCTCATGGCGCCAGAGTCAGAGGGCGGGGTAGGGCTCGACCGCATGATGGTGCAGTCGTGGTACAACATCTACCAATGCTTCATGATGCTGGTCATGCTGATGCTGCTGTGGTGGCCCAAGCATAAGGAGACCACACCTTTTCATTGGGACTGGGCCATCATTGGCGTGAGCATCTTCCTGTCAACAGCCGATTTTATGTACTTCTATGCCCTGAGCATTCCTGCCGCCATGATCAGCATCGTTTCTATGGTGCGCCGAGGCAGCGTCATCGTGTCGTTCCTCTGTGGTGCTGTGCTGTTCCGCGAAAAGAACCTGAAATCCAAGGCTATAGACCTTGCTCTGGTGCTGTTGGGCATGATATTCCTGTATATCGGCAGCAGGTAGAAAGGGGTGCTGTTTGCGAACTTTTGCAAACCGAAAAATAAAATGCGAATTATTGCGAATCAAAAAGTTTGCGTAATTCGCTTTTTTGTTATACCTTTGCGACATGAATCAACTGATGACCATATTGACTCAGCGTGAAGTGTTCCTTCTGGTTATAGGTTCCATCACCTATATCGTGCTCTTCATCGTCACCGTGCAGAACAGCCGACGTAAGATTCTGCTGCTGCGACAGCGATTAGATAAGGTACACGCGATACAGGAGGAGAACGAGACCAAGAGCCTGCAACGTATAGAACAAAACAAGGTTAAGATTGCAGAGCTGGAGGAACTGCTCAGGAAGCTGGGCGACGAGAACTCCATGCTGCGCTTGGAGCTGGAAGAGAAGAAGGCCAAGTTGGACTATGCCAACAAGATGGCCATTATCGAGAACGAGAAACGCAGTCAGGCCGAGACCGCCATCTTCGAGTCCGACGTCTATCTCCGCCTGAAACAGCTGCTCACAGAAGGCCGTAGCTTGGGCGAGGAAGACTGGCAGCAGCTGTCGTCTATCGTGAATAATATCTATACGGGCTTTACAGAAAAGCTCTATAGCCTCTATAACATGAGCGAGCAGGACTACAGGGTATGCCTATTAATTAAGGTACGTGTGCAACCTAAGGATATTGCCACCCTGACGGCCCACTCCAAAGAAAGTGTCGCCTCCACCCGCAGCCGCCTCTACCAGAAAATCTTTGGCAAGAAAGGCTCCACGCGCGACTGGGATGAGTTCATCCTCTCATTATAATTCGTAAATGTATCATTCTTTAAAATAGATTTGTTATGATTGAGTATTTAGCTAACAACATGTGGCAAGTATGGGCTGTAGTAGCCGTCTTGGGATTGATCCTTGAGTTGTCGTCTGGCGACTTCTTCATCATGTGTTTTGCCATTGGTGCCTGTGGCGCTGCCATTGTGTCGCCCTTTGCAAATATCTACGTCCAGCTGGCTGTCTTCGTGGTTATCACCGCCATTAGCATCTTTGTGGTGCGCCCCTTCGCCCTTCGCTATCTGCACAAGGCCGACGATGACCGTGTGAGCAATGTCGATGCCATGATAGGTCAGCAGGGCCGTGTCAGCGAAACCATCCAGGCTGGCGGCTATGGCCGTGTAGCCATTGGTGGCGACGACTGGAAGGCTGTATCCTCCTCCTCTGACGAGATACCCGTTGGCACACGCGTCCGTGTGGTCAAGGTCGAGAGTATCATCATCACCGTCGAGCCCTTTTAATAACATTTTCAGATAAACCATTCAATTAAATATTAAAACATTATTATTATGGATCCTTTCTTTTATTTTTTGATTGCAGCAGCCGTGTTAGTGCTGTTCTTCGCCAAGATGGCGCTGGTTATCATTCCCCAGTCAGAAACCAAGATCATTGAGCGTCTGGGTCGCTATCATGCCACCCTGAAGCCAGGTATCAACCTCATCATCCCCTTCATCGACAAGGCTAAGAATGTGGTGGTGCTCAAGTACGGACGCTATGTCTATTCAAACACCATCGACCTGCGCGAACAGGTGTACGACTTCCCCAAGCAGAACGTGATTACCAAGGATAACATCCAGATGGAGATCAACGCCCTGTTGTACTTCCAGATCATGGACCCCTTCAAGTCCACCTACGAAATCAACAACCTGCCCAACGCTATCGAGAAGCTCACGCAGACCACCCTTCGTAATATCATCGGTGAACTTGAACTCGACGAGACGCTCACATCACGCGACACCATCAACACCAAGCTGCGTGCCGTCCTCGACGATGCCACCGACAAGTGGGGTGTTAAGGTCAACCGTGTCGAGCTGCAGGACATCACGCCTCCCAGCTCTGTGCTCAACGCCATGGAGAAGCAGATGCAGGCCGAGCGTAACAAGCGTGCACAGATCCTGACCTCTGAGGGTGAGAAGGCTGCCGAGATCCTTGCTTCTGAAGGTGAGAAGACCGCTACCATCAACCGTGCTGAGGCTGCCAAGCAGCAGGCCATCCTTACTGCCGAGGGTGAGGCTCAGGCCCGCATCCGCAAGGCTGAGGCTGAGGCCAAGGCCATCGAGCTCATCACCGATGCTGTAGGCAAGAGCACCAACCCCGCCAACTACCTCCTGGCTCAGAAATACATCCAGATGCTCGAAGAGCTGGCCCAGGGCGACAAGACCAAGACCGTCTATCTGCCTTACGAAGCCACCAACCTCATGGGTTCTATCGGCGGCATCAAGGAACTCTTCAAGGGCGAGTAAGTCCTCCTTTCCTTATAATAAAAAGGGCATCGATTTTGAAGTCGATGCCCTTTTAACGAGAAAAACCACAAAAATATATAATTATTTGGATAATTCAATATAAATCAGTAACTTTGCCGGCAATAAGTTTCTTGCGTCCCTTTGGTTCTTTCGTCCCCTTCGGTAGAAAGCGGCAAAGCCGAGCGGCAAGCGAGCATCGCTGGAGCGGGTTTTTCTTCTCGCTTATTGAATAAATTTTTCACGTTCGGAAAAAAAAACGAGCTTTTTTTCGCTTACTTACTCAAAATTTTCGTATCTCTGGCTTCGTCGAAGATACTTTCACTCGACAATAAAATCAAAAAAACTGATTTTTGCTTTGTATTGTACTCGTTTATTCGTATCTTTGCAGGCGAATTATGGTCATAAAATTTTAAACATCATAATTATGAAAGCAGAAGAAAACAAGAAGAAAGTGGAGCTCAACGATGAGCAGCTTGACAATGTAGCAGGTGGAATGTGGGTACAGTCGGAAAACAACTATACTCCCAAAAAATAATCACGCGCTAAAATTCTCTATTGAGTCAAGCGACAAGGTGAAATATTTGAAAAGAAAAGGCATCGACTTCAAATCGATGCCTTTTGCTATATGATTAACACGTTGTTTACTGATGCTGGTCGCGCAGCAGGTCGTTGACCGTCTTAACGGGATTGAACGTGCCTAAGGGCACCTCGACGAAGATGGTGCTCCAGTTGCTCATGGCACCATTCCACAGGCCCGGCAACTCGAGGGCCTTGAGTTCCTTGCCGCCTTTCGACTTGCTGGAGATGAAGCCAGTGGTCTTGTCAACAAACGCGGGGAGGTTGAAGGGCTGACCCTTATAGTCCTTGACGGCGCAGACGAGGTCAACAGGGTTGAAGTGCGTGCCCTGTGTGAACATCTTCATATACTCGGCATTGTTGGTGTCAATCTGACTGCTCTCGAGAATCTGCAGGCTGACGGTGCCATCCTGGTTATAGGTGAGGAACGGACCGCCACCAGGCTCGCCCACATTCTTCACCACGCCACAGACTCGCATGGGGCGGTTGAGCTTGCGACGCAGGTAGTCGGCATCGACCTTGTTGCCCTTGGGGTTGGTGCAGAGGTTCTTCTCTACGAACTCAGCAATCTGGGCGATTTGGGCCTCTGATGGGTTACCATCGAGGATGCGCAGATAGTCGAAGGCCTGCTTCTGCAGGGTGACCAGCACACCTGCGATGACTTGCTTCCACTCTACGGTCTCGGGCTTCAGACGGTCGGGCACCACATTGTCGATATTCTTGATGAAGATAACGTCGGCCTGAATCTCGTTGAGGTTCTCGATGAGTGCGCCGTGTCCGCCTGGACGGAACAGCAGCGAGCCGTCAGCCTCGCGGAAGGGTGTGTTGTCGGGGTTGGCGGCAACGGTATCAGTAGAGGGCTTCTGCTCAGAGAAGGTGATGTCGTACTTGATGCCGTATTTCTTGGCAAAGCCGTCGGCCTTCTCGGCCACCTTGGCCTTGAAGAACTCCAGATGATCGTGGCTGACGGTGAAGTGCACATGGGCCTCGCCGTTAGAGGCGGCATAGAGCGCACCCTCCACCAAGTGCTCCTCCATAGGCGTGCGTGGACCCTCGGCATACTGGTGGAACAGCAGCATGCCCTTGGGCAGCTGACCGTAGTTCAGACCTTCTTTCTTCAGCATATTGGCAGCCACAGCCTTGTAGTTGCCTTCGGCTATGAGTGCTTCGATGCCCTTGCCCTCGTTCTTCTGGCAGACGGCGTCGAGTGCGTCGTAGAAGGCGAACTTCTTCAGATCAGCAAAGTATTTCTTCTCGAAGTCGGTGGTAGGCACGTCGTAGTCGGCATCGACAAAGGCGAACATGTTCTTGAACATACGACTGGCGGCACCCGAGGCGGGTACGAACTTCACCACGCGCTTGCCGGCAGCCTTGTAGTCCTCCCATGCCTTTACATATTGCTTACGCTCCTGCTCGTTGGGAGCCACGATGCCGTTGCCCACCGATGCTGCAGCCTCCAACTTCAGGAAGGGGAAGCCTGTTTCAAACTGTTTGAGTTGTGTTTCAATCTGCTCTTCGCTAATGCCGCGCTGAGCAATCTGCTTAAGATCTTTTTCCGTTAACATTGTAGTAATATTTTATTTTTGAATGAGTTCCAGAATCTCTTCATCGGTAGCCAGGTTGAAGTCGCCAGGAATGGTGTTCTTCAGCGTTGAGGCCGCCAGCGCATAGTCTACCTGCAGCTGGTTGTCGTGAGGATAGGCTGTGACGGCATGCAGCAGGCCAGCCATGAAGGCGTCGCCCACACCCGATGGGTCGACCACGCCGTTGATGTCGTTGATAGGCGCCTTGAGCAGCTCGTAAGGGCCGTCAGACGTCTCGGCAGTATAGAGTAGGGCGGTGAGCAGGTGATGGTTCGATGCCACCATGTTGCGCATACCCATAAGCCATTTCTTACAGCGTGGGAACTCGCGGTGCAGGTCTTCGAACCATTCGCGGTATTCGTCCATCTGCATCTCGAAGTTGGAGTCGAGGGCTGTGAATGGCGGCTGCTTACGCTCACAGATCCATTCAAACTCGATGGCGTCGCCAAACATCAGGTCGCAGCGGCTCAGCATGCGCTTCAGCGTCTCTCGTGGGTCGGCACCATACTTCCACAGGTTCTTGCGGTAGTTGATGTCGAAGGCCACCTTCACTCCCATCTCGTCGGCAATGTCGAGTGCCTCGAAGGTGGCGTCGGCAGTACTCTGCGAGATGGCTGCCGTGATGCCCGATACATGGAGCACGGAGGCGTCTTTCAGTATCTCGCGCCAGGGTATCATGCCGGGCTTCAGCTCCGAGCAGGCCGAGTTGGCGCGGTCGTAGATGACCTTTGCCGACCGCATGCCGGCAGCAGGTTCCATATAATAGGTGCCGATGCGCTGTCCGCCCCATTGTATATAGTGGCAGCCCACACCCAGTTGCATCAGGTTCTGTGCACCAGCATGTCCTACGGGCGTCTCCGGCAGTCGGGTGATATACTCCACCTCGTTGCCCAGCGTGGCCAGCGATACTGCCACGTTTGCCTCGCTGCCACCATACTTGCTGGTGAAATAGTCGCCCTGCGAGAGGCGTTGATGGTCTAATTTTGAGAAGCGAAGCAACAGCTCGCCAAAAGTCACGAATTTAGTCTTCATATGGTGTTGTGTTATATTCTTTCTACTTGCTTGACGCCCTTCACCGTGCGTAGTTTCTTGATGAGGGCTTCCAGTCGGGTGTTGTCGTTGATCATGATGGTGAGCGTGCCACGGAACAGTCCGTCGTTCGAGTCGATATTGATACTGCGCAGCACCAGTCGCTCGTCTTTCGAGATAATCGAGGTGAGGTTGTTCACGATGCCCAGGTCGTCGTTGCCGATGATGCGCAGCGTGATGGCATACTGGCTGGAGCCCTTGCCGCTCCACATGGCGCGAACGATGCGATAGCCAAAGCGACGGCGCATCTCTGGGGCGTTGGGACAGTCGCAGCGGTGAATCTTGATGCCGCCGTTGATGGTGACGAATCCAAACACCTTGTCGCCATAGATGGGGTTGCAGCACTTAGCCAGCTGGTAGTCCACACCTTTTAGGTCCTGACCAATGACCAGCACGTCGGACGAGAGTTGAGAGTTGAAAGTTGAAAGTTTAGAGTTGTCAAACTCAAATTCCTCGGCCGAGCGTGCAATATTGTCGCCTGTGACGGTCTTCTCGCTCTGCTGCAGCTCTAGGTATTTATCGAACACGTCCTGCACATCGAGTGTCTCGTGGGCAATGTCGCGATAGAAGTCGCTGGCCTCTTTATAGCCTAGCTTCTTCATGGTGCGCATCATCAGGCTCTCGTCCTGCTCAATCTTACGGTTCTTGAACTTACGCTCCAGCATCTCCTTCACCATCAGAGCCTCTTTTTGCTGAGTCTCCTTCAGAGCCAGACGAATCTTGGCTTTGGCCCTGGCGGTCTTGACAATGTTGAGCCACTCCTGCTTAGGATACTGCGTTGACGAGGTCTGAATCTCCACCTGGTCGCCTGAGTGCAGCTCCTGACGGAAGGTCACCACCTTATTATTAATACGTGCTCCCGTACAGGCCGAGCCCACCTTAGAGTGAATGTGGTAGGCCATATCGAGCACGGTGGCGCCCTTGGGGAACTTCAGCAGGTCGCCCTTGGGGGTGAAGACGTAAATCTCGTCGTCGTAGAGGTCCATGCGGAACTGATCCATCGCCTCCATGCCGCTGGCGCTCTCCAGCATCTGACGGATGCCGTTGAGCCAGTCGTCCATGCCGCTCTCGGCCTTCACGCCCTTATAGCGCCAGTGGGCTGCCACACCACGTTCGGCCACCTCGTCCATACGTTCCGTACGAATCTGTACCTCCACCCATTTCTTCTCTGGTCCCAGCACGGTGATGTGCAGACTCTCGTAGCCGTTTGACTTGGGCACCGAGAGCCAGTCGCGCATGCGTTTGGGGTTCGAGGTGTACATATCTGTGATGATGGCGAAGGTCTGCCAGCATTGCTGCTTCTCCTTCTCTACAGGACAGTCGATGATGATGCGGATGGCGAAGAGGTCGTAGACGCCCTCGAAGGCGCACTTCTGCTTCTTCATCTTCTGCCAGATGGAGTGTATGCTCTTGGTGCGGCCTTTCATGTGAAACTTTAAGCCCGCATCCTTAAGTTTCTGTTCTATAGGACCAATGAATTGCTCAATGTATTTGTCGCGTGCCTGCTTGGTGGCGTTCAGCTTGTCCTTGATATGATAGTAGGCGTCGTGCTCCAGATACTTCAGCGACAGGTCCTCCAGCTCGCTCTTCAGCTTATATAGACCCAACTTATGGGCCAGGGGCGCATAGAGGTAGGCGGCCTCTTCTGATACCCGTCGCTTAGCCTCCTCATTATCCGTGTCGCGAATCTGTCGCATCAGGTTCACACGACTGGCAATCATGATGAGGATGACGCGCATGTCCTCGGCAAACGACAGCAGCAGGTTGCGGAAGTTCTCGCTCTCCACCACAGGGTTCTTCTGGTAGAGCTCCTGGATGCGCTGCAGACCGTGGAGTATGCGACCCACGGCAATGCCATAGGTGGCTGCCACATCGTCGACAGTCAGGAAACCCGACTCTACGCAGGGGTTCAGCAGTATGGCCAGCACGGCATCGCGGCGCAGTCCTATCTCGTCAATCACGAGCAGGGCCGTCTGCAGACTCATCACAATGGGGTTCAGTCCGAAGATGTCGCGCCTCACCTGATTCTGCTCCAACGCATGCAGCAGATGACTGCGCAGATGCATCTCATCATCGCATTCCAGCGAGGGTGCTATCTTCGTCTTCAGTTCTGTATAGAGGGCTAATGTCAGGTCCCTCTCTTCTATGGTGAATTCTAAGTGTTCGGTCATGTTATTTGTGAACTTGCCGACAAAAATACAACTTTTTTACGTAAAAGCCATCATAAAAGCGGAAAAAATACAGAAATATCCCGATTTTTTATTACCTTTGCATCGCAAACAAACATCTACTAAGAAAATGAGGAAAACCAACACTCTCCTTATCATCATTGTCGTGAATGTGCTTTTTGCAGTCACGGCGATGGCTCAGCGTACCGTTCAGGACCTTAACCTTGGTTGGCGCTTTCATGCTGGCTCTCTAGTCAATGCCGCCAGTCCTTCACTCGATGACAGCAGTTGGCGTATCGTCAACCTGCCTCACGATTTCCAGATAGAACAGCCTTGGGTGGCACCTGCCGCCGACGAGAAGGCCGACAATAACGACCCTGCCGCCAATATCAAGAGCAGGCTCAGCAGTCGTGGCTTCAAGGAGATGGGCACTGGCTGGTACCGTCTGCACCTTAATCTTGCTGACTCTTTGAAGGGGCGCCGTCTGCTCATTGACTTCGGTGGTATCATGTATTTGGGCGACGTCTATCTGAACGGACAGAGAGTAGGGGGCACCAACTATGGCTATGTAGGTTTTCAGGTCGATGTGACCGACAATATACGCTGGGGTGAGGATAATGTGCTGGCTGTGATGGCCGACACGCGTGCGCCTGAGACTTCGCGCTGGTACACTGGTGGTGGACTCTTCCGCATGGTTCGCCTCATCAGCACCAACCGCGACGTGTTCTTCGAGCGTCATCCGCTGAAGATCACCACTCGCGACAACCGTTTCGTCACTATTGCTGCCGAGGTCAACACCCGTGGGCGCGACAAGACCATGCCTGTGCAGATTCGCATCACCGACCCCCAGGGTCAGCAGGTCTATGAGGGACGTGCCGAGGTGAAGCGCAGCAATCCCTCGCGCATCATCGAACAACAGTTGGCAGAGGTCGAGATTCCCAACGCCCAGTTGTGGGATACCGACCATCCTAACCTCTATACCGTCCATCTCACCCTCTATAATGAGAAAGGTGTGGCTGTGGACCATTGTTCTGAGCGCTTCGGCATTCGTACCGTTGAGATCACTCCCCAGCAGGGACTGCTGCTCAACGGTCACAAGGTGCTGCTGAAGGGCTATGCCAACCACCACTCGCTGGGTGCCCTTGGTGCCGCAGCCTATCCGCGTGCCATCGAGAAGCGCATCAAGCTGATGAAGCAATATGGCATCAACCATATACGCACCAGTCACAACCCCTACAGCCGCGAGTTCATCGAGCTATGCGATGAGAACGGCATCCTCGTGGTTGACGAGCTCTACGACAAATGGACGCGTCAGAATACTGGTGGACGTGTAGGCTTTGAGGCTTTGTGGCAGACTGATGTGCCTGAGTGGGTGAAGCGCGACCGTAACTCGCCATCCGTCATCCTCTGGAGTCTTGGCAATGAGTTGCAGCAGGATGCCAACCAGCCCTACAACGACTTTGGTGTCACTATGTTCCGTCTCATGAAGACCCTTTTGCAGCGCTACGACTCCACCCGTCTGGTCACTGTGGCTATGCATCCGCGCTATCGCAACTGGCAGACCGACTCGCTGCCCTGCGACCTTGCTATGGTAACTGATGTGCAGGCCTATAACTACCGTTATATGTACTTCCCTGGAGACGGCAAGCGCTTCCCTTGGATGACGTTCTATCAGAGCGAGGCCGCTGTGGCTACTATGGGTCCCAACTTCTTCGAAATGGATCTTGACAAGGTGATGGGACTGGCTTACTGGGGTGCTATCGACTATCTGGGCGAGAGTCAGGGCTGGCCTGCCAAAGGCTGGAACCAGGGCGTCTTCGATATCGCCCTCAATCCCAAGCCCAACGCTTACCTTATGAAGTCCATCTTTATGCCTAACGAGCCTGTGGTGCATATCGGCATCGTTGAGCGTTTCGGCAATCAGATGTGGAACGGCGTGCAGACGGGTACTGACGCTATGACTGACCATTGGAACAGGGAGGAAGGTCAGCGTGTGGGACTCATCACCTATACCAATGCCGATGAGGTAGAGCTGCTGCTCAACGGCAAGAGTCTCGGTATCAAGCAGAACCCTGTTTCTGACCCCAAGCAGCGCAACCAGATTCGCTGGATCAATATCACCTATGCCCCTGGAACGCTCGAGGCCGTAGCCCGTACCAACGGTAAGGTGGTGGCTCGTCATAAGATAGAGACCACTGGTCCTGCCGTGAAGTTAGTAGCCCAGAGCGATAATTCTGAATGGCGTTCAGATGGCCTCGACCTGCAGCATGTCCGCATCGCTGCTGTCGATAAGAAAGGACGTGAGGTGCCTACGGCCCAAGGGCTCGTCACCTTCTCCGTCGAAGGTCCTGCCGATATTGTGGGTGTCATCAATGGTGACATCACCTCGCCTGAGCTCACCGTAGGAAATACCCGCAGCCTCTACAACGGCTCCTGCAGCGTCATCCTCCGTTCGCAAACCGTCAGCGGCAAGGTCACCCTCAAAGCCTCTGCTCCTGGCCTCAAACCAGTCAGCATAGATTTCTCACTTTAGGGAAACCTTCGTGAAGGTACTTGTATTCGAAATAAATACAAAATAAATGAATTTTTGTTTTGTATTGTTCTCACTTATTCGTACCTTTGCACGGCAAAACGAAAACGACCAAAAACGATGAAAAGAAGAATTCTTCTATACCTTATTATATTTATGGGATGCCTGGGGGCTGCGGCCCAGACGACTGCCGAGAAAAACGAGGCCCGACAAACGTTTGACAAGGTGTATGATATGGTGTTCGGTCCGCAGGGCTCAACGCTGCGCTATGACGTGAACATCATTGGCCTGTACAAGACCCACGGCACTATCTGGTATAAGGGTAAGAAACAGCGCTTCTCGGACGAACGTGTCAACACTTGGAACGACGGCGTGACAGCCTATATGGTGTTCAGAAAGAAACACACGGTGGAGATTCATCACGCTAACTCGGACAAGAAGGACAAATACTCGGGTAAGTTCAAGTTCGACCTGGAGGATTTTGACTACAGCATGAAGTCGGAGGATGGTGACATCCTGCTGATACTGAAGCAGCATCGCAAGGCCAAGGGCACCATCAAGGAGGTCAGGGCACTCATCGACGCCCAGACGCTAACACCGAAGTACGTAAAAATCAGGGTGGCCCTGTTCTGGGCGAAGATCAGAATCAGCAACTTCAAGTCGGGCGGCATCTCTGACGATATGTTCGTATTCCCTGCCGACCGCTACAAGGAGGGTTATAAGTGGATTGACAAACGAGAATAATAGGAGGAAAAATGGAAGATAGTCTGTTGAACAAATACCTGGACGAGATAGGACGGGAGCAGCTGCTGACGGAAGAGGAGGAACAGCGGCTGTCGGCTCGTGTGCTGAAGGGCGACGAGCGGGCTTTGAACAAACTGATTGAGGCCAACCTGCGATTCGTGGTGGTGATAGCCCGTCAGTATCTGGGTAAGGGGCTCTCGATGGAGGACTTGGTGAGCGAAGGTAATATGGGACTGATGAAGGCTGCCAGGAAATATGATGCCTCGAAGGGTCTGCGCTTCGTGAACTATGCCGTAGTGCCCATCCGTCAACAGATAGAGAAAGCCCTGAAGGTGGAGAGTGCCGAGCAGCGTGTGGAGAACAGAAGCGACGGACAGACACGATCGGTGGATGCCCCGCTGGGTACGAAGACCAATATGAGTCTGCTGTCGGTATTGGTTGACACCAACTCGCCCCTGGCTGACGAAAGGGTGTACCAATCGAATGTGGAGGCGGCTGTGGAATATGCCCTGCGTTCGCTGGACGAACGTGAGAGTCACGTGGTGAACGCCTACTTCGGCATTGGTCAAGAACATGCCACGATGGCCGAGATTGCTGAGGAGATGAACCTGAAGCGCGAACGTGTGCGCCAGATTCGTGACAAGGCAATCAGAAAGATGAAGAAAGCCTATAGACGCAGGCTTTCTGATTTGCGCTAAGATATTTTGTTAAATGTTTAAATGTGCTTGTGCACAAATAAATGGGCCTCTGATATCACATCAGGGGCCCATCACAACACAAACACAAAATCAGTCTATCTAGAGACTGTATATCGTCAATTTCTGAATTGTCAAATTACTGAATGCCGTCTGCACGCAGCTTCTCCTGCCACTTCCAGGCGCTCTTCAATACTTCCTCGGTGGGAGTGTCGGCCTTCCAGCCCAGTACCTTGTTGGCCTTGTCGACATTACCCCAAACCTGCTCGATATCGCCTTCGCGACGAGGAGCATACTCCCAGTTGACCTTCACGCCAGTAGCCTTCTCGAAGCCCTCAACAACCTCGAGGGTAGAGAGACCGCGACCTGTGCCGATGTTGAACACCTCGACAGCGTCAGTATCGGGCTGGTCGAGCACACGCTCCATAGCCTTCACGTGAGCCTTAGCCAGGTCAACAACATAGATATAGTCGCGAATACAGGTGTGGTCGGGCGTGTTATAGTCGTTGCCGAAAATCTTCAGTTGCTTGCGGATACCCATAGCCGTCTGGGTGACAAACGGGATGAGGTTCATGGGAACGCCATTAGGCAGCTCGCCGATAAGAGCTGTGGGGTGTGCGCCGATGGGGTTGAAGTAGCGCAGGATGATGCTCTTGATGGGAGCGCCGCTGTGGATATAGTCCTGAATAATCTCCTCGTTAATCTGCTTGGTGTTGCCGTAGGGGCTCATAGCCTTCTGGATGGGAGCGTTCTCCGTAACAGGCAGGTTCTCCTGTGAGGGCTGACCATAGACGGTACAGCTTGAAGAGAAGATAATACCCTTGACATCGTACTTAGGCATCAGCTCCAGCAGGTTGATAAGCGATGTGAGGTTGTTGCGATAGTAGAGTAGGGGTTTTTCTACGCTCTCGCCCACAGCCTTTGAGGCAGCGAAGTGGATGATACCCTCAATCTTGGGATATTTCTTGAAGACGCCTTCCAGAGCCTCCATATCGCAACAGTCCACCTTCTCGAAGGCGGGACGGATGCCAGTAATCTTCTCGATGCCGTCGACTACATTAGCGTTTGAGTTCGACAGATTGTCGATAATCACTACTTCGTAGCCTGCTTCCTGCAGTTCTACGGTGGTGTGGCTGCCAATGAATCCGGTGCCACCAGTAACGAGGATAGTCTGTTTCATTTTTCCTTATAGTTTAGAAGTTTTGTTCTTATTTGTGTGCAAAGATAATAAATAAATTCAAAACAACAACGATTATCGGCTACTTTTTTCCCTTTTACCCTAAAACCGCCGATTATTCGATGCCTAACAGGCCGCGCAGACCACTATCTACACCCGAGAAACCCATAAAGGCGAGACTGAGCAGACCAGCAGTGACCAGCACGATGGCCATTCCACGCATGCCCTTGGGGATATCAGTCAGCTCCAGCTGCTCGCGAATGGCGGCAAAGACCGTCAGCGCCAAGCCGAAGCCGATGGCGGTAGAGAGGGCATAGACCAACGACTGACCCAGGTTCATCTCTTTCTGTATGACCAGGATGGCTACACCCAACACGGCACAGTTGGTGGTGATAAGGGGCAGGAAGATGCCCAGCGCCTGATAGAGGGCAGGGGAGAGCTTCTTCAGCACAATCTCTACCATCTGCACCAGCGATGCGATGACCAGGATATAAACGATGGTCTGCATATACTCCAGATTAGCAGGTACCAGGGCGTATGTCTGCACCAGCCATGTAACCAGCGTGGCTAGCACCATGACGAAAGCCACAGCTGCCGACATACCCAGCGAGGTACCAATCTTCCTGGAAACGCCCAGGAACGGACAGATGCCCAGAAACTGCGCCAGCACAATGTTGTTGACGAAGATGGCGCTAATGAAAATCAAGATATATTCCATTGTTTCTTTTCGTTATCTCGTAATTCCGTTATTCCGATAATCCGAATTATTTCTTCAACCTGTTAACGATGGCGATGAGGTAGCCCAGGGTGATGAAGGCTCCTGGCGCCAGCACAAAGAACAGGATGTTATAGTTCTCAGGGATGAAGGCCCAGCCGAAGATGGCACCTGAGCCCAGCACCTCGCGTACCATACCTAAAAGGGTGAGGGCCAGCGTAAAGCCCAGTCCGATGCCGAGACCGTCGAAGAGCGATGCCAGCGGCGTGTTCTTGGCGGCAAAAGCCTCAGCGCGTCCCAGGATGATGCAGTTGACCACGATAAGCGGTATGAAGAGTCCCAGCGCCTTGTCCACATCAGGCAGATAAGCTTTGATGACCATCTGCAGCAGGGTGACGAAAGCTGCGATAACCACAATGAACACAGGGATGCGAACCTTGTCGGGCGTTAGGTTCTTGATGCACGAGATGACCACATTGGTACAAATGAGTACTGCCATAGTGGCCAGCCCCATCGCCATACCGTTGGAGGCCGACGTGGTGGTGGCCAGCGTGGGACACATGCCCAGCATCAGGACAAATGTGGGGTTGTCCTTGATGATGCCGTTTTTGATAATATTCAGATAGTTCATAACTTCTAACTTCTTACATCTTACATCATACATCTTCATTTCCATCTCACTTCACCTCTCTCTTCGAGGCACCGCTTTGTCCGTCGGCTTCTGGCTTCGACGTCAGCGCCGAGTATGCATTATTAATAGCAGAGAGGAAGGCGCGACTGGTGATGGTTGAGGCTGTGATGGCCTGCACCTCCAACGCGTTTTCTGGCTGTTTCTTGGTGACGGTGAGCAGATTGTCTTCTGAGAGTCGCTTGCCGATGATATTGCCCTTGGAACCATTCTGGAACCAGGTCTCAGCCTTGGCGCCAAGACCTGGTGTCTCTGACTGCTTCAACAGACGATAGCCCAGGATGGTACCGTTATTGTCGAAACCCACCAGCACGACCAGTTGCCCGCCAAAACCATTGACGGTATCTTGAATGGCCACACCGAGGGGCTTACCCTTCATGTCGTTGACACGGAAGACGGAGTAGTAGGCAGTCTTGTGTCTCTGCTTGTCCTGCATGGCGATGATTGTGTCTGGCTTCTCGCCAACCTTCACCTGTTGTCCGCCCATCACAGCTTGGATACCTTCTGCCAGTGCTTTCTTCTCCTGTTCGGCAATGGCACTTGCGGTAAGGTGGTTCATATAGGCTAGGATGCAACCCATGATGGCAGCCACACCTGTGAGTACCAACACCATATTTAATAATGATGATTGCAGTTTCTTCATTTGGCTTCCTCCCCGAATCGTTTTGGTTTTACGTAACTGTTGATAAGCGGAGTAAACGCATTCATGATGAGAATGGCGAACGACATACCCTCTGGATAGGCTCCCCAGTTGCGGATGATGATGGTGAGCAGTCCGATACAAACACCATAGATGAGTTGACCCTTAGGCGTCATGGGCGAGGTGACATAGTCGGTTGCCATGAAGATGGCACCCAACAGCAGTCCGCCACTCAGGATGACGGTGGTGGGAGCAGCATAGGCGGGGTTGACTAGGTGCATCATGCCGCTAAACAAAAAGACGGTGCCGATGATGCTGACAGGGATGTGCCACGTGATAATCTTACGCCACAGCATGAAGGCGAGGCCGAGGAGCAACGCCAGGCCGCAGATCTCGCCAATGGTGCCAGCGCCACCACTCATAGAGTGTTCGCCCAGCAGCATGCTGAAGGCATCGGGCAACTGGTTCAACTTATTGGGGTTGCCAGTCTGGATGGCCTCCTTCATCAGCGCTAGCGGTGTGGCTCCTGTCTCTGCATCGGTATATTTCAGCAGGTTGCCTGGCAGCGGCCACGAGGTCATCTGCGCAGGAAAGGCCACCAGCAGCACACAGCGTCCTACGAGGGCGGGGTTGAAGATGTTATTACCCAGTCCGCCGAAGGTCATCTTGCCCACGCCGATGGCGAAGAGCGCTCCGATGATGATAATCCATACGGGCAGGTTCGATGGCAGGTTCATGCCGAGTAGCAGACCTGTCAGCGCTGCCGAGCCGTCGAGGATGGTGTTACGTTTGTTGCCTAGGATAAAGCGGTTGATGGCCCACTCCAGCAGCACGCAGGCTGCCACGCTGGTGAGACAGACGATGGCCGAGCCGATGCCGAAATAATAGAACGACACCAGTAGGGCAGGCAGCAGGGCGATGATGACGCCGTACATGTTGCGCTCCACCGAGTCGGTTCCGTGGGCATGTGGTGAAAGGGAGACTATGATTTTTCCCATCTTTTATTTCACTATTTGACTATTTCACAATTTGACTATTTCACAATTTGATTATTTCACAATTTGATTATTTCACAATTTGACTATTTCTTCGTCGCTCTGCTGCGAATAATGCCGTTGACCGTCTGTTTGCCCTGACGGATATTGTCGAGCAGCGGACGATGGGCAGGACAGGTGAACTGACACGAGCCACACTCAATACAGTTGATGATGGCCTCGTTCTCAGCACGCTCCCATTGCTTGAAGGCCGAGAGCTTGGCCAGCAAATAAGGTTCCAGTCCCATGGGACAGACGCTCACGCACTTGGCGCAGCGGATACAGGGCTGAGGCTCTTTTCTGCGAGCATCGTCATCGGTGAGGATGGTGACAGAGTTGGTACCCTTGCAGATAGGCACCTCGGTAGAAGTGAGAGCCTTACCCATCATCGGACCACCAGCCAGCAGTTTGTTATCGCCCTCGGGCATACCGCCACAGAGGTCTATCAACTGCTGCATCGTCGTACCCATGCGCACCAGGAAGTTGCCTGGCTTCTGCAGTTGTTTACCTGTAACGGTGGTATAGCGCTCGAATAAAGGCTTGTGCTTCATAACTGCCTCATACACAGCATAGGCGGTACCAATATTCTGAACTATTGCTCCAACGTTGACGGGGATGGCAGGAGGCGCTGGCACCTGTCGACCTATGACGGCATCGACCAGTTGTTTCTCGCCGCCCTGGGGATAGCGTTGCTTCAGGGGCACGACCTCAACCTGATAGTTCGTGGAGCCGAACACCTCGACACATTTCTGTGTCAGTAGGGCGATGGCCTTGGGCTTGTTGGTCTCGATGCCGATATAGCCGCAAGTGACCTTGGCCGCCTTCATCAGCAGTTCCAGACCCACGAGAATCTCGTCGGCATGTTCCATCATCAGACGGTAGTCGGCGGTAATATACGGTTCGCACTCCACCGCGTTGATAATGACGCATTCGGCCTTAGTGGGTGGTGGCGGCGAGAGTTTGACATGCGTGGGGAAGCATGCGCCTCCCATACCTACGATACCTGCTTCCTTGACGCGTTTCACAATCTCCTCGGGTGTCAGCTCCGGATGGTCTACAAGGCGCTCCAGTTTGTCAGAGCGGTCTATCGTCTCCTCCCATTCGTCGCCTTCCACATTGATGATGATGGCAGGCTTGCGATAACCAGTGGCATCGATGGCATTGTCGATGGCGGCTACCGTACCGCTGACGGAAGAATGGATGGGAGCCGAGATAAAGCTGCTGGCTTCGGCTATCAACGTGCCCACCTTTACCTTGTCGCCTTTCTGTACGATAGGACGGGCTGGCGCACCGATATGCTGTGACAGGGGGAACACGGCCTGATGGGGCAGGGGAGCTACTTGCGTCTCTGCCTCGTGGGTCAGCTTGTTCTCCTCAGGGTGAATGCCACCTATACTAAATGTCTTGATATTCATGCTGTGGCCTCCTTTCTTTCATTGGTTGCCGTTTCCTGCTTGGGAACATTAGTTGTCGTCTCCGGCTTGGGAGCTGGGAAATTAACGGCTTGGATGGCTTTGGTAGGACATACAGCCACGCACTTGCGACACAAGCGACATTTGCTGTAGTCGATATAGCTGACATTGTTGCCAATGGTGATGGCACCAAACGCACATTCCTTCTCGCATTTTTTGCAGGCGATACAAGCTGCCTTACAGGCCTTGATGGCAACGGCACCTTTGTCCTTGTTGACACACGACACATAGATGCGGCGGCCCTTGGGACCTTTCTTTCGCAACTCGATAATGCCGCGAGGACAAGCCTTCGAACACGCGCCGCAAGCCGTACATTTCTCTTCG
>Ga0310786_10003350_pt1 | contig 23386 bp, 20 predicted proteins | sample AusTroGonzalo_MG_FD_203881 | JGI IMG/M metagenome (GOLD analysis project Ga0310786, IMG submission 203881) | Bovine rumen microbial communities from tropical cattle in Woodstock, Queensland, Australia - Gonzalo_03 (v2) (version 2) | ecosystem: Host-associated > Mammals > Digestive system >...
ATGACGGCTATCAGTCGTATGGCGTGAAGATGGAGACGGGTGTGGTGCGTCGCTCGTGGGCCGACTACCTACTTGTAGGTATGATTGCCTCGGCCGATAAGCGCAATGTGCAGACGGGTGCCACGATGGATGCCGTGTATGGCGGCGTGAAGAATCGCAGTTGGTCGCTCATCCCCAGCATCCGCTATAAGAAGAACGACCTCCTGGTGCCAGGCTTGTCGCTCTCACTCTATGGCACTTACAGCATGGTGAATACCTATAATGTGGACACCCTGGCACGCCGCTATAACTGGCGTGGTGAGTGGGTGAACAGTACCTCGGCAGGCGAGGCCTATCTGACGGATGCCACCATTCGCGAGCGCCAGTGGCAGGCCAATGCCAACGTGGGCTACATCGTCAGCGACCACCATTCGCTCACCCTCAACAACGTGTTCTCGGCCCTCCGTCGTAAGAGCAGCGACGCGATGTATCCTGACGACGAGATGAACAACGTGCCTCAGCAGTTGACAAAGAACATCACGGGTCTGGGCTATCAGATTCGCTACAATCGTTGGAACGCCAACGTGTTTGCTAAGATGTATCGCCTGTATAGCTCGACGAACAAGCTGATGGACCAGTTTACTGAGAACCAGCGCTGGGAGAAGCTCACTGACCGCAAACAGCGTTATGGCTATGGTGCCGCCGCCACCTATTATATATTACCCTCGTTGCAGGCCAAGGTGAGTTTTGAGCGCGCCTACCGCATGCCCGAGGCCGTGGAGATGTTTGGCGACGGACTGGTACAAAAAGCCAATCCCGACCTGAAGCCTGAGAGCAGTAACAACCTGAATGCAGGTCTCCTGTTCGACCACACCTTGGGCGACCATCGCCTGCAGGCCGAGGTGAACTATATCTATCGCGACACGAAGGATTTTATTCTTAAGGGCGTGAGCATGTCGAGCAACCCCACCACCAGCTACGACAACCTGGGTAAGGTGCAGACACGTGGCGTTGAGGCCTCGCTGGGCTATGCCTACAAGGAGGTGTTCCATCTGAATGGTAACCTGACCTATCAGGATATCAAGGACAGAATGAAGTACGAGACATCAGAAAATACGTTCGTGGGCGATGGCATCAGCGAGAACATCACCTACGGACAGCGCCTGCCCAACATCCCTTATCTCTTTATGAACGGTCATGCCGACTACCAGTTTGTGGACCTGGGCGCCAAGGGCAACACGCTGTCGCTGAACTACGATGTGAATTACGTTCACGACTACTACCTGTCGTTCACAGGCCTGGGCGCCAAGGCCACCAAGAAAGTGATTCCAGAGCAGTTCTCACACAACGTGTCGCTGGGCTACAACCTCTGTGACGGTCGCTACAGCATCGTGGCCGAGTGTCAGAACCTGACCGATGCCAAGCTCTACGACAACTACCGCCTGCAGAAGCCTGGCCGTTCGTTCAACGTGAAGTTCCGCCTTTATTTAAGTAAGTAAACCCCAAAAGAAGAAAAACGATGAAACAGATATATAGCATGATGCTGCTGATGATGGCAGCCTTTTCACTCACCTCGTGCGAGGATGACCTCACCGCCGAGCAGGAGACACCCTTTGCACCTTATGTGCTGAGCCTGGGTGTGACCTCGAATGGCAATACCACCTACTATGTGGTGTCTACCGACAACCTGATGGAGGGCACCATCAATGCCGTGGGCAAGGGCATCGAGCAGAATGGCTATCACGACTATCAGCAGGGTGGCTGCAGCATCTTTTGCATTGGCGGACTGGGCCTGACCAGTGCCACGGCCGTGGTGCGTGGTGCCGATGGCCTGCTGAAGGAGCAGGGCGAGTTTGTGTTCGACGATAAGCTGAGTGGCTTCTGTCAGGTGGACCAGAACACGATGGTGGGACTGGAACTGCCTGCCAACAAGGAGAGTGGCTCGCAGCTCACCTTCTATACCGTGGATGCTAACAGCGCCGCTATCCTCAGTAAGAACACGCAGACGGCCGTTGCTCCCATCGACCAGTTGGACTGGCCCTCAGTGACAGGCATGATGTATAGTGGTGGCAACCTCTATGTCACCTATACGCCGATGAATAGCCTGACATTCGAGACGGCCTATACCGATACGTGTTTTGTGGCCGTATATAGCTATCCCTCCATGCAGTTCCAGACGCTGATGAAAGACACACGTATGGGTCCTGGCGGCTCGTGGGGTGCCTTCAACGGACTGCTGAAGGACGAGGCCGACAACCTCTATGTGATGTCGAACTTGGCCCTCTCTAACGGCTATTCGCAGAGTACCAAGCACGCTGGCTTCCTGCGCATCAAGAAGGGTGAGACGGCGTTCGATGCCGACTATTTCTTCGACTTCGAGGCAGCCACGGGTGGACTGAAACCTGCACACGTGACCTATGTGGGCAACGGACTGGTGTTTGCCGAGGTGAGCACGCTGAACCCTCAGACGGCCAACGACCGCTGGGGCGACAAGAGTCTGAAGTGCTGCATCATCGACCTGGTGAACCAGACGGTGACGGATGTCGAAGGCATCCCCGTTCACAACGGCAATGGCGGACGCCGCTTTGCCTGTCTGGTGGAGGGTGGCTATGTCTATCTGCCTGTGTCAACGGCCGATGGTGTCTATATCTATCGCACCGATGTGGCTACAGCACGTGCCGAGCGTGGTGCCCGTGTGTCAACAACCTTCGTGGGTGGCTTCTTCGCCCTCGATTAAGATAAATCATAAATAAGAAAAGAGGCCCACTTCAACGGTGGGCCTCTTTTTTTTATTCTATATACGCTAGTATCAGGTTGGCAATCTGGTCTTCCGTCTTGCCAGCCATATTGATCACCAGGTCGTAGTTGCGCGTGTCGTAACGCGAGGTGCCCGTATACTTGTTGATGTAGTTCTCGCGCTGGGCGTCCACCTTCTCGATGGCCTTCCTAGCCTCCTCCTCGGTGAGTCCCTGTTTTCTCATCAGTCGCTGGACGCGCTGCTCCAGGGGGGCCGTAATCAGAATGCTCAGGTGGTTGGGATGGTCCTCGAACACAAAGAAGCCGCTGCGGCCTGCGATGACACACGATTCCGACTCGGCGATGCCTTTCAGAATCTCCACTTCGCGCCTGAAGATGTCGGCAGCATTATACATGTCGGGCGTGTCGATGACGGAGTTGGCCATGGAGCGTTCAAGACCAACCACGCGCTTGAACTCCGACCACCAGTTGTGCTTGCGTCCTTTCAGACTCTCAATCTCCTCGGCGGTGAGGTTATATTTCTCCATGAGTGCTTGTATGAGTGCCTTGTCGTAGAAGGGCACACCCAGTTTCTCGGCCACCTTTGAGCCAACGGTGCGTCCGCCTGAGCCAGCCTCACGGTTGATGGTGATGACAAATTTCTCGTTCTTGTTCATATCTGTAGGATTGGTGGGTTGTTAAAAGAATAGGAGGGAAAGAAGATAGGCCACGATGGTCGACGTGGTGACGCAGACCAGTCCAGGCATCATAAACGAGTGGTTCAGCAGATACTTGCCGATGACGGTGGTACCAGAACGGTCGAAGTTGACGGTGGCAATATCCGACGGATAGTTGGGGATGAAGAAATAGCCATAGACCGACGGCAGCACGCCCAGGAGTACTGGACCCTCGATGCCGAGGGAGTAGGCCAGGGGCAGCATGGCCACGACAACAGCTCCCTGCGAGTTGATGAGCACAGAGACCAGGAAGAATACAAAGGCGATGCTCCATGGATATTCCTTGACGATCTCCGTCAGGGCCGTCTGCATCTCGCCCAGATAGTTCGAGAAATAGGTGTCGGCCAGCCATGCAATGCCATAGATGGCCACCACAGCCACCATGCCCGACTGCCACACAGGTCCTGCCACGGCTTTCTTGGGCGATGCGTTACAGAAGATAATCATCAGGGCGGCAGCCGTAATCATCACTATCTGGATGACGATGCTCATCTTCAGCGCCTTGCCGTCCCACGACGGGAGCAGGGAGGGCACAGCGGCAAACAGGACGATGACGCAGAGGGCTGCCAGGAAGATATAGACGGCGCGCTTGGCCTCAACGGGAATCACCTTGTCGAGGGTGGTGGCGCTGCTGCCATAGATATAATCGCGCTGCTCAGGAATCTTTAGTCGTGCCTGAAAGACGGGGTCTTTGTCGAGGTCGAGTCCACGCTTATACGAGGCCGTGGCCGCCAGCATCAGTCCACACAGGCAGGAAGGGATGCTCACCATCAGCACCTGAGGGATGGTGATATCAAAGCCGTTGCTGTTCGAGATGCTCACAAAGGCCACCACGGCAGCGGCTATGGGCGAACAGGTGATGCCCACCTGCGAGGCGATGCTCGCCACACCACACGGACGCTCAGGACGGATGCCTTTCTTCAGGGCGATGTCGCAGATGATGGGCATCAGCGTGTAGACCACATGACCCGTTCCCACCAATACGGTGAGGAAGAACGTGCTCAGGGGTGCCAGGAAGGTGATGCGATCCGGATGCTTGCGCAGCAGTTTCTCGGCCACCTGAATCAGCCAGTCCATGCCACCCGAGGCCTGCATGATGCCTGCACACGTAACGGCGGCGATGATGATGTAGATAACCTCCGTTGGTGGGGTGCCTGGCTTCAGTCCAAAGCCCAGAACAAGTATGGCCAGTCCTATGCCAGAGATGGCTCCAAGGGCCAGTGATCCGTATCGTGATCCCACCCATAATGCTCCCAATACAATGAGGAGCTGCAAAATCATAATTAGCATGTACGGTCAGTATTAGGTTAGTAATGATGCAAATGTAGTCATCTTTTCAACAAAAAACAAATAAAACGACGAAAATTTTCAAATACTTGTGTGAATAACTAAAAAATAGGGCACAAACTACTTAAAATTCTTTAAAAACTAAAGCAATTAGTTGTATCGAACTAAAATTTTTAGTTACTTTGCCAACGGATACAGATATTGGCGCTCCCTTTTGAAAATGAACCAAGGTGAAATGAGTAGAAAGGACAAGAGCTGAAACGAACTTAAAACGTTGAAACAATGAAAAGACTAACCACGAAAGAACGGGAAATTATGGAGCTGTACTGGGAGCACGGCCCAATGTTCGTCAAGGAACTCCTGGAGTACTACGACGAGCCGCGACCCCACTTCAATACGCTGTCAACGACGGTGCGCATCCTCGAGAAGAAAGGATTCCTGGATCATAAGCAGTATGGCACTTCCTATCAGTATTTCCCACTCGTCACGGAGAAAGAATACGGACGCAGCAGTTTGACGGGCATCATCAAAGACTATTTTAATGATTCCTATATGAGTGCCGTCTCGGCCTTCGTGAAAGAAGAGAAAATCTCCGTGGAAGAGTTGAGGGAACTGATTGATAAGATTGAAAGTAAAGAAACACTTTAGAAGAAATAATAAAGTGTGTAACCATTAAAAGGAAAAGAGTATGATGGAGTTTTTGGCATACGACCTGAAGGTAGCTGTGTTGGTGGCAGTATTCTATATGTTCTACCGACTGTTACTGAGTCGCGAGACGTTCCATGGCGTCAACCGCGTGGTGTTGCTCCTCACGGCAGTGGCCTCGTTTGTGCTGCCGCTGTGTGTCATCACACTGCACAAGACGGTGGTGATCAACCTCGCTGAGGGTGATGTGGCCATCGGTTGTCTGGGTGCCGAGGTGGTGGAAGACGCTGCGATGCCGTTCTGGCAGATGGCCGCCATTGCTATCTTCTTCATCGGCATGATAGTCACACTGGGCTATACGATCATGAGCGTGGTGCGTGTGTGGCTGCTCATCCAGCATAGTGAGCATCATCAGCAGACAGATGGTACCGTGATCTGTGTGGCTCCTGGCGACGTGTCGCCATTCAGTTGGATGAAGTATATTGTACTCTCTCGTAGCGACTATGAGGCTAACGATGCCTCTATCCTCGCTCATGAACGGGGACATATCCGTCGGCACCATTCGCTCGACCTGCTCCTCGTTGATTCGCTCACCGCTTTGCAGTGGTTCAACCCCGCCATGTGGATGCTGCGCCAGGACTTGCGCGCCATCCACGAGTACGAGGCCGATGCAGCGGTACTCTCTCAAGGCATCAATATGCGCCAATATCAGTATCTGTTAATCCAAAAAGCCGTCAGCCAGTGTGGGTACTCGGTGGCCAACGGTATTAGTCATAGTACCCTTAAAAACCGCATAAATATGATGCTACATAAGAATTCTAGTCGCGCCAGCTTGCTGAAGCTGCTGGCACTGACACCCATCGTGGGTATGACCCTGGCCCTGCAGGCCGAAACCGTAAACGACTACGTGATTGAACAGCCGCAGAACCAGACAAAGGTAGTGAAGAAGGGCAACCAGAATGCCCAGGTGAAGGTAGGTACGAAGAAGGTCGAGGTAAAGGCTGCCAAGCCTGCTGCCCAGGCTCAGACCAAAGCCAAGAAGGACGCTACTGTCAAGAACGTCGTGGTGAAGGCTAAGAAGGATGCCCCCACCGTTTCGAATGTTGTTGTGAAGACCAAAAAGGATCCTCTGGCAGAAGGAGAGGTGGCCATTGGTGTTATCGACAATGACAAGGATGACCGAGTATGGGATGTTGTTGAACAGATGCCAAAGTTCCCTGGTGGCGATGGGGCCCTGATGGATTTCTTGCATAAAAGTATCAAGTATCCGGCTGAGGCTGAGAAGGCAGGCAAGCAGGGACGCGTCGTTGTGGTGTTCGTTGTCGGCAAGGATGGCGCTGTGAACAATGCCAAGGTGGTGAGAAGTGTTGACGAAAAGTTGGATGCTGAGGCTCTGCGTGTTGTCAACGCCATGCCGAAGTGGCAGCCTGGTAAGCAGAATGGTCAGGATGTTAACGTGAAGTTCACCATACCCGTGACGTTCAAACTCAATAAACCTGCCGAGAAGAAATAAGAGACATAACTATATGTATGTTGTTCTAACCGAATCGAACTTTTTCGATTCGGTTTTTTTTGTCTGTACAGAAAAAATTCTTACCTTTGCATGCACAAAACCGTAAACAATGGAAGAACTGCTTCACTACGTCTGGAAACACAAGCTGCTGCCGCTGACAGAGCTGCAGACCACGGACGGACGTGTCATCGAGATACTGGACCCTGGATTGCATAATCGTAATGCAGGGCCAGACTTTTTTAATGCCAAGGTGAAGATTGGCGGCACCCTGTGGGTGGGCAACGTGGAGATTCATATGAAGTCGAGCGACTGGTATCGCCATGGGCACGACCGCGATGCGCACTATAACAATGTGGTGCTCCATGTGGTGGCGCTGGCCGACATGGAGGCTAAGACGCAGGACGGCAACTACCTGCCGCAGTTGGTGCTCCAGATTCCCCAACCCCTGAAGGATAATTACGAGGAACTGCTGCACAACGACCAGTATCCGCCCTGTTATCGCATCATCCCTGACCTCACCCGACTGACGGTTCACTCTTGGATGGCTGCCCTCCAGACGGAGCGACTGGAACAGAAGACGGAAGCCATCCAGAGGCGAGTGGACCAGTGCGACGGCTCGTGGGAGGATGCCTACTTCGTGACCTTGGCACGCAACTATGGCTTTGGCGTCAATGGTGAGGCCTTCGAGCAGTGGGCGCTCAACGTGCCGCTGCGTGCTGTGGGTAAGCATCGCGACGACCTGTTCCAGATCGAGGCCATCTTCATGGGACAGGCAGGACTGCTGCAGCTGGAGAGCATCCCTGAGCGTTATCAGGCCGATGCCCTGAACGAGGGCTACTTTGCCAAGTTGCGCAATGAGTACCTCTATCTGGCCCATAAGTTCACGCTGACCCCCATGAGTTACGAGCCGTGGCAGTTCCTGCGTTTACGTCCGCAGAACTTTCCCCATATCCGTATTGCCCAACTGGCCAACCTCTATTACGAGCGCAAGGCAGGACTGAGTGTGCTGCTGGATTGCGAGACGCTGGACCAGTTGCGCCAGGTGCTCCAAACGCACGTCACACCCTATTGGGAAACGCACTTCCTCTTTGGTGCCGAGAGTCCGCAGAGCAGTAAAAAAACATCGGTTTCATCGGCCAATCTGCTCATCATCAACACGGCCATCCCCATGCTCTTCGCTGTGGGTCGTCATCGTCAGAACGAGAAATACTGCGACCGTGCTTTCGACTTCCTCGAGCAGTTGAAGGCAGAGGACAACCACATCATTCGCATGTGGAAGGCCTGCGGCCTGGAGGTGAACACGGCTGGCGACTCGCAGGCCTTGATACAGCTGAAGAAGCAATACTGCGATAAGCGCGACTGCCTTCGCTGCCGCATTGGCTATGAATACCTGAGGAAAGGTGAGAGATGATAGATGAAAGATGACAGTTGAAAAATTAAAAATAAACAGCATATGAATTATATCTTTGAAGCGCGCATGGAAGTGCGCGACTACGAGTGCGACATCGAAGGCATTGTGAACAATGCCCAGTACGTTCATTATTGTGAGCACACACGCCACCTCTTCCTGAAGGAGTGCGGCCTGTCGTTTGCCGATATGCACGCCAAGGGCGTCGATGCCGTGGTGGCTCGCATGCAGTTGCAGTATAAGGTGCCCCTGCGCCCTGACGATGAGTTTATCTCGCGCCTGAACCTCACGAAGGAAGGCATCAAGTATGTGTTCCATCAGGACATCTATCGCGCTAGCGACGAGCAGCTCTGCTTCCGTGGCAAGATCGAGCTGGTGTGCCTGGTCAACGGCCGACTGTCGAACAGTGCTGACTACGATGCAGCGTTTGCAAAGTATATCGCATGAACGAGCAGGAAGTCTATTACACCATTGCCCTGACGCGCATGACGGGCTTCAACTTCCAGACGGCACTGCGCCTCTATAGGGAGTTGGGCAGCGGACAGGCTGTCTATGAGCATCGGCTGGATGTGAAGGATGTGCTGCCTGAATGCACCGACCGCCTGGCCGAGAGTCTGAAGGACTGGACGGTGGCGCTGGCGCGTGCTGCCCAGGAGATGGAGTTCATCACCAAGCACCACGTACAGCCGCTGCTGCTGGGCGATGAGGCCTATCCGCAGCGCATGGTCGAATGTCCTGATGCGCCCATCATCATGTATTATATGGGTACGGCTCCCCTGAACCAGCGGCGTGTGGTGAATATCGTGGGCACCCGTCAGTGCACCATCTATGGTCAGGACATCATTCGCCGCTTTGTCCGTGACCTCAAGCAGATGTGCCCAGAGGTGCTTATTGTCAGCGGACTGGCCTATGGCGTGGATATCTGCGCCCATCATGAAGCGTTGGAAAACGGCTACGAGACGGTGGGCGTCTTGGCGCATGGCCTGGATGTGATCTACCCCAGTAGTCATCGCGATGCGGCCAAGCTGATGGTGAAGCATGGCGGACTGCTCACAGAGTATATGACCGAGACGCGTGCCGACAAGCTGAACTTCGTCAGGCGCAACCGTATTGTGGCGGGCATGTGCGATGCCACCATCCTGGTGGAGAGTGCTGCCAAGGGTGGGGGACTCATCACCGCTGGCATCGCGATGGACTACGACCGTGCCGTCTTTGCCTTCCCTGGTCCTGTGGGGGCGCCTTATAGCGAGGGCTGTAACAACCTGATTCGCGACAATGGGGCATCGCTCATCACCAGTGCCGACGATTTTGTCAAGGCCATGGGATGGCAGATGGACGCCAAACTGCGTCAGGCACAGACCGAGGGCATTGAGCGTTCGATGTTTCCAGAACTGAGCGACGAGGAACAAAAAATCGCCAGAATCCTCGATGAATTCGGCGATTTTCAACTCAACCAGTTGTCGGTAAAGTCAAATATTCCTATTGGCCAACTCACGGCGCTGCTCTTCCAAATGGAGATGAAGGGCGTGGTGCGTGCGATGGCCGGCGGCAGTTATCATCTCTTGAGATAAGACTTGTCGGCCTTCTTCATCCAGAGGTTCAGCTGACAGATGGCTGGGATGAGGATGAGCAGCGAAAAGCCTGTTGATATCAGGGCTTGTCTCTCTGAACCCAAAATCTGGGTGATGGTAATGTCGGGGTCCTGATAGAGGCGTGTCACCAGATAGGCCACGGTATTGTTGGCCCAGTGGTAGGCAATGCCTGGCAGGATGCTGCCCGTGCGCTCGTACATCCAGCCCAGCAGGATGCCGATGAGCAACGGATGAATCATCTGTGCCGGATTCATGTGGGCCACGGCAAAGAGCACGGCCGAGAGGATAATCATCAGCCAGCGATGCTCAGGCTTCCATTCCAGCAACTTGCGCAGCACGGCGCCACGGAACACCAGCTCCTCGGCAATGGGCGCCAGCAGACAGATCACGGCATAGCCGCCTTTCGTGTTCATGATGCCAATCAACTGCTGGGCGTTCTGTTCTATCAGCTTCTGAATGGCATCGGGCCATTCGGGCATCTGCTCCTGCAGGAAGGCCGATGGAACCACGGCGCCAAGGGCGGCAACAACGCTCCATGACAGGGTGGCCCAGGGGCGCGTCATGATGTAGTTTCTCGACACCTCGGCCCATTTCCACTTCAGGAACACGGCGATGGCTATCAGTGTATAGGCCGCCAGCGAGATGATGACGCCCACGTACGACAGACCCGTTGTTGGTTCGTCACTAATCAGCTTCTCAATGCCCATGGCCAGATACTGGCACACCACCTGGATGAACAGGAACATCAGCACATAGGCGATGGCTATGTAGGGAAATAGTTTTTTGTTCATATCGTCTTTTTTTACCTTTTTTATCTTTCTAATCCTTTTATTTTTCCAAGCATCTCTTCCGCTTGCGCTTTGTCTTTCTTAATCTGGTCGGCCAGTGCTTCGGCCGAGGGGAACTGCTGTTCGCTGCGCAAACGACCGATGAAATGGATCACCAGGCGCTGTCCGTACAGGTTGCCAACGGGCTCCAGCAGGTTGGTCTCCAGCGTGCGGTTGGTGCCGTTGAACGTGGGGCGCGTGCCGATGTTCATGATGCCGGGTTTCTGCATGCCATTGTCCAGGTCCACCATCACGGCATAGACGCCGTCCTGCGGAATCAACAGGTTGTCGTCGGGCTGCAGGTTGGCCGTGGGAAAGCCGATGGTGCGACCTATCTGCTCGCCGTGAACCACCTGTCCACTGATGTTATAGGGGCGCCCCAGACATTGGGTGGCCTCCTCAATGTTGCCTTCCTTCAGCAACTGGCGCACCCTCGACGAGCTCACGTTCTGCTCGCCCAGCGACAGGGCCTCATGGCACAGCACCTCGATGCCAATCTCCTGTCCGTGGCGCTGATAGTCCTCAAAGCCCTCCGTCCTGTCGTGGCCAAAGCGGTTGTCATAGCCCGTCAGCAGCATCCTCACGCCCAGTCGGTCGTGCATCAGCTGCATAAACTCGCCTGCCGACAGGCCAGCCATCTGGCGGTTGAAGCGCAACACCACCACCACGTCGATGCCTGTGGCCTTCAGCAGTCTTAGCTTTTCGTGAAGGTCTGTCAGGAACTCTGGCTTCCAATCCCCCTGCACCACCTGGCGCGGATGGCGCTCAAAGGTGATGGCCATCGACAGTAGTCCGCGTTCTGCCGCTTCTCTCTTCAGGCGTTCCATCAGGAACTGGTGCCCTTCGTGCACGCCGTCGAAGAAGCCGATGGTGGCAGCATAGGTGCCATCATGTACTGTCTGGTCTGGGAAAAAAATCGTCTTCATATGGGTGCAAAGTTACTAATAAGTGCGCAAAAAGCAAAAGAATCGCAGCCGTTTTACGTCTTTTTACACAAATTATTTGGATAATTCACATTTTACTCGTACCTTTGCAGCCGCAAAAAAACTTTTGCTCGGACTTGTAGCTCAGTTGGTTAGAGCAACAGACTCATAATCTGGAGGTCCCAGGTTCAAGCCCTGGCTGGTCCACACTAAAAATCAAGCACTTACGAGTTTCTCGCAAGTGCTTTTTTATGTCTGCGTAAACAATGCGTAAACATTTTATTTCAGTCTCCTCTCTTGTGTCATGGATAGTCATTGCAGGGACGCAAGGTGGAGAACCCCAAGAAGGGCATGTACATTGTGAATGGAAAAGTAGTAGTTATTAAATAATAAGGTGAAAAGAGCAATGAAAAAGATATATATGAAACCAGCGATGCAGGTGGTTGTGCTGCAGCAGCAGGGACAGCTTTTGGCTGGCAGTCAACGTGGCATGAAGTTCCTAAACGATAGTAATAATCCAGAAGGCTTCGTCAGGGATGACGACGATCTGGATGATGATGATATCCTAAGATAAAAGACAGAATAGGATTTTATTCGTAAATAAGTGTGGTGAGGTGGTCTGCGGCAAAGATGTCGCAGGCCACTTTTTGTAGGTCCTCGGGTGTGAGGCAGTCGATGTGGCGCATGATGTCGCTGAGGTCGCGCTCCTTGCCGCTGTGCAAATAGTTCTTGGCAAAGTCGAGGGCAAACTGCTCGCGACTGTCGCTGGCAATGGCCAGCTGTCCTTGCAGCTGTTGCTTTGCCTTGCGCAGTTGGGTGGGCGACAGGGGGCGCTCCATGAGTTTGCTGAGCTCGTGGCTCACCAGTCGGCAGCAGCGTTTCACATCGTGTGGGTCGCAACCAAAATACACGCACCAACAGCCTGTGTCGCCATAGCACACCATGCTACTCTCCACGCTATATACCAGTCCGTTGCGCTCACGGAGCGACAGGTTCAGGCGCGAGTTGAGGCCAGGGCCGCCCAGGATGTTGTTCAGCAGATAGAGGGCCCAGCGGCGCTTGTCGTCGGCAGCATAGGCACGCGAGCCGATGATGACGTGGGCCTGGTGGGTGCCGCGATGGCGGATAAAAGACCCAGCAGACTCACCCCCAGCCCCTCCCTGTGAGGGAGGGGAGTAGATGGTATTGTAGTCGAGGGACTCTGTGATATTATCTGTGTTTTTTCCTAATAACTTCGTTAGTTCTTTGAAGTTGATGTCGCCACTGGCGAAGAACACGCAGTTGTTGGGGCGATAGTAGCGACTGGTGAAGCGATGGGCATCCTCGCTGTTGTACTGACGCACCTGCTCGCTGGTGCCTAGGATGTTGTGGCCCAGGGGATGACCCTTGAACAAAATATTCTCGATTTCATCGAAGATTAGCTCGGCTGGCGTGTCCTCGTAACTCTCAATCTCGTCGCACACCACCTCGCGCTCCTTCTCAACCTCGCTCTGTGGGTAGGTGCTGTGGAACACGATGTCGCAAAGCACGTTGACCGCCTTCATGAAATGACGTGCCTGGATGGCGCAATAGAACACCGTGTCCTCCTTGTTGGTGAAGGCGTTCAACTCGCCGCCCAATCCCTCGATGGCGTTGATAATCTGTACGGCGCTGCGATGCTCCGTGCCCTTGAACGACAGGTGCTCGCAGAAGTGGGCCAGTCCCTCCTCGCCAGGCAGTTCGTGGCGGGTGCCGGCCTTCACGGCAATGCCGCAATAGACCACCTGCGAGTCGGAGGGCAGGTGGATGATGCGCAAGCCGTTTTCCAGTGTAATCGTATTGTATTTTGTCATTTGCGATGCAAAGGTACGAAAAATAATTCATAGTTCATAGTTCGTAGTTCATAATTAATTCGTATCTTTGCAGCCAACAAAAAATAAGAGACTATGAGAAAAGTAATAGGTATTGGCGAGACTGTTCTCGACATTATATTCAAGGACGACCAGCCCATGGCGGCTGTTCCTGGTGGTAGCACGTTTAACTGCTTGATTTCGTTGGGCCGTTGTGGCGTGAACGCATCGTTTATCAGTGAGACAGGTAACGACCGTGTGGGCCGTCGCATCATCAGCTTCCTCGAGGAGAACGGCGTGGATGCCAAGTCGGTGTCGGTGTATCCCGACTCGAAGTCGCCCCTGTCGCTGGCATTCCTTAACGAGCGCAACGATGCCGAGTATATTTTCTATAAGGATCATCCCAAGGACCGCCTGGACTTCAACTATCCTGAGGTCAACGAGAACGACGTGGTGGTGTTCGGTTCGTATTATGCCGTGAACCCCGTGATCCGTCCGCAGGTGCATGGCTTCCTCGACTATGCCAAGTCGCACGGTGCCATCCTCTACTACGACGTGAACTTCCGTTCTTCGCATAAGGACGAGGTGATGAAGCTGACGCCCAACATCCTTGAGAACCTCGAGTTGGCCGACATCCTTCGCGGCTCAACCGAAGACTTCGAGGTGATGTTTCGCAAGACCGATGCCGATGCCATCTATCGCTCGCAGGTGTCGTTCTATACCAAGAAGTTTATCTGCACCAACGGCTCAGAGCCCGTGGAACTGCGTGCCGACAACGGTTTCAAGAAGCAGTATCCCATCCTGAAGAACGACCACGTGGTGAGCACCATCGGTGCTGGCGATAACTTCAATGCCGGCTTTATCTACGGACTCCTGAAGCACAACATCACCCGTGAGGTGATTGACAACGGACTCAGCGAGGCCCAGTGGGATGCAGTTATCGACTACGCCATGAAGTTCTCGGCCAACGTCTGCAAGAGCATCAACAACTATGTGGACGAGGATTTTGCCAAGAGTATGAAATAAGCGTGATGACGACTCGAATAAGAAAACGCTTATCCGAGTAAATCCTTGATTTCATCGAGGGTGTCAACCACCTTGATGCCGTTGCGCCACTCGCCACGAATAACCCCCTTTTGCTGCAGGTCGTCCATGCAGGCAACCAATGAATTCCAGAAGCCCTTCATATTCCACAATATGAGGGGCTTTTGGTGATATTGCAGGGTGGCTGCCGCTGCCGTGGTGAAGAGCTCGTCGAGGGTGCCAATGCCGCCAGGCAGCACGATGAAGGCATCGGCCTGCAGCATCATCAGGTCCTTGCGGTCGGTGAGGTTCTCCGTGGGGATATGCACATCCAGGTAAGGACTCAGTCGCCCCATCTCCTCAATCTTACGTGGCACCACGCCAATCACCTGGCCGCCGTTCTCGTGTGCTGCCTTACTCACAGCATGCATCAGTCCTGCATCATGGCCGCCAAACACGATGGAATGGCCGTTTTTGGCAGCCCACTCGCCCAATTCATGGGTCATCTCGAAAAAATCTGGGTCAATATTCTGATTGGCCGAACAGAAAATACATAGTTTCATAGTGCAAAGGTAGTAAAATAATTCATAGTTCATAGTTCATAGTTCATAATTTATTCGTATCTTTGCACAGATTAAATATTTAAGATGAAGACATTTGAAGAATTAGGTGTGAGCGTAGAGATACGCCGAGCCATTGAAGAAATGGGATTTGTACAGCCCATGCCTGTACAGGAGGAGGTCATTCCAAGACTACTGACCAGCACACAAGACATGATTGCTTTGGCGCAGACCGGAACGGGCAAAACAGCCTCGTTCGGCATTCCGCTGTTGATGAGACTTGACTTGAGCAACCGCGACACGCAGGCGCTGGTGTTGAGTCCTACGCGTGAGCTGTGTCTGCAGATTGCCGACGATCTGCGCGACTTCTCGAAATATATGGATGGTGTTCATGTGGAGGCCGTTTATGGCGGTGCCGCCATCGAGCAGCAGATACGCGCGCTGAAGAAGGGTGTGCAGGTGATTGTGGCCACGCCAGGTCGCTTGATTGACTTGAAGAACCGTGGCTATGCTAAACTGGAAAACGTTACCAATATTGTGCTCGACGAGGCCGACGAGATGCTGAACATGGGCTTCTCGGATGCCATCAACGAGATATTCGAGTCGCTGCCTGCCGACCACAGCACGCTGATGTTCTCGGCCACGATGAGTCGTGAGGTGGAGCGCGTGGCCAAGAAATACCTGACCGACTATGAAGAGGTGGTGGTAGGCTCGCGCAACGAGGGTGCCGAGAGTGTGAACCACATCTATTATATGGTGCAGGCCAAGGACAAGTACCTGGCCCTGAAGCGCATCGTGGACTATTACCCCAAGATCCTTGCGATTATCTTCTGTCGCACCAAGTTGGAGACGCAGGAGATTGCCGACAAGCTGATTCGCGACGGCTATAACGCTGAGTCGCTTCATGGCGACCTGAGTCAGCAGCAGCGCGACCTCACCATGCAGAAGTTCCGCCAGCACCTCACCCAACTGCTCGTGGCCACCGACGTGGCTGCCCGTGGTCTGGATGTGGACGACCTGACGCACGTCATCAACTTCGGTCTGCCCGACGATACGGAGAGCTACACCCACCGTTCTGGTCGTACGGGCCGTGCCGGCAAGAAGGGCACCAGCATCTCGATTGTCCACTCGAAGGAGAAGCATAAGATTCGCGATATCGAAAAGATTATTGGCAAGAAGTTCATTGAAACGCCCATTCCATCGGCCGAGGAGATCTGTAAGAAGCAGCTCTATAAGGTGATGGACCAGATTGTGAAGACCGACGTGGACGACGATGAGATAGCGCCTTTCCTGCAGGATATCAACCGCTATTTTGAGTTTATCGACAAGGACGAACTCATCAAGAAGATCGTTTCGCTGGAGTTTGGTAAGTTCCTGGCCTACTATGCCGATGCGCCTGAGATTGAGGCACCCGTCAAGACCCAGGAGAAGAAGCCCCAGAGCGACCGCGAGAAGCGTCTGAACAAGGCCCAGAAAGGCTATAAGCGACTCTTCATCAACCTGGGCAAGAAGGACGGCTTCTTCCCTGGCGTGCTGATGCAGACGCTGAACCGCTATGTGGGTGGCCGTCAGGAGGTGGGACATATCGACCTGCTAGACACCATCTCGTATTTCGAGGTGCCCGAGAAGGACGCCCGCAAAGTGATGAGTCAGCTCACAGGCATCCGCTATAAGGGTCGCACCGTTCGCTGTAATGCCGAGGACGACAAGGATGCTGGTCAGCGCCGTGATGACAGTCCCAGAAAGAAAGGGCATAAAAAAGACGACTGGCGCTCACTGATGAACCCCAGTCGTGTGGATTTTAAAGGCGAGGTGCCCGACTTCTCAGAGGAAGGCTGGGCCCGTCGTAAGCCTAAGAAGAAATAACAGTGCCATGTAGGCCGTCGATGGCCGTGGCCTGCGTGATAATGACGCGCTTGACGCCAGCATCTGTGGCGGCGAGCGCGTTTTCTATTTTCGGCAGCATGCCGCCGCTGATGGTGCCGTCGGCCTTATACGCCTCGAAGTCGGCATGGTTAATGGTGGCAATCACTGAGTTGTCGTCGTCAGGATTGCGCAGCACGCCAGGCTTCTCGAAGGCATAGATCAGCGTCACGTCGAAACCCACGGCAGCCATGGCCTTGGCTGTCTCTGAGGCCATCGTGTCGGCATTGGTGTTCAGCATGTGGCCCTCGCCGTCGTGTGTCAGTGGTGCAATCACAGGAATGAGTCCTGCATCGATGAAATGGGCAATTTTTGTGCCGCTGGCCTGTTTGACGTCGCCCACGAAGCCATAGTCCACGGGTGTGCCGTCCACCATCTTGACAGGGCGCTTGGCCGAGAGCAGGATGTTGGCGTCGGCACCAGTGAGTCCGATGGCATCGCAGCCCAGGGCCTGCAGTCGTGCCACCACATTCTTGTTCACCAGTCCGCCATAGACCATCGTCACCACCTCGAGCATGTCGGCATCCGTGATGCGTCGACCGTTCACCATCTTTGTCTCGATGTTCAGTCGCTCGGCTATCTTTGTTGCCCTGCGGCCGCCACCGTGCACCAGTATCTTCGGTCCGTCGATGGCGAAGAAGTCCTGAAGCAGGCGACTCAGTTGTGCTTCGTCCTCAACAACGGCGCCGCCCACTTTCACAATTGTTATCTTGGGTATCATTTAAACTCGAACAGATTAGTGAAGCCAGTCATGGCAAACACCTGACGCAGGTCATCGTTCAAGCCACGGATAAACACGTGACTGCCTTTAGGTTTAGCATTTTTCAGGATAGCCAGGAAGATACGCAGACCGCTTGATGAGATATATTCCAGCTGCGAGCAGTCAAGGATGATATCATGACCGGTGCAGTCGTTCAGGGGTGTCATCTCGCTCTCAACTGCAGGGGCTGCAGCAGTGTCAAGACGTCCTTCGAAATACATCACGAAATCGTTGTTTTCTTCTTTAAATGTCGTTTTCATAAGGGTAGAATTTAGTATAATGGATAAATAATGTTCACGAGAATCAGTGCCAGCGTCAGCAGCACGATGTGCATCACGATGCCCAGGCGGGCAAAGTCGGTAAACTTAAACGAGCCAGGACCGTAGATCAGCATGTGCGTGTTGCTGCCTATGGGCGAGGCGAAGCTGATGGTGACGCTCAGCATCAGCGACATGACGAACGGCATGGGGTTGCACCCCAGCATTTCGGCCTGCTGAAACATGATGGGGAAGAACACGGCACTCGAGCCCACGTCGCTCACAAACTCGCTCACCAGCGATGCCAGCAGACACATCACCGCCATGACCACATAGGGGTTTCGGCCACACAGCTGCAGCACCTGGTTGGCAATATTGTCGGCAATGCCCGTCTTGGTGATGGCCACAGAAAAGACCACCGTGGCACCCAGGATGAGCAGCAGTTCCCATTCAATATACTTGGTGACGCCCGTGATGCGACAACAGCCCAGGAGCATCATCAGTCCTGCCGCCATCATCGTCGAGGCCATCAGCGGCATCAGGTGGAGCGATGAAATGAGGAACATCAGCACCAGGATGATGGCCGAGGTGACGGTCTTTTTGCCCAGCTGAGGCACGAAATGACTGTCGAAGAAGGTCACCGTATGGCGCGTTTCCTGCTCCAGCAGTCGGTCGCCCTTAGGCGGACACTCCAGCAGCAGCGTATCGCCAGCCTCCAGCTTGATCTCGCGTGGCTGACCATCTACGCGGTAGCCCTGGCGCGCCACAGCCACCAGCGCCACGTTGTTCTTCTGCTCAAAATGACATTGCGACATGGAGCGTCCAATCAGACTGCTGCCAAAGTCCACGTAGGCCGTGCGCATCTTGCGCTTGGTGTCGATGTCGTTGATGCTCCACACATGGTGGTCGGCAGCCGCCAGTCCGTGCGTGCGTTTCAGTTCCAGAATCTCGTTAATCTGACCGGCATAAATCAGTCGGTCGCCACCCAGCACCCATTCGTCCTTAGGCACGGGCATGATAATCTCGCGGTCGAAGCGCACAATCTCCACCAGCGAGCCGCCCTTCACGCTATAGAGGCCAGCCTCCTCCACCGTCTCGCCCACGGCAGGGTTGTCTGTGGGCACCAGCAGTTCCACAGTATAGTCGCTGGTGGTCTCGAACGACTGCTCAGCCGACCTGCGTGGGGGGATGTAATGCTGCAGCATCATCACCATGAGCACGCCCACCACGGTGAGCACCAGTCCTGGCAGCAGTGGCTCGAAGAGGTTCATCGACTGGCCCGTCTTGTTTAGATAGAGGCCTGCCACCACCAGGTTCGACGAGTTGCCCAACAGTGTGCACATGCCGCCCAGTGTGGCCGCATAGCTCAGGGGAAGTAGAAGCTTTGAGGGAGAGATATTCAGTTTGCGTGCCCAAATCTTTACCGCATCGATAAAGAGGGCCACCACGTTGACCGAGTTAAGCAGGGCTGCCAGGATGCTTGTGGGCACCATCAGTCGCAGCAGCGCGTTGTTATAGTTCTTAGGATCGCCCAGCACGTTCTTGGTGAGCCAGTAGAGCACACCCGTCTGCATCAGTCCGGCGATGATGACAAAGAAGGCCGCATGGATCACTACCGGCTCGCTGCCGAAGCCCGCCATGCCTTCCTCCTCGCTCACCACGCCAGTCACCAGCAGTACGGTGAGTGCACCCAGGAAAGCCACCTCGGCAGGAATGCGCGAGCGGGCCATCACCACAAAGATGCTGACCACCGTCAGAAGGGTGATCCAAGCCTCTATGCTGAAACCGAAGATAACCAACTCGCCTAACATCGTTTATAGCTTTTTGACGAGCGTGAGGACGTTGCGTCCGTTATTGCGTTCGTAGTTAATACTGTCCATCAGCTGACGAATAAGATGAATGCCCAGTCCGCCAATGCCGCGTTCCTCGGCCGAGAGGGTGGTGTCCACCTCTCCCTTGGCTGTGGGGTCGAAGGGCGTGCCGTTGTCGATGATGACAAAGGTGAGCGTCGTGCCATCGGCCTTTGCGTCGATGGTCACCGTGCCCTCCTCGCCAGCGGGATAGGCGTAGTTCATCACGTTGACCACCGCTTCCTCGATGGCCAGGTTCATCTTCATGGCCGTGCCCATGTCCAGACCTGTGGTCTCGCATACCTCCTCCACAAACTCGGCCAGTTGCGGCACCGTCTGTACGTCGTTGGGCAGGGTCAGACTGCGCTCATAGCGTGTGTCAGCCTCTTGGTTTGTCATGTTATCATAATTTAGTGTTTATTCCTCCTCCTGATGGGTCGGCTTACTGCTCCAGGTAGGTGTAGCCGTAGAGTCCGCTGCGATAGTTGCTCAGGAACTCCTTACCCTCCTCCAGCGAGATCTTGCCTTCCTTCACACTCTTCGACACCCAGATCTCCAGCTGGCGCACCAGCTTCTTGGGGTTATACTGCACATACTCCAGCACCTCGGCCACGGTCTCGCCGTCGAAGATCTGGTCGATGTGGTACTTGCCGTCCTTCACCGATACGTGAACGGCGGTGGTGTCGCCAAAGAGGTTGTGCATGTCGCCCAGGATCTCCTGATAGGCACCCACGAGGAACACGCCCAGGTAGTAGGTCTCGTTCTTCTTCAGGGCATGAACGGGCAGTGAGTGTGAGTTGTGACGGTTGGTCACGAAGTTCACAATCTTACCGTCGCTGTCGCAGGTGATATCCTGCAGCGTGGCGTTGCGCGTGGGGCGCTCGTCCAGTCGCTGGATGGGCATGATGGGGAACATTTGGTCGATGGCCCATGAGTCGGGCAGACTCTGGAACAATGAGAAGTTGCAGAAGTATTTGTCTGCCAGCAGCTTGTCGATGTTCATCAGCTCCTCAGGGATATGCTTCAGGTTCTTCGCCAGGGCGTTGATCTCGTGACAGACGCTCCAGTACATCGCCTCGATCTCGGCACGCGTCTTCAGATCCACGATGCCGTGCGAGAACAGGTCGAGCACCTCCTCGCGAATCTGCTCAGCGTCGTGCCAGTCCTCCAGCACGTTGCGAGGCGAGAGGTTGTCCCAGATCTCATAGAGGTCCTTCACCAACTGGTGCGAGTTCTCATCGGGCTCAAACTCCTCGGGCATCTCAGGCAGCGAGGCCGTCTCCAGCACGTCGATCACCAGCACAGAGTGGTGGGCAGCCAGCGAGCGTCCGCTCTCCGTGATGATGTTGGGGTGGGGGATGTTATTCTTGTTGGCTGCATCCACAAAGGTGTAGATACAGTCGTTCACATACTCCTGGATAGAGTAGTTCACAGAGCTCTCGCTCGATGGCGAGCGCGTGCCGTCGTAGTCGACGCCCAGACCGCCACCGCAGTCCACGAAGTCCACGTTATAACCCATCTTATGCAGCTGGATATAGAACTGTGAGGCCTCGCGCAGGGCCGTCTGGATGCGACGGATCTTGGTGATCTGCGAGCCGATGTGGAAGTGGATCAGGCGCAGACAGTCGCGCATGCCCTTCTTGTCGAGCAGTTCCAGGGCCTCCAGCAGCTCGGCACTGGTCAGGCCAAACTTCGAGGCGTCGCCGCCGCTCTCCTCCCATTTGCCACTGCCGCTCGATGCCAGCTTGATGCGGATGCCGATGTTGGGGCGCACGTTCAACTGCTTGGCCACACGGGCAATGATGTCGAGCTCGTTCAACTTCTCAACCACGATGAAGATCTGCTTACCCATCTTCTGGGCCAGCAGGGCCAACTCGATGTAGCTCTCGTCCTTATAGCCGTTGCACACGATGATCGAATCGCTCTGGCACTGTACGGCGATGACGGCGTGCAACTCGGGCTTCGAGCCTGCCTCAACACCTAGGTTGAACTTGCGGCCGTGACTGATAATCTCCTCGACCACAGGCTGCATTTGGTTCACCTTGATGGGGTAGACCACATAGTTCTCGGCCTTGTAGTCGTATTCCTTGGCTGCCTTCTTAAAGCAGCTCCATGTCTTCTCGATTCTATTGTCCAGAATATCTGGGAAACGCAGCAGCACAGGGGCGGTCACGTCGCGCAGCGACAGCTCGTCCATCACCTCGCGCAGGTCTATCTGTGCATCGTCCTTGCTGGGCGTCACGTATACGTCGCCCTTGTCGTTAATTCCAAAGTAACTTGTGCCCCAGCCGTTGATGTTGTACAACTCACGGGCATCATCCAAGGTCCATTTCTTCATCTTTTGTTTTATTTTTGACTGCAAAGATAAGTTTTTTTTCGCTTATACGTGCGTAAAATAAAGAAAAACATCAAAATATATAAGAATTTGATGTTGTTTTCGGTTTTCAAAACCGCCCTAACTCCTTCTTTATCTTCTAACTTGTTATTTCTCAAGCTATATTCTTTCTTTTTTCAAAAACAACCCCAACCCCTTCTTACGGTAAGAGAGGGTTGGGTGAGATGAGACCCAGCGGGCATCGCCCGCATAAAAGGTTAGTGGGCTTAGCCCACAAAAAGAAAAATGTCAAGAAATACTGCTAAAAACAGGTCTCTGAAAAAATGCAAACTAGAACGCAAAAATGGGTCAAAAACGACCTTTCGGAGGACCCCTATCGATTTCACCATGCAACGGAGGCTGTTTTACAACCCAACGGAGGCTGTTTTACCATGCAAAACAGGCTCCGTTGCAGTGTAACTCAGGCTCCGTTACAACCTAAACGAATATTCGATTGCGTTCTAAATCTTTACACTTTTGACCCCAATTTCGTAAGCCTCTCATTTTCAACGATTTACAAACATGCTCATATTTCGCCTGTACGCACAGAAAAAATTTTTGGCTCAGATTTTTTAAATCTCAGAGGCGCTATTGTAAAATAATATCAAAACAAAAGCGGTTGGAAAGCATGCGCTTTCCAACCGCTTGTATTGTTGTTCTCACAGGGGAATCAGATGCCCAGCAGCGAGCGAAGCTTGCTGACGGTAATCTGGATCTTCTCGTAGTTCTCCATCAGGTCGACGTTGAGCGTGAACTGTGCCTGCGTGTAGTAAGGCTCACGCTGTTTCAGTTGCGCCTTGATGAAGTCGAGTAGCTCCTCCTTACTCTTGTTCTTCAGGAGCGGGCGCTCCGTCTTACCCATGAGCAGATGACCATGCAGCACCTCGGGCGAGGCCTGCAGATAGACCACCTGGCCCTGCTGGTTCATATACTCCATATTGTCGAAGAAGCAAGGCGTGCCGCCACCACAGCTGATGATGACATCCTCGAACTCGGCCACCTCGTGCAACATGCTGCGCTCTATCTCGCGAAACCCTGCTTCGCCCACCTCAGCAAAGATCTGGGGCACCGTCTTGCGACGGCGACTCTCGATATACCAGTCGAGGTCGTAGAAGGGGATGTTCAGCTCCTTGGAGAGCGCCTTGCCGACGGTGGTCTTGCCG
>Ga0310786_10003352_pt1 | contig 23372 bp, 23 predicted proteins | sample AusTroGonzalo_MG_FD_203881 | JGI IMG/M metagenome (GOLD analysis project Ga0310786, IMG submission 203881) | Bovine rumen microbial communities from tropical cattle in Woodstock, Queensland, Australia - Gonzalo_03 (v2) (version 2) | ecosystem: Host-associated > Mammals > Digestive system >...
GCCCTTCTTGATCGCGCGCTCGATGTTGTCGTTCGGCATCTGCGCCGCCTTCGCCTTGGCGATCAACGTGCGGAGCGTCGGATTGTTGTCCGGGTTGCCGCCCTTCGCCTTGACGACGATGGTGATTTCCTTGCCGAGCTTCGAGAAAATCTTGCCCTTCTTGGCGTCCGCGGCGCCCTTGGCGCGCTTGATTGTTGCCCAGTGGCTGTGACCTGACATTTTTGTATTCTCCTTGACTTGTTATGGATGGTTGGAAACTGCTTCGGCGCCGACCTTGTGGCGGTAGGTGATGCGGCCCTTGCCGAGGTCGTAGGGCGAGATCTCGACGGTGACGGTGTCGCCGATCGCGATCTTGATGAAGAACTTCCTCATCTTGCCCGAGATGTGCGCGAGGACCTCGTGGCCGTTCTCGAGCCGCACCTTGTACATAGTGGCAGGCAACACCTTGGTGACGGTGCCCGTCACCTCTATCGCCTGGTCTTCTTCTTTCGCCATGCTGTTAGTCTGTTCCTTTTTATACGAAAAAACTTGTGTATTGTATCAAAATCCGCTCTGTGCGTCAAACGGGGGTCCCGCGAATATGGTATAATACGCGCCCGTTATGAAGGACCCGATCCTAGAAAGCTACGGCTCCGACGTCTTCTCCGAGAAGGCGATCCGCCGCCATCTGCCCAAGCCGGTCGCGGCGAAGCTCCTCGCCACGATGCGCAAGTCCACCCCGCTCGACCCCACCATCGCCGACGCCGTCGCCGAGGGCATGAAGAACTGGGCGCTCGAAAAGGGCGCGACCCACTTCACCCACTGGTTCCAGCCGCTCACCGGCGGCACTGCCGAGAAGCACGACGCCTTCCTCGAGCCGTGCGGGCCCGCCCAGGCCGTCCAGCGCTTCTCCGGCAAGAACCTCATCGGCGGCGAGGCCGACGCCTCGTCCTTCCCCTCCGGCGGACTGAGGTCCACCTTCGAGGCCCGCGGCTACACCGCCTGGGACCCCACCTCACCCGCCTTCATCAAGCGCCACGAGAACGGCGCCACCCTGTGCATCCCCACCGCCTTCTGCTCCTTCACCGGCGAGACGCTGGACATGAAGACCCCGCTCCTGAGGTCCATCCAGGCCGTCACCCGCGCCACCGAGCGGCTGATGCGCATGTTCGGCCAGAAGCGCGCCCACGTCGAGGTTACGCTCGGCGCCGAGCAGGAGTACTTCCTCGTCGACCGCCGCCACTACCTCTCGCGGCCCGACCTGCTCCAGACCGGCCGCACCGTCTTCGGCGCCGCGCCCGCCAAGCACCAGCAGCTCGAGGACCACTACTTCGGCGCCATCAAGCCGCGCGTCCTCAAGTTCATGACCGAGGTCGAGTGGAGGCTCTGGCAGCTCGGCATCCCGGCCAAGACCCGCCACAACGAGGTCGCCCCCGCCCAGTTCGAGCTCGCGCCGATGTTCGAGGACCTCAACCTCGCCGTCGACCACAACATGATGATCATGGAGGTGCTCAGGCAGACCGCCGAGGCGAACGACCTCGTCTGCCTCCTCCACGAAAAGCCGTTCGAGGGCGTCAACGGCTCCGGCAAGCACTGCAACTGGTCCATCGCCTACGGTGGGCGCAACCTCCTCACCCCCGGCGCCAACCCGCGCGAGAACGCCATCTTCCTCACCGTCCTGATGGCGATCATCCGCGCCATCGAGATGCACGCCGACATCCTGCGCATGACCACCGCCGGCGCCGGCAACGACCACCGCCTCGGCGCCAACGAGGCGCCGCCCGCGATCATCTCCGTGTTCCTCGGCGACGAGCTCAACGACGTGCTGCGCCAGATCGAGTCCGGCCGCCGCGGCAGCGACTCCTCGCGCCGCGGCCAGAAGCTGCGCGTCGGCGTCGACACCCTGCCGCCGCTCCCCAAGGACACCACCGACCGCAACCGCACCTCGCCCTTCGCCTTCACCGGCAACAAGTTCGAGTTCCGCGCCCCCGGCTCCTCCCAGAACTGCGCCCAAAGCCAGATGGTGCTCAACACCATCGTCGCCGAGTCGATCGACGCCATCTGCGACCGCCTCGACACCATGAAGGGCCCCTTCAACGAAAAGCTCCAGCGCCTGCTGCAGTACGAGGTCAAGGCCCACAAGCGCGTCGTCTTCTCCGGCGACGGCTACTCCGAGGAGTGGCCGCGCGAGGCCGCCAGGCGCGGACTCCCCAACCTCCGCGACACCCCCGCCGCGCTCGCGCCGCTCAAGGAGCGCCGCAACGTCGAGCTTTTCGAACGCTACGGCGTCCTCTCCCGCAGCGAAATGCTCAGCCGCTGGGAAATCGGCATGGACGACTACCGCCGGCGCATCCGCATCGAGGCCGGCATCGCGCTGGAGATCGCGCGCTCGATGGTGCGGCCGGTGGTGGCGGACGAGTTCTCGCGCCTCGCCAACGCGCTCGGACAGGCAAAGTCCGACGGACTCAAGGTCGGCATCCGCGGCCTCACCGCGCTCTCGTCCAAGCTCGGTGCCGGACTCGACGACCTGCACGTGAAGTGCGACCGTCTCGAGCGCACCATCACCCGAGACGAACGCCCCGAAAAGCAGCTCGCGGCGATGGACGACCTCCGGAAGACCGTCGACCGCCTCGAAGGACTGGTCGACGACTCGCGCTGGCCGCTGCCCAAGTACCGCGAGATGCTTTTCGTCTACTGAGCTGGAAGACTACCAGCGGGTCTCGCGGCGCGGGCCGCGATCGCCGTAGCCGCCACGGCCGCCAAATCCGCCGCGGCCGCCGCCAAATCCGCCGCGCTCTTCGCGGGGCTTGGGCTGCGACTCGTTGACGCGCACGGTGCGCCCGTCGAGTTCGTGTCCGTTCAGCGCGTCAATCGCAGCCTGCGCCTGAGCGGCGTCGGGCATCGTGACGAAGCCGAATCCCTTGCTGCGACCGGTCATGCGATCGGTGACAACGCGAACGGCGGTAACTTCGCCGAATTGTGCGAACGCCGCCTTCAGACCATCGTCGGTCGTCGCGTACGCGAGGTTACCAACATAGATTTCCATCTGATCTTTTTCCTTCTTGTTCTTGTTCACCCGCCGCGAAGACACGCGCCTTCTCCGGCGGATGTGCAAATTGTATCAATTTTCCATGCCGTCCGTCAATAGGGCATGAAGCAAAAAACCTTCGCGCACTACCACGCATAGATGGTGACATTGACAGTGTAGAACCTGCACGGGTCGGAGGTCGCATGCCTGATAACCAGATCGCCGGAAGAGCTGACGGGAAGCGTCATCTCGACGGCGTGCGACCAGTCGGAGATGTCGGAGGCGTCGGGGATGCTGGCCGCCTTGAGGAGCCCTGCACCCTTCGTCCCAGACTGTTCGTCATCCCCTGCGAGGAGCGCCGCCCAGGCCGCCTCCTCGGCGGCGAACGGCACAGCGCGGCGCGTCCACGCGGCGGCGGCCATCCCCGCCTCCTCGGCGGAAGTCTCGCGTGCCGCCGCAGGATACACGGCAACCGCCAGCGCGACTGCCGCGAATGCGCACTCTCTCAACGCCCTCAGGGTCGCCTACCCTTACGAATATGCTTTACTTGCCCTTCGGCGTCTCCGGCAAGATCAGACACTGCGTGCGGACTTCGTGCCTGTTGAACAGGAAGAGGCTCCACGCCTTGCAATCGTCCTCCACGGTCTTCAGCTGCGCAATCCTGTGGGAGCCGACAATATCCAGCGCATGGTTGAGCGAATCGAGGTTGCCGTCGATCGTCGCCATGTCCGTAAACAGGCGGACGTTGTACTCGTCGACAATCCCGTCATCGCCGGCGCCTTCGGTCCATGGAACGCCCGTGCAGATCGGAATGCACCAGAGAAGCTGGTAGGAGAAGTTCTGCGTCACGAAAGAAGCCACCGGAAGCTCCCCGTCGTTGACGGTGACGCTCGAGTTCCACTTGGCGATCTCGGAATACGAGCTGCATCCCGCGAGCGCGGCGGCTGCGGAAACAACGGCAATAGTCTTTGCGATCTTGTTCATTTCTGCGTCTCCTTACTTTGCGCTGTTCTCGCGCGGGACAAGGATTGCCGACACGCCCATCTGCGACGAGCCGAAGAACATGCCGATCAGCCCGCCCCAGCTCACGTCGGCGTAGAAGCCGTCGGAGTCGATGAAAGCAACATCGGCAAGGTTGCAGTTGCGCGTCTCGGCGATCTTCTGGAGCGCGGTCTGCAGCTCCTGGAAGCCGACCTGGTCGGAGAAGAGCTTAAAGCCGCCCTTGATGTCGCGGTTCTCATCGTCCCAGCGAAGGTCTCCCGAAACGAGCGGAATGTACCAGAACATGTTGTATCCGGAGGTGGTTATCGCCACGTGACGTCCGGCCTCCGCGCCAGGAGCCCCCTTCACGGAGACGTTCTTGAGTTTGCCCGGAGAGGAATACTCCACCGAGGCGCACCCCGTAACCACCGCGGCCAAAAGCGCCGCAACGACCACGACGGCATGTGATGTTGTCTTGTGCGTCATGCTCTTTCCTTCCTTTTTCTGGTGTGTATAATGTGTCAAAGTCACAGGTATGGCCTTTCTGGTCACCATGCCTTGAAATTTGCTGCGTATGATAGCATAAGCACCCGCGCCCGTCAAGAGCGCCGCCTAACTGCGGGCGATGAAGCCGCGGCGGACGGCGAGGTCGACCGCCTCGGTGCGGTCGGAGGCGCCCAGCTTGAAGAATATCCGCTTCAGGTGCATCTTCACGCTGTTCTCGCTGATGCCGAGTTTCGCGCCGATTTCGCGGTTGTTGAGCCCGCGAGCGGCGCAGTCCACCACTTCCGTCTCCCGCGGCGAAAGCCCCCGCGCGCCCTTGCGCGTCTCGTAGATGCGGCGGACGTCGTCGGACATGTACACCTCGCCCGCCATCGCCGAGCGCACCGCCGCGACGATCTCCTCCACCGGCGACTCCTTCATCACGTAGCCGAGCGCGCCCTCCTCGATCGAGCGGTAGATGTCCTCCTCGGTGTCGGAGGTGGTGAGCATCACCACCCGCGCCTTCGGATCCGCGGCGAGGATGTCGCGGAGCGCGTCGACGCCGCTGCGGTCCGGCATGCGCACGTCCATGAGCGTGACGTCCGGCTTCGTCTCGGCGACGAACTGCGCCGCCCCGTCGCCGCCGCCGAACTCGCCGCAGCACTCGAGGTCGGGTGCCGAGGAGATTACGAACTTCAGCCCCATCCTCACGACCACGTGGTCGTCCACTATCGCCACTCTTGTCATTTCGCGGTCTCCAGTTCCAGCACCGTGCGCCCGTCGCGGACGCCGACCGAGAGCACCGCCCCCAGCCGCCGCGCGCGCGCCTTCATGCCTTCGATTCCGAAATGTCCCTCCTCCACGCCGGGCGCGGACGCGGCGTCGAACGGCGTGCCGTCGTTCGAGATCCTGAGCCGCCAGCCGTTTTCGCCGGACGCCTCCGCGGCAATCGCGATCTTCTGCGCGCGCCCGTGCTTGACTGCGTTGCCCACCGCCTCGCGCACGATGAGCGAGAGGTCGCGCATCTCCCTCGCGTCGAGCTGCTCGGGCAGCCCCTGGAGTCGGCAGTCGATGCGGTAGACGCCCTTGCGGTTCTCGGAGCGCGCGAACTCGCGGATCATCTCCGCCGGCGTGAGCCGCATCATGTCGTCGTTCTTGAGCCCCCACACGATGTCGCGCATCTCCCGCTTCGCGCGCTGGAGGATCTCCACCGCCTCCTTCTTGCGGTCGATCTGCAAGAGCATCCCCGCGCCGACAAGATGCTGCTCGATGGTGTCGTGCAGATCGTCCGCCATGCGCTTGCGCTCGAGCGCAATCGTCTGCGAGCGCAGGCGCCGGCGCGACTGCCGGAGGATATGCACTGCGAGGACGACCACGATGAGCCCGAGCAGCGAGAACGCCGCCACCACGCCGATGCGCACGCGGCGGTCGCGACGGTTGGCGAGGTAGACGAGATCCGGTTCGATCGAGACGTCCGCCGCGCCGGAGATGTGGAGCTTCACGCCCATCACCCACCGGGCATGGCCGGCGAGGGCGGACTGGTCCAGCACCAACTCGGCGACGCCGACGACACGTACGATCGGCCTCGTCGCCGCGCAGTCGGAGAGAAACGACGGCACGTCGCGCGTCACCACCGTCACCGGCAGGTCGCCGACGTCCATCGTGAAGCCGGACTCCGTAAGCCCCACCGCGCGCCCGCGCACTTCGACGCGCCGCCAGTTGACATCCCTGCCACGATCCTGGCTTCTCGTCGCCACGAAGACGAGATCGTCGGCGTCCGCCGGACGAGGCGCGGGCAGCGGCGCCGTCGAAATACGCGTCCACTTTGACGCTGAGAACACCACCCGCCCGCCCTCGAGGGACGGCTTGGTCGCGACGCTCACCACATCGCCCGCATGCGGGAAAGCCGTTCCGGAGAGGAACACCTTGATCGCCGAGTCGCCGCTCTGCATGAAGATGAAGTCCTGCCCGACATGCGTGACCGTGCCGGTCGCCGACGTCTTCATCTTGACCGAGTCGAGCAGCGAGAGGATCGACTTTTCGATCCGCGAACGCGTTGACTCAGCCTCGTCGCCGAAGGACGACCCGCCAGCGGCGGGAAGCACCAGCGCAAGGCAGGCGAAGAGTATGGCGGCGAATCTGGTCATTTCGGCAGCTCCAATGTAAACACGCACCCGTGTGGCCTGTTCGCCCTGACCGACAGCTCGCCGCCCATCGCACGTGCGAACTCGCGCGCCGTGCAGAGCCCGATGCCAAATCCGCCCTTGCCTGATTCGCGCACCGTCCTGGCGCGGTAGTAGCGGTCGAACGCCCGCGCCATGTCGCGCCGCGACATGCCCTGCCCCTCGTCGGCGAACTCGACCTTGACGAAGCGGCCGTCGTCGTAGACACGCACGCGCACCGGGCCATGGGGCGCCGCGTACTTGAGGTCGTTGCCGAAGAGGTTCCATAGTATCTGCACCGTCAGCGTCTCGTCGGCAAGCGCCTTCGCGTCGCCCTCGACCTCGATGGGCACGTCCTTGCCGTCGAAGATGTCGCGGTAGTCCTCGCGGAAGATCGCATACGCCTCGCGGCAGCACTTGAGGACGTCGACTTCGTCGCGCCGCGGCGTCGGGCGCCGTCCGCCAAGCCGGAGGAAGTCCTTGATGTTGGCGACCAGGCGGATCATCCGCTCGTTGAGCATCTTCGCCTCCTCGTCGTTCCGCCCAATCGAGCAGCGCATGCCGATGAGCGGCGTCGTGAGGTCGTGTGCGGCAGCGGAGAGGAAGTCGTCACGAGTCCTTATGTATTCCACGAAATAGCGAATACCTACAACGGTTGTTCTCACAAGCACCAGTATGAACAGCAAACCAAACAACAGGAACATCGTACGATAGTCCATTTCGCGCACATAAGGCGCCTGCGTAAATACGACCCCGTTCCCGTCATCGTACCACACCCACGTGAATCCCTTGAGCGGAACTGGAACGAAGCCCCATCTGCCGGGAATCATCTTTCCCGCGAACGAGCCACGCCACACCGGCGGAAACGACGCTTCCCTCGCAAAGCGTTCATCGCCTGGATTCTGCCTAAGTTCCAAAGCCGTTTCACGGTACTCGGCTTTGACGCGGTTCTTTTCCGCTTTAACTATCTCAGGAACCTTGTCCACGAAAAAGAATACGCCCAGCGCCGCCACCAACACCGTGGGCAGGCTCAGCGCGGCGACGCTGCGGATCAGTCTCCACTTGCCGCCATCCATCCTACACCCCCATCAGTTCCCGGACACGGGCAAACTGCACCGAGAGGTCGACCTTACGGCATCCGTCGACATAGCCCTCGCGGCGAAGGTTCTCGACGAAGCGCCGGAACTTGTGCGGCCCTGTCTTCAGGTTGTCGAGCGCGACCACCTCGGCGGAGCCGAAAGTACACGCCTCAGAAAGCATACCCGTCGACTCGGCGGTGACATATAGCCGCTTCGCAAGTTGCACAAACGCCGGGATCGGGTTGAAATGGTCCTTGGAGTAGAGGAGCTTGTAGGCCCACGGATACGAATCGACTACCGCCTCGACCTCCGGCGGCGTCCGCCGCGAAGTGGTGACGCAGAGCTGCGCGCCAGGATTGGCGGCGAAGATCTCGTCCAGCCGCGCCTTCATCCACTCTGGCGTCATCGTCGAGCACTTGTTCGGACCGCCGACGATCACGCCGACGAGGTTGCCGGTCGCGCCTTGGTAGCGCTCCTTGAACGCGGCGACGCCCTTCTCGTAGAACGCCGAATCGTTGGCGACGAGGTTAGCGGGAATCTCGACCACGTTCGGCCGCTTCGCCGGATTGTCAAACGCCGGCGCGAGAATGCAGTTGAAGGACGAAAGGCGGTAGCCGCGCGGATAGAGGACAACGCCGCACTTCGCGCCTGGCGTCTGCCGCGCCAGCGCCTTGGCGGCGTAGAAAGTGCCAGAACCGGTTCCGATGATGGTTAACACACGGATTTGTTCGCGACTAACGCCGCTCACATTTTCAGAATCGCGAAGGCCGTAGGCCTGAGCCAATCCGTGTGTTGAAACCGATCCGGTGGATTGACATGCTGATTGATTGAAGAGGGAGAGAGTATGGACGCCGAGGAAGTCGAGCAGGTAGCTGAGCGCCTTGTGGAACGGCGACTTGAACTTTACCGGCACCAACTCGAAGTCGAGCCCCAGCGCGCGCGCAAACGCCTTCGACTGGTTTTCGTGACCGGCCTTTCCGTCCGTTAGGACAATTGCCTTGCCGTTAGTGGTCATGCGATTCCCGCAGGGATGCGCATAGTCTTTCGGCATGCGCTTTTCAGAAGTTCCTTCACGGCCGCGCGCATCTGGCGCTTCGCCGCGCCCATCGACGCCTTGATGGTGCAGCCCGCCGCCTTGCGGTGACCGCCGCCGCCGAACTTCGCGGCGAGGACCGTCGCGTCCCACTCGCCACGCGTCCGAATCGAGCAGCGCGTCTCCTTGGTGCGGTCGGGAATCTGGTAGAAGAAGAGCGCGATTTCGTTTTTCGCCACCGAACGCGGAATCTCGATGATGTCCTCGGCCTCTGCCTTGGTGCCGCGCACGGAGCGGAAGTCGTCGCGCGTCAAAGTCACCTCGGCGACCTTGCGGTTCTTCCAGATGTGGAGCGACCTCCAGGCGATGCGCTTGAGCTCGATCGCCTTGCGCGGGAAAGTGCCGTAGATGACGTCGTTGATGAAGGCGGTGCGCACGCCGTACTTCAAGAGGTCGCCAGCCGCGCGCAGGGTGCGCTGGCTCGTGGAGTCGTAGGCAAAGCGGCCGGAGTCGGTGATCATCGCCACCCAGAGCGCCTCGGCGGACGCGCGGTCGAGCTTCCACTCCATCCACTTCGCAAAGCGCCAGACGATCTCGCCGGCGCTCGACGCCAGCGGATCGACGATCTGCACGTCGCCGAAGGAGCCGTCGTTGGTGACATGGTGGTCGATGCAGATGCACTTCAAGCCCTTCGCGACCGGCTCGACCTCCGGCGGCATGCGACTGAACGAACTACAGTCGACGGCGATGAAGAGGTCGAATGCGCCGCCGAGCCGGCGGCGGGCGGCCTTGAGCTTGCGGACCGGGATGATGTCGGCCGCGCCCTCGAGAAAACCGGGCTTCCCGAGCGCATTCGGGTCGGCGGTCGCCCACGCCTCCTTGCCGGCGCTCCTGAGGAGCCTGGCAAGCGCAATCATCGAGCCGAGCGAATCGCCGTCGGGGCTCAAGTGCCCGGAAATGAGCACCCGCTTTGCGCCGGCAATTAGTTTCGCCGCGGCGGCATAACCTTCCTTTAGTTCCATTTCGCGCGTATTATACCAAAATCCATACTCATCATGCATTGCGCCAGGGGGCGGTGCCGGAGCTGGGGAGAGTGTCGTCGACGGCAATGGTCGGTCGGATCGTGCGGCAGCCGATCAGATTGAGCGAACGCTCGAGCGACTTGAACTGCTCATCGTCCTCGAAGGTGCCGACAATGGCGCCGCCGGAACCGGCGAACTTCGCGCTTGCGCCAGAGCTCCGGGCGGTCATCACCATCCGGCGGTTCTCCTCCGCGATGTCAAAGATGCGCGAGCGAAGGTCGAAGTTGGCGTTGACCAGTGCAGCCAACTCCTTCCGACGCCCAGCCAAGAGCGCCGCGCGCCCCTTCTCGGCGATGTCGGCGAATTCCGACATTGCGGCGATGATGTCCGGCTGCCGCGCCTCGAACCTGCGCTTCACGTCCGCGTGCGCCTTGCCGCTCTCCTCGGCGCGGTTGGCGTCGTAGGCGATATAGACCGAGCCGAGCAGCTTCGGATCGAGGCGCTCGTAGCGTCCGTAGTTGTGGGATTCGAGGAAGTCGCGGCCGAAGTCCATGTAGACGAGCCCGTTGTAGATCTGGATAACGCGGTCCTGGAAGCCGCAGTTGATGCCCAGCTCGCGCTCGGCCTCGAGGCAGAGCGTGGGGCGGACCTCGATCGGGATCTCGACCTCGTAGAACGCCATCAGCCCCTTCAGCATCGCCGAGCAGATGGCGCTGGAGCCGGAGAGCCCCACGAGCCGCGGGATGTTGATGCGGTACTCGGCGGTGAAGTTGCGGCGCGGCAGGGCGAGGCCGTGGTCCATGCAGTACTCGAAGAACCGCTTCGACACCGCCTTCAGGAGGCGGATGCCGCCGTAGTAGCCATAGAGCCGCACGTCGCGCACCAACGCCTCTGGCGATTCGAATGTCGCGTCGTCCACCACCCCGGGCACGAACTTCATCCGTTTGCTCTCGACCAGCGTAAGCTCCACGCCGAAGTCGGAGAAGGCGAAGGAGATGGTCTTGCCGTAGTAGCCGTCGGACGGGTTCCCGAGGAAACCCGCGCGCGGAAACGAACAGGAGGTTATCTTCTCCATGTCATGTCCCTTTCGTCGTTCTTTCCAGCCGCCGGAATGCCTCGAGCGCGGCAAAATATCCGTCCGGGTTGCCGATGTCCTGGCGGCGGCCGGGGTATTCGTAGGCGTAGACTGGATGCGCGGCAAGGAGCCGGCGGATTGCGTCAGTAAGCTGTATCTCCCCGCCCTTGCCCGGAGTCTGCGAGGCGAGCAGCGGGAAAATCGCCTTGGGCAGCAGGTAGCGCCCGGCGACCGCGAGGTCGCTCGGCGCCTCCTCGGGGGACGGCTTCTCGACCATGTCGACGATCCTGCCGTCCGGCTCCGTCTTAAGTATGCCGTAGCGGCTCGTCTTCTCGCGCGGCACCCGCTCGCACCCGATCACCGCGGCGCCGCCGAGCTCGCGCGAGCGCGCGACCATCTCGGAGGACGCATCGCAGCCGAGGACAAGCGCGTCGCCGAGCAGCACGAGGCAGTCGTCGTCCACCTCAGCCTGCAGCACCGCATGGCCGAGGCCACGCTGCTCCTCCTGGACGACGAACCGTATCTGCGAATCGCCCTCGAAGTACCGGCGCACCAGCTCCTTGGCGCGGGAAACGACGATGACCACCTCGTCGACGCCGGCCCGCTTCGCCTCGTCGACAATCAGCTCCAACGCTGGCTTCGAGCCGATGGGGAGCATCTCCTTCGGCACCACCTTCGTCACCGGCAGGAACCTCGTGCCCAGTCCGGCAGCTGGAATTATCGCCTTCATGCCTTCTTCCCGTCTCCTTCCGACAGCGGCCGGAAGTCCGACGCAGGGTGCTTGCAGATCGGGCAGACGAAGTCAGGCGGCAGCTCGTCCCCTTCGTAGACGTAGCCGCAGACCACGCAGACGAACCCCTTCTTCTTCCCCGCCGCGGGCTTCGGCTTGGGCTTGACGTTCGCGTGGTAGTACGCGTAGGTCATCGTCGGGGCGTCGGAAAGCGCCTTCGCCTCGACGACACGGCAGATGAACATGCCGTGGGTGTCGAGGTCGACGTAGCTCTCCACCTCCAGCGAGAAGAACGAATTGCAGTCGTGGGCGATCACCGCGAGCCCGTTCTCCGAACGCGTCACCTCCACCCCGGCGAGCTTGTCCGCGTCGCGCCCGCTGCGGAAGCCATAAAGCTCGAAGAGCGGAAACGCGGCAGTCTCGGCGATGGTGCAGACGTTCATCTTGCCGGTACTGCGGACGGTGTCGTGGGTGTAGTTGGACTTGGAGATCGTCACCGACACTCGCGCGGGCGAACCGGTCACCTGCACGACGGTGTTGCAGATCATGCCGTTGTCCCGCCGCCCGTCGTTCGTGGTGACGACGTAGAGGCCGTAGCCGATCTTGAAGAACGCCTTGCCGTCGATTTCCGCCATTGCCATCCCTTCCGCTTCGCCGGTTGGAAAACAGGACGACCCCGGCCTTCGCGAGGTCCGGGGTCGGACTGGAGGCCTTTGCGGCCCCGTCGCCTGTTACTTGAAGTAGCGGTTGTAGAGGCCCTGGAAGGCCTTGCCGTGGCGCGCCTCGTCCTTCGCCATCTCGTGGACGGTGTCGTGGATGGCGTCGTAGCCGAGCTGCTTCGCGCGGGTCGCGATCGCCATCTTGCCGGCGGTCGCGCCGCACTCCGCCTCCATGCGGCGGCGGAGGTTCTCCTTGGTCGAGTCGGTCACGATGTCGATCGTCTTGACCAGGAGCTCCGCGAACTTGGCGGCGTGCTCGGCCTCCTCGAACGCGATGCGCTTGTAGGCCTCGGCGACCTCGGGATAGCCCTCGCGGTCGGCCTGGCGCGACATCGCGAGGTACATGCCGACCTCGCAGCACTCGCCGGTGAAGTGGTCCTTGAGGCCCTGCGTCACCTCGGCGTCCTCGACAATGCCGTCGCCGACGTGGTGCTCGGCCACGAAGTTAAGGCCCTCGCCCTGCTTAATGAACTTCGACCCGTCAGCCTTGCACTGGGGGCACTTCTCGGGGGGCGTATCGCCCTCGTACACAAACCCGCAGACCGGGCATACCCATTTAGCCATTGTCTTTTCTCCTTGCTTTTATGGTTTTACGGAAACAAATCACATTTCCTCGAACTGATCCTTGCCGACCCCGCACACGGGGCAGGTCCAGTCGTCGGGCAGATCCTCGAAGGCGACATTGTTGTTGTTCGCCGGGTCGTACACGTGTCCGCACACCTTGCAGATGTATTTCTTCATTTTTTCCTCCCCTTGCCTAGGTTTAGTTGCGCGGCGATCCTTGCCGCCGTCGCTTCGTATTATACCAAAACCGCGCCCCGCCGCGCAACTACGACTTTCCGGCTCCCAGGCGCGGCAATTTTGGTATAATACCCACCATATATGGGCGAGAAAGAAAATAGGCGGGGAAAACTGGGGCGGTGGCTGCTCATTGCGGCAGCTGTTGTCGTCCTCGCCGGCGCGGCGGTTGTCGCCGCAGCGCCCTTCCTGCTTACGCACATCCCGATCCCGCAGCTTGAATTCGACCTCTCGCCCTATCTGAAGGGCAAGGCGGCGGAACTCGTCGACTGCAAACGAGTGACGGCGGCGGTCGAGATCCGACGCGACCAGCCGGACGGCTTCCGCGTCCTCGCGCGGGGCAAGCTCCTCGACTGGCCCTACAGCGCCTCGGCGCATGTCGGCTTCGGCTTTGTCCGCGCCGAAGGCGACCTCACGCTGACGTTGGACGACACCGACTGGAAGGCATACGTCACCTTCGGCGTGGGCGGCCGGCGCGACTGGAACTTCGCCGCCAAGGTCCCCGCCACCCACGTCGACCAGGACAACGCGCTGCTCGCCTCCGTCGTCGCCCGCGCGCTGCCGCCTTCGGTCTCCAACCTCGTCTTCTCCGGCACGTTCAAGCTCGACGCGGAGGGCAAGTCGACGCCGAGCTGCCCCGTCCCCGCGTGGACCGCGCGCTGCGCGCTCGCCGACGTCGACGCCGCGCTCGAGCTGGGCGGCAAGCCGACCCGCATCGACGGGCTGAAGGTGCGCTTCGGCGCGGACGGCATCGCCGGCCACCGCGACATCGCGCCGCTCTCGCCACGCGCAAACGCGGTGGAATTCGCCGGCTTCACGCTCTCGAACGTCTACGCGAACGTGCGCGCGACGGAGCGGTCGTACCTCGTTACCGAGGCTGGCGCCAAGTGCTGCGGCGGCGACTTGAAGCTCTACTCGCTCTTCCTCGACCCGAAGAGCCTCAACGCCGGCGCGACGGTGTTCGTCGACGGCGTGGACGCGGGGCAAATACTCTCGCACATCTCCGCCTTCCACGGCGAGGCCACGGGGCGGCTCCACGGCAAGCTGCCGTTCTTCCTCAAGGGCAGCGGCAAGCTCACGCTGAGGGACGCCTACCTCTTCTCGACGCCGGGCGAGACCGGCAAGGTGCGCATCGTGGATGCCGCGCCGGTGCTCGCCAACCTCGCGCTCGCGGGGCTGCCGGAGTCGCAGCGCAGCAATCTCGCGAAGGCGCTCGCGGACCTTGACTACACCGTCCTCAAGCTCGAGCTCCGGCACGGCAGTGGCGGGGAGGTCCCGGAGCTGCCGCTCAAGCTGGAAGGCACCGCGACGCGCGGCGGGACGACCGTGCCAGTCAACATCAACGTGACCTTCCGCGGAGACCTCGACAAGATCATCAACACGGGAATGAAAATAAGGAGACAGACAAAATGAAAGTCCAACTCGCCCTCGCCGCCGCCGCGGCAGCCTGCATCGCCGGCGGATGCATCCAGGTCAAGACCGAAAGCGAGATCAAGCCCATCCACATCACGATGGACGTCAACCTCAAGGTCGACAAGGACCTCGACAAGGCGTTCGCCGACGAGAACAACGAGAAGCCCAAGGGCAACTTCAAGGCGGTCAAGGCGATGGTCGACCGCCAGGCGGCCGGCATCACCAACCGCGCGATGCTCGAGGAGCGGAACGGCGCGACCGACGACGACCGCCTCCTGATCGCGGAGGAGAACGCCCGGCGCATGAAGCGCTTCGGCGAAGTCGCGAAGTCCAACGGCACCACGATCGAGGTCGCCCAGAAGCGCTACGCCGCCAAGCTGCGCGAAAAGCTCTCAGCCGGCGCCTGGTTCCAGGACGACTCCGGCAAGTGGTCGCAGAAGAAATGATCAACGGCCAAACCGCCACGGGAGTGCGCTAGGGCTGAATTCGCTTCAGCCGCAGCGGGCCGACAAGACCGGCGGGGCGCAGCGGGCTATCGGGGCGGTACCCGCCGGATGCAAGCCAGGTCGGGCGCTCGCCCTCGGGCAGCGCCGCGTCGCCGACAAGCCGGTTCACCCAGCTCGTCGCAACCTCCACCTCGAGCTCGTTCTCCCCTTCCTTCAGCGCATCCGCCACCTCAACCTCGTATGGCTCCGTCCACATTCCGCCCACCTCGCGTCCGTTCAGCCGCACCCGCGCAATCTCGCGCACGCCGCCGAACGCCAGCACCGCCCGCTCCCCAGCCGCCGGCTTCGCCGCGGCAAAGCGGGTCCGGTATACCACCGTGCCGGAGTAGTGGCGGATGGACGGGTCCGCGCTCTTCGAGAGGTCCACGAGCTCAGTCATCGCCACCGGACCCGCCGGACCGCGGCGAATCGGATCCGACTCGAACTCCAGCGTCCATTCGCACTTCAGCTCCGCGGCGGTTTCCGCGGCAGCCGCGCGTCCGCCGCGCCCCGCTGCCGGCGAGGCGAACACCACGAACACGCTCTCGTACGGCGCGAGACCAAGCCGCACCTCGGTGGTGTCGCCGTCGCCGCGCCACTCCGGCGCTTCGCACATCGCGCCGGTCACGGCCTGCCAGAGCTCGGGGGCGCGCCCCGCTACCCGGAAGCGCACCTTCTCGTCGACGCGGCGGCCGGACTGGTTGGCGACGAAGTACACCTCCGCGTTCGGCATGGTGCGGTGGCAGAAGACGAGCGGCGCGTCCGCGGCAAAACCGCAGTCCGTCGCCGATCCGCGCATCGCAAGCGCCTGCTCGAGCGGAAGGTTCCAGGCGATCGTCCCGCGCCCGACGCGGCGGAAGAGCACGTCCTTACCGTCCACCTCGCCCCAGATATCGGCGGCGTCGCTCCTGACCATCTCGTCCGAGCGCGGCTGGCCAGCGAGCGACGGCGAACGCAGCGGCCGGGGGCCGATGACGAACGCGCCTTCCGCGACAAGCCGCCGGATGCAGCGGAGCGTCTCCGGACGCATCGTCTCGAGCCGCGGCAGCACCAGCACTTCGTACTTCGTCCCATGCGGAAGCACGATGCGGCCGGAGGCGTCCACGCCTGCCGTCTCGCAGAGCACCTCGGCGTTGATGTAGTCGAACTGGCGGCCGGACGGCGGCGCGGGGTCGGCGGCGCCGGTCATCTTCGGCGCGTCCTCGCCGATGAAGTAGGCGATGTCCGCGACGTTCAGCCCCTGCTGGAGCATGTAGTTGGCGCGCTTCAGGTACGCGGTGAAGACGTCCATCTCGCGGAACCACGTGTTGTGGCGGTTGAACTCGTTTCCGAACCAGGCGTTGATGCCCGGCTGCCGCTCGTCCGGCTGGTGGATGTAGAGGTGGAGGAGCGTCGCGTTGACGCCCTCGGCGAAGAAGCGGTCGGTGCGCGGCTTCAGGTCCGCCGGCGAGTTGCCGAACGGCGCCCCCGCGCAGGTGTTGGACTCAGACCAGACGAGCCGCTTGCCGTAGGTGTGGGCGCAGCTCGAGGCGGCGCGGTTCTCGATGTTGCCGAGGCTGCTGAGGCTGCCGAAGCTGCCGGAGCTCCAGAACTCGCCGGCGACCTCGTCCGACTGGCCTCCGTACTGCAGGAACTCGCCCGGGAAGCCCCAGTGCCCGTAGCACTCGAGCCAGGTCTTCATGCCGCGCTCGCCGCTCGCGGCCCGCAGTCCGCCGACATACGAATACGCCACCTCGTCGGCCACGAAGCGCCGCAGGTCCCAGAGGAAGCGGTTGGAGTCGCCGCGGCTGCCGACGCCCATGCCGAACAGGGCGGGCAGGTAAGGCCTCGGGTCGTAGCCGAAGGACGCCTTGAAGCGACCGGCGAAGCCGTCGGTGAAGTTCTGGGCGCCCATCTCGTAGCTGTCGAGCACGGCGTAGCGGATCGCCCCGCGGCACTTGGGCGGGGTGCGGTCGAGGATCTTCCCGAGATAGGCGTCGAAATGCGCCTTGACGTGTTCGCGGCTCATCTTGTCCACCTCGTACCCGGTCGCCTCGGGATTGGCGGGGTGGTTCTTGACGCCGGTCGGTGCCGCGGCGAAGCGGTAGACGACCCATTTTCCGGCGGGGACGTCCCAGGCAATGCGTCCCGAGGCATCGGGACTCCCTTGCAGGATCACCGCCTTGCCCGGCTCGAGCGCGGTGCCCGCCGCCTCCGGCGGATCGTCCGGCCACTGGTACTCGCTCCACATCGGCAGCGATGTCTCGTGCATCTTGGCAAGCGACTTCTCGAACGCGCGCGAGACGAGCGGCGCGGCGCGCACGGAGACGGACGCGAACCGCGCGGCGTCAGGGCCGTCCGGCTTCACGGTCACGCGGAACCGCTTCGCCGCCACTGGCGCGAAGGCGGCGAGGACCGGGGCGTGCGGACTAAAGGTGACGCCGTTCTCGTGGTTCACGCGGCTGAACGGCATCTCGCAGACCCGGCGCCACCCGCCGTCCTGCTCCGCCTCCACCGCCACCGAGCCGGACACCTTCCCTTCGGCGAAGTCGAGCTCGGCCGACTGCGCCAGGAAAGGACGCTCCGCCGACAGCTCAACGACAAGCGGCTTCCGGTCGCGCACGGAGAGCGAGCCGTCCGCGTCCTTCGCCACTAGCGCGTCGGTAAAGCCCGGTGGCGCGGGATAGGCGGCGACGAAGAGGTCGCGCATGTCCTCGGCCGGCGCGCACTCGAACCTGGGCGCGGGGAGGACGACCGAGTTCGTGGGACCTTCGACGACGGCGACGCTCGCGACGAAACGGCGCATCGCCGCCTCGGGCTTGACCCACGGGCCGCCGGACTGGCTCCAGCCCGGCGAGTTGAAGAGCCCGATCTCGATGCCGAGCTCGTGCGCCGTCTCGAACGCCGTCGCCAGCGCGCGCTCCCACTCCGGCGAGAACGTCCTCACCTTTCCGCGCGAGACGCCGGCGGAGATGTCGCCGATGTACGCGCGGTCGATGCCGGCACGCTTCATCGCCTCGAGGTCGCGGCGCACGCCATCGCAGGAGATGTTGCCGTCCAGCCAGTACCAGTAGACTGCGGTCTGCACCTTGCCGAACGGGGACCTGAAGGATTGCGCCAGCTCGCTCCGCGGCGGATTGGACGGCGCCTCGTTCGTCGCCTCGGGCATCGGACGGCGGAACTGCCCCGCGCCCGCCTCCGCCATTGCCGCCACAACAACGGCCAGAACTCCAAATGCATTTCTCATGCGGAAGTGTCGAACTCCGCGGTGATGGCCGCGCCCTTGAGCCCAAAGCAGTCGAGCGGTCGCACGGAGAAGACGGTGCGACCCTTGACCGGAACCTCGGCCAGCGAAAGGATGCAGCTGCCAGGAGCGCCGGGGGACGACTCCGCGCGAGCGAAGTCCGGCGCCAACACCCGTCGCTGCACCTGGACAAGGTCCACACCGTCCTCCACCAGCGTCGCCGTCACCTCGTACTCGAACACGCGGCAGTTCGCCACCGTGCGCGCGGCCGGGAAGTCGAGCCTCAGCAACCCGCCTTCCGACTTCACCACCAGCCGCGCGTCCGGCGCGAACTGCGGCGGTGTGCGCTCTGCGGCGCGCGCGGCAAACGACCGGTCGCCGCACGCCGGCACCGACACCAGCCAGTCGGAGCCGAGCGAAAGCCCGGAGACGAAGTCGCGCCGCTCGATGGCGAGTTCTCCGCCGTAGACCGAAACCAGCATCCCCTGACGGGTGCCGGCGTCGCGCAGCGGCTCCATCAGCCGCTTGCGCCTATCGCCCCTGAAGCCGAAGTCGTTCGGCCAGCCGTTCTCGCGCAGCGGATAGAGGGAGGTGCAGTACCTGAGCGAAGAGGTGTTGACCGAGGTGAACGCGCCCTGCCAGACCGACCGCTCGTCCGTGAGCGGGGTGTGGCTGTGTCCGGAGAAGGCGACGGCGTTGGGGTAGTTGGAGAGCGCCAGAGTCGAGGCGCCGTTGTCGTGACCCCAAACCCACTGCCCGATGCAAGTGCCGCCGGGATGGGCGTGCTGCGTGTAGAAGAACGGCTTCGCGGGGTCGATATCCTTCGCGTGCGCCTTCAGGAAGTCGCCGAGGCCGTCGAACTGGCAGCTCTTCGTCCAGTGCGCGCCGACGAACACATATCCCTTCACGTGCTTGATCCAGAAGTCGGAGTATGGCTCGTGGAAGACCTCCTCCCACACGCGCGCGGGCGCGGCGGGATCGTGGCCGATCACCTCGCGACGGAAGCGCTCTGGATCGTCCTTGTATTCGTGCGCGCCGATCATCCAGGTATGCCCCAAGACATCGTGATTGCCATAGACAAATAGCTTCTCGACGTGCCGTCCGCCAAGTCCGCGGTCTCCGGGAAACACGCGCTCCCAGGCGTCGGCGCAGCGCTGGAGCTCGCGGATGCGGCCGGTGTCGGCGATGTCGCCGGCGATGACCACGGCGTCCGCGCCGCGGTCGCGGAAGTACTCGAACGCCAGGACTAGCGTGTCCTCGTCGCCGGGATCCTTGAGGTGGACGTCGCTGAGGACGCCGAAGCGGAGGTCGGGCTCGCCGAACGCCGCCGCGTCCTTCGCCGCAGGTCCCACGCAGCCCGCCGCCAGCGCCGCCGCCGCGCCGCCCAGAAACGTCTTCCGCGTAAACTCCATACGCACTCCGCTACTTCTTCTCGCTGGCGGTGCCGGACTTCTCCTGGGGCTTGTAGAGGATCTTACGCATCTCCTCCTCGGTGTAGCGCTCGTCGCCGCAGGGACCGGGCTTGAGCGAGTCGAAGAACGCGCTCGTCTTCGGTTCCTGGACCGGGATCAGGAAGTACTCGCCCTTCTCGTCCTTGTCGATCGAGCCGCCCTCGGCGACGACGATCTCGCGGGCGAGCTTCTCCGAGACGGCCATGAGGTCGTCCCACTTGTACGGCGAGCTGGAGAACAGTTTGCCGCGGTCGAGCTCGCCGACGTACTTCGGCCCGAACGCCTTCGCGCCCAGCTGGCAGCCGAGGACGCCGAGAGCATTCGCCGGGTTGCAGTCGGAGTCGTTGCCGCAGGCGGTCGCGATCTTCATCGTCTGCTCGATGTCGCCGTCGCCCCAGAGGTAGCCGATGAGGATGAACGCGCCGTTAATCTTGACGTCGATATTCGGGCGTGTAACCTTGCCGACCATCGAGGATCTGCTGCCGTATTTCTCGATCGCCTTCTTCCACGCCTTGTGCCACGACGCACCAGTGTATGTCTCCCTCCTCCACTCGAGCACATCGCGCACCATCTTGGCGTACTTCGACTCGGCGGGGATGGACTTGAGCGCCTTTTCGACGAGAGCAACGCGGTCGGTCCACCAGAAGCAACTGGGCTGGAAGAACGCCTCGGCGTACAGCGCGCCGATGAACTGCCCGGCGTAGAGCCCGTCGCCGTAGTTCATGATCCGGCCGAACTGCTCGCCGAGCCGAACAGCGCGGTTGGGGAGACCGGGCGAGATGATGCCGGAGAAGTCGGACTCGATCTGGTAGTCGATGTCGTCGGGCGAGACATGGTACTTCGGGTGCGACGACGCCGGCGGAGCGATGCCATTCCGCAGGCAGTTGCGCCCGTTGAAGTTCGCGCACCAGAGCGGGTAGGTGGAGTTGGCGAAGTCGATGCCGGCCTGGCGGATGGAGACGTCCAGCCCATGCTGCTCAAGCGAGCGGACGAACGTCAGCTCGACGTAGAGGTCGTCGTTGTTCAGCGCCCCGTTGAATCGGAGCGGATTCCACACCGGCAGCTCGTCGAAGCTCCAGAGCTCTTCGACCTTCCTGAACTCGGTCGGGTCGCCGAACATGACGCCGACGCCTTGGCCTATCCAGGCGCCCTCCATCTTGTCGCGGTAGTCGGCGACGTACAGCTTGCGCTCGGCCGCGACGGCGGCGGCGGCGGCGAGGGCGATGGAAAGGAATGTCACTTGCTTCATGAATTGTCTCCTGGTTGGTTGTTCGAGTCTGCAGATTTGAATTTGAGGATATTCTACCACACCATTGCGACAACCGTCAACCTGATCAAATTATCACCCCCCAGGGTTTGTGGTTCGTGGTTCGTGGCTCGTGGTTCGTGGTTATTAACTCCGATGGGCGCAGCCCCAGATAAAATAACTCTGTGTCTCGCGGATGCTTGCGCACCCTTCGGGTTCGGCTTCGCCGAATCTACCCTCCGATGCTTTGCATCTTCGGCGCATTTTGCCTCTGTGTGAGACAAATCTGCCGAGAGAATGGATTATGGTTGAATGGAGCGAAGCTGCGGAGCGGGACAGCCGAGCGAAGCGAGACAGCCGAAGGCCGCGAGAGCCCCAACCATCGGAGTTTCAAACTGTGACCTTCGCCGTCTGTGAGCGACGTAGTCGCGAACAAATCCGTGTGTTAATAAACTGCTTCGCATGGTGCCGCGGCTCAGACGCGCACATCGCCCAGGTCGGCGATGCCGGCGGCAACCGCCTTCGCGGCCGCGGCTCCCGCCGCCTCTCCGATCGCCATGCAGGTCGGCATCATCCTGATCGTCGACACCGTGTAGCTGTCGCACCAGATGCCGCGCCCGGCCGCCAGCAGGTTGTCGAAGTCGCGCGCGACGAGCGCGCGGTACGGCACCGAGGTCAGCGTCCTCGGGTCGTATCCACTCGCGCCCGTGCCGCCGAACCCCTTGGACTGGTCCGCGGCGTGTTCGCCGCCCCACCAGCGCCAGATCGGCACCACGCCGTCCTTCGGCTCCTCGCCGTGCGCGAGGAAGTCGATGTCGATCTTGGCCCGCGCCACCATGTGCCGCCCGTCGCGCGAACCTACCTGCATCGCCTCGGTGATGATGTGCGCGTCCTCGAAGCCCGGCACCTCGCGCCGCAGCGCCTCCACCAGCTTCAGGTTGGTCCGGCGCAGCTCCGCGTCCATCCGCGTCATGTCGGCGCTCGAGGCGCTGTCGCCCACCGCTATCGCCACCGGCAGGATCGCCTCGCCATCGTGCAGCAGCCGCGAATATCCCCGTCTCGCCCAGGTCTCGGACGGAATCTTCCCGTTCGCGCGCAGCTCGACGTACATCCTGGCGTAGTTCTCGATCGCCCCCGGCTTCAGTCCGCCGAGGAACACAAACGCGCTCTTGTGCATCGTCTCGCCGGGCGCCGCCTTCTCGACCGCGTTGCCCGCGAGCGCGGCGAAGCTCGCCTCGCCGGTCGCGTCCACGAACACCTTTCCCTTCACCGTGCGCAGCCCCTCGATGCAGCTCACCACCGCGCCGGAAATCCGCCGCCCCTCGCAGATCGCGTCGCAGATGTGGGTGTAGAAGAGCCGCGAGACTCCGGCCTCGGTCAGCATCTCGTCGTATGTCGCCTTGAGCCGCTCGACGGAGAACATCACCTTCCCAAGCAGCGGCTTGTCGCCGATCCGCTCCCCGAGACACGGCTCCTGCGCGCAGCCGTCCTTCATCGGCACCGCCGCCCCGACCTTGTCGAGACGGCGCACCACCTCGTCCGGAATGCCCTTGATGATCTGGCGCCATTCGGACGGAGGCGCCGCCCAGCCCTTGGGACCGCGGTGTTCGAAGAGGAAGAAGATCGGCGTGCAGCCGTAGGCGCCGACGCCGCCGGCGAAGCCGTACTTCTCCACCAGCGCCACCTTGCAGCCGCGCCTCGCCGCGGCAAGCGCCGCGCCGATTCCGCCCGGACCCGCCCCCAGCACCACCAAGTCGAACTCGCCCAGCGACGGCAGGCTCGAATAGTACCGGCACTTCGCCGCGGGAGACGCCTCCCCGCGCGAACACCCGGCCGCCACCGCCGCGACCGCCCCGCCCAGAAACGTCTTCCGCGTAAACTCCATGCCGCCTCCTACTTGGCCCTCACCAGACGGATCACCGTCCCTTGCGCAGGCGTGACCGCTCTGCTCGCCCCGTAGCAGAGCCCGTCGGCGTGAAATGCGAACGCGCCGCTGCCGACGTTGCCGAAATACCGGTTGCGGACGGAATCGTAGACCATCCCGACGCCGCCGACCTTGCACGGCAGGACGCTGCTGACCGGCGTTCCGCCGGTCGTCTTCACCGACAGCGAGTAGAACTTCATCGGGCTGATGTTCCAGAGAATCTTCGGCGTTCCGCCCGACATGTCGTTGGCGGCGAACAGGTAGGCGCTTCCGGCGCAGGTGAAGACGTCGGCGCAGACCGTGTCGTTGGTGAGCGCCCCGCCGGCATACTCGTACGCGCGCACCGCTGCCGAACAGACGGTACGCACCTTGGCTCCGTATTCGACGGTCAGATTCTGCCGATATTCGCTGTAGCTGCTGTCGTTGAAGTCAAGGCACATCGCCGTGGATCCGCTCGGAGCGTTTTTATCGGTAGAGGAAACCACGATATCACTGCTGTTTGCCGCCGTCCGGCATCCGTACATACCCAGTGCACCGGACA
>Ga0310786_10003353_pt1 | contig 23369 bp, 38 predicted proteins | sample AusTroGonzalo_MG_FD_203881 | JGI IMG/M metagenome (GOLD analysis project Ga0310786, IMG submission 203881) | Bovine rumen microbial communities from tropical cattle in Woodstock, Queensland, Australia - Gonzalo_03 (v2) (version 2) | ecosystem: Host-associated > Mammals > Digestive system >...
TAAGATCTTCCCATTCTTATCCGGGAACTCATAAGTATCAAGTATGTACATAGTGCCTCTAAGTTTAATATTTTGAATCGAGCCTTAAGCGGCTTTATTCCGCCGATTTTCAAATTGACTATTGTGGTCACAAATGCTATACTTATTTCACTGTTAATTGTGACTATATAGTCAGGGCGCTGCTATTCCGGAGCAGCGCTTATTTTTTTATCCTTTTGCCTCAATAACCTGTATCCATACTTTTCCGTTACATTCATCCTCATACACCCTATCCATAAACTCTTGGCATCTTTCACGACTTGACCGATAAACATCTATTACCCTACCCTCTTGAAAGCCTTTTGTTCCCGGTCCCCAATCAAGACATTCATATATGCCGATGATCTCTCCGATTTTGTCATTGGGTAAGCGTTGATATAAGATGATCGTCTTACCGTAGTATTCTTTGCATCCCCCACATATTCCTTCATGGATCTTATCGCCTCTATAACAGGTATCATTCTCACTGGGATATGCTGTAGCATATCCTCGGATCAGCTCTGTCTCTTTCCGAGTTGGCCAACCGCTTACTGTGTCTTTTTCATCACAATAAGCGGCGGCTCTCGCTATAAATAGAGGGGTTAATGGGTTAGCGTAAGAAGTATGGCCTGCTGCCATCGCGATACTTAATATGAGAATGATCATTCCTTTTTTCATTCTTTTCTCCTATGAATAACAGCAAGCCTCCTATGATGATTAGGCTCAATGCAATGACCATCTTATCTATGTGGCCGTATGTCTCCGGGAGTCCTCCCAGTCCTATGATTGCAAGTGCAAATCCGATCTTATCCATCTTTTCCTCCTATCCGAATATGTCAAAGTATCTTCTCAACTGGTCCGTGGCTTGTTGGTACATCTCTGATTCACTTTCAGCTTCTACATCAATGATTAGAGTGCTGTCCTTGATGCCCTTTTGTTGCCATATTCGGATGCGGTAATCTCCGAATATGTTTGTCAGCACTGAGCACTTTAGGTTGTATCTGTGTCTGTATGTCCTATACAGTGAATAAAAATCGTGCATATTCATCCCTTAAGTGTCATGATCTCAACTATCTTTTCCTGTGGAAGATCCAACACGCTAAATATCTGCAACAGATCCGTATATGTGAGTGTCCCGTTATGTATCCGGTCATAAAATGTTTTGCGTGTGATACATAAATGGTCAGCAATTTGAGCCTGCGTGATCTTCCTGACTCTCATGGTCCCGAGTATGTAGGCCATAGTGTCTTCTGTTTTTCTGTTTTCAGGTAAAAGCGTTATCTTTGCCACTCTTACTTCTCTCCATTGCTTCTTCTTTTACTTTCTGCGTACCAATGTAATGCTGCACTGATTTCGAGCATCCATCTTGTTGATGAGAACTGCCATACAGTATCATTTGATTTCTCAGCCTGCTTCGAGTCTTCAAATATGAATTGATACAATTCTTCGATTGAATCATCCTTTACAAGTTCATAATCTTTGGCTATCTGAGGTATCTTGATGTTCATAACCGTCTCCCTTAGTCACAATACGTGTCATTATTCAACAAAAAAAATAGCCTGAACTGTGGTGTCGAAATACTTTGCAATCGCTAATTTGACTTCATCACGTGGTATTCGTTCACCACGCTCATACATTCCAATAGCTGATACGCTTGACCCAACAGCCCTAGCAATCTCTTCTTGGGTTCTGTTGCCTCTTAAATTGATTAGCCTTTGACCTATTGCCTTTGCGTCCATATATTAACCTCCTTTCGCTTGGCTATGGATAGATAATACTATATGTCACAAATCGTGTCAACACATTTTGTGTCATTTGTGCTATAATTTTTTTGGAAGGAGGTATACGTTATGAACGAATATCTCAAATATGGGAAACGATTACGGGAATTAAGAGAAAAACATGGATATACTCAGGAGACACTTGCTAAAGTATTGAATACATCTCGCAGTCGTATTGGAATGTACGAACAAGGTAAGCGTCAACCTGATTTTGAAATGCAGGAGGCTATTGCTGATTTATTTAATGTGACAATCGACTATCTATTTGGCCGACACGATTGTGATGACTCTTTATCATTATTTGTACAAGCTAAAGAGTTGTACGAACTTTATTCAAAGGCCAGTCCTGAGATTCAGGCTGCGGTTGATGCGGTTTTAAGGTCTTCTCAACCGAAGTCCTGATTTCTTCAGCAGCTTTAATGTATAGATCGATAAACTCAATTATGTTCATTCTTCAGGATCCTCATCAGAATGGTAGTTGGCTATAGCCTCTTCTACGATTTCCTTACTTTCTTTTGAGGATTTAAGGTATAGGTTGATAATTTCTAATGCTTCACCGGTCATCATAGGCTTATCTCCTTTCTGACTTAAGTGTAGCATCGGGTATATATAAAAGTACAGTTCTATGTTTGGGCTTTAGTCCCAACTTTGAGAGGAAAAAGTTTTATGAATATGACAAGTAGTAGAGATGTAATAATCCAGCTTAAGGAAGTACAAAAAGAACGGAATCTCAAACAAAGCGATATTATTCGGATGGTTACTGAAAACGGTGATTATGTATCCAAATCCACTGTATCGCGTTTATTTGCTGACGGATCAGAGGATCATCCTGAGAAGTTTCGCTATGAGATAACGCTTCGACCTATCGCCAACGCTCTACTTGATATGGAGACCATAGAAGAAACTGATGATATGGACACCAAAGCTATAAAAACTGTACTAAAGTATAAGATAGAGCGTATCGAGGAACTTGAAAATGAGATTGAGAAGATTAAGGCTTCTCTGGACAAGGAAAAAGTGAAATATCACGAAAAACTTGATAAAGAGCGTGAACAGTTCTGTATATCGCTTGATTATTTTAAGGAACAGGTGCGATTAAAGGATGAGCAGTTGAAGATGTATGTGGAATCTAACTCTCAGCTTGTAGAATTGAATACTAAACTTACGGCTGAGATTCTTGAATGTCCCAAAAGGAAAGATTGCGGAAAATGACTATTGAGAGACTTCCATCAGGATCCTATCGTATCCGGCAAACTGTAGACAAGAAAAGATATTCTGTAACCGTGGATCACAAGCCTACGCAATCAGAAGCACTCAAATTGCTTGCATCGGTTATGGAGAATCAACCATGCCTTAATATCAAGGGTACTGTGATGCAGTGCGTTGAGGGATATCTTGAAAATAAGTGCAATGTCCTCTCTCCGTCTACATATAAAGGATACACTTCTCTTAAAAAGGCTATTGATCCCAATTTTGCAAAAATGAAGATGTCTGATCTGACTCTTCCGATACTTCAACAAGAGGTTAACAGATTCGCCGTTGACCACTCTCCAAAATATACATTGAATTATAGTAGTTTTTTGACCTCTGTAGCACGTTTTGTTGGTTTGACGATACAATCCCCGACCACACCCCAACAAGTGCCTTATGAGCCTTATATCCCCTCAAAAGAGGATATCAAACGCATTGCTGATTCTTTTATGGGTTCAGAATATGAAGTTGCTTTCCTTTTGACAATGAGAGGATTAAGAAGATCAGAGCTGATGGCTTTGACGGTTGACGATGTGATCAAGACTGATACCGGGTACATATTAAGGATCAATAAAGCCAAGGTGGAAGGTGTAAATGGTACGTGGCACGAAAAGACTACCAAGACAATGAAGTCCACAAGGACCATAAAGATATCTGATGATCTTGCTGAGAAGATTATCGATCAGGGATATATCTATCGGCGCTCTGTGGGATATCTTCGTGACCTCTTGGCTAAGAAGCAGGATCAACTTGGAATACCTCACTTCCCTCTTCATGTTATGCGACACTTTTATGTCTCATATTTGTTACAACAGGGCTTTGATAGAAAATATCTTCAAGGTGATGGTGGATGGAAAAACTCATCTGTAATGGAAAAGAGATATCTCCATGCTCTTGAAATGAAAGAAGCCCAAGATCTTATATCTGATTCTCTCTCTTCATTGATCGAATAGTCCGTGGGCATTTCGTGGGCAGATTTTTTGTGTAATATTCTACACATTTGATAAATACGCTACCCACAAAAAAGCCCACAACCGAAAAAGAAAAACCTCTGAATGCCGTATTTATCGACTTTTCAGAGGTTTTTCTGTTATGAGCCACGTGGGAATCGAACCCAAGTGGCATGTCGCTTCATGCCTGTATCTATGCCTCTTTGTAATTTTCGTGGGCATTTCGTGGGCATATTTTCAATATCGCCCTGTATGCCGTTCATTACTATAGCATAGATTTTGATAGCAAATCAACATCATCTTCTCATATCTTCGTGATCTGTTCCCATATACCTATTGTCATAGGTTCTATAGTTATCATACGGAACAACATCATAGGATCCATATCTGGTATATCTTCCCTTGGAATCACGATGATATCCTCTTCCTCTTGCATATGATACATCAGAATCGTATCGCTCTGAGTATCCTTCCTCTTCCATGGCTTCGATTATAGAGATATCCTTAAGATTATCAACAAGCATTGACATTACTTTTACATCTTCCGATGTTGCCATGTTGCCCTTCTGTATGATCTCCTGAATCTCACGTTCAAGCCATCGTTTTGAATCTTCATATACTTTATCCATCTTTTCCTCCTTATGCGATCCTTGTAACAACCAAGTTTGCATTCTGTACATTGATCACAGGTGCAGGTGTATCCGCGCTTACGCTCTCGGATGTGTTTTCAATGCTTACATTGAAGCAGCATCCCTTCGGGACTGTTACAATCGCGGTTGATGTTACATTGAAGTAATTCTCTGATGTTGTACCTGCAACTTCAGCAGGTGTCACGATTGCCTTGCTTGTCAATATAGGCTCCCCGTCAATGGCTACGGCCACCGATATAGGTGCCGGAGCCGTGCCATCTTCAGGAATTGCAATGTTACCGTTGAAAGTTACCTGATATCTTGCAAAGCAATTATTCGTGATTCCGCGGAGAGTTACAAGACCACTACCTTCTCTGTGGAGTACATATCCCTTGGGACAACCTATCGTTGTGTTCAGTAATACCTGTTGATTTGGCTGCACTCTCTGTACCGGGTTATAAGTAAACTCTGCCATAATCACACCCCCTTAGAAGCTACCACAAGCACAACTGTTCTGATTGCATGTGAATATAGGTGTTCTTCCGTAAACGGGAGTTGAAGGAACCGGGCAATTACTTAATCTAGTATACAAAGCGTCAACTTCTGCGGTCTGACCTGCGAGAATCTTCGCGGTCTGCTCGATCTGCGAAGCCTGTCCTCTTGAATACATAAGTTCTGAACGAAGATTCTGATTTTCTCTACGTTCTGCCTGAAGTTCCTGATCACAGAGCTTATCAAGGATCCTCTGTGTACTTGAAGTCTGAGCTGCGATAATATCACGCACGCCCTCACTAAGAGCCTGTCTGTCTGCACAATTCTCGCTTGCAACCGTATACTTAAGGTCTGCGATACCAGTGCTGACAGAGTTGAAGCCCTGTGCATTTGCGGTCTGAGCTGCAAAAGCAGTCTGCATATTGGCGATCTGTCTCGCGTTCTCACCGATCTCAGCCTGTGCGAAACCATTGGCAATATTGGCATTTACTCCTGCAAAGCCTCCGCAAAGGGCGGTCTGTACATCACCGAATCCGCTTGTTACGCTACTCTGAAGTGCTGAGATAGCCTGTCCTGTTGCTGCGTTCTGGAATCCGCTTGTGGTCACATCCACCTGATTCATCCATGGGTAGAGCATTGCACCATCTGCTGCAAGGCCACCCATACCGCCGAAGCCCATGCCGCCCCAACCGCCGCCGACACAAAGAAGCAAGAGGATAATCCATCCCCAATCTCCGCCGAAGCCGCCGAATCCACCGCTACCGTATCCACCCATAGGTGTAACGGGCATTACCATGTCATTGTTCTGTAACATAATTCTTTCCTCCTATAGTTTTTGTAGGTGAGCGACTATCCTCGCGCCGGATAGTCGGTATATACTAAGACTATGCGCACTTGTCTTAATATTTATATTGTTGCTGTATCTGTTGCCTGATATCAGGCTGATTCCACATATTTCTTACATGATTGACCTGTTGCTGATTTACGACTCCCGAATTGAGCAACATCTGAGCCATCTCATCGGGTGTCTGTACGTTATTCAATCCCTGTATCTTGGGATTGATCTTTGATAATAACTGCATAACACTATTGGGTATCATCTTCTCCTTCCTTTCTTCTCGGCTTGCTGTTCAGTCTTCTCTTTATACTGTCAATATCTTCGATAATTCCTCTGATATCTTCCTGAATCTTTGCCAGTGCCGGATCAGATTCTTCCTGAGTGGTAGGATCCTCACGCCTATACACTTCAAGGATTGGTTTGTCTACAGGTGAATAGCCCATAGATTTTACATATATATATGGTGCTACCTCATCCTTGAATATGATTGTGTTCCCCGGGGCAATAGGATAGTTGACTACCATTTCGCTACCCCTTGTGCTCATGAAACTGACCTGTGGCTGTTGGTTCTGATAATACGGATATCCCATTTTCAATCCTCCTTATAATAGTAATATGTAGGTATCTCTCGACTACTATCCCATGCGTCATACACATTTCCGTCTATAACAGTGACGGTATGTGTCCCTGTACAGAGCACATATATTCCATGCGGATTATCTTCTGCGAAGTCTTCAACTGTATAACAATCCGGGCATGTATCCGGGATAATAGCCTTTTTGAATCCCAATCCTTTCAGATATGAAGCCCATACTGCGTTTGAATTGGGTAGATCAGCCATCTCCAATCCTTCCATGCACAGATCCATGTATGCTTTTTCCCATGTGGAATTGGTTGCTATGGCTATGGCTCTTATGACGCAATCGCCTATTTTTCTATTTAATGGGTTTGGATTTGTATATATAAACATATATATATGATATGTCACATATATATAGGTAGAAATAACATAAAAGTATCATTTTGGTATCATTTTGGGCACAAAAAAAGACCTGCCCATTTCTGAGCAGGTCACTTGTTCAATATATCGTATATTTCTTCCTTATATTTCTTGGCTAATCGCTTTGTTTGAACCGTTGACAGTTTTATCTCTTCACTTAATGGCTCAAACTTTATTCCATCCACATATTTGCGCTTCATGAGAATCCTGTCGCGCTCTGAATGTACATATAACTCGATCAGCTCTATGATTTCGACATTAGTTTTATCCTCAAAGGGATTTTTCATCTTATGCCCTCATTTATACAATGCAGTCCATGTATTCTTTCCTATTATCCCGTCTGCCTTCAGGTGATGGTCTGATTGGAATTGTCTTACGGTCTCCTTTGTCTTTGGTCCGAAGTCTCCATCTACAGTAAGTGGATAACCTTTCACAACAAGCCTTCCCTGTGCGATCTTTACCCATTCACCATGAGAGCCTTCTTTGAGTACAGGCATCACACTCGGAGATATGGTTGTGGTAGTTTCATAATTATCCAGTGACATTACAGTATGATTGCCTTCTTTCAGCAGGATATCCCCTCTCTTAAGGTTGTTGTGTTTTGGAGATATGAATTGAATCACATCATATGCCCCGGACTCTTTGAATCGTGTCCGCATGGTTCTAGTATGTGGAGCATTGCCCTTATAATTGATCTTGACTCCGGCACATAATGCACATGCTGTCATAAAGGAAGAACAATCGCATTCCGTGTCTTTATTGAGATTCATATACTGCCAATTTAGAGCCTCTAAGTCCTTAATGAGCTTGTTGCGATCATTTTGATCGTATCCGATGTGATCATTGATACAGATAGCCTCGCAAGCCTTTGCTGATTTTTCGGCTATGTCTTTGCTTTTTGGTCTTAGAATATAATCCCAGTTTTTATCATAATATGTACGGATGCAGACCTCTTTCCCGGTCTGATCACCATCACGGCCATTCTTGGCTTTGTTGTTTTCATCTATGGAAGCATGTCCGATTCTCATATTATAGTCCTATTATGTGAAGCACAAACGCGACAATAGCAGTGATCACCGCTGCACCAACAGCCCATACAAACTTTTCCCAATTTTGAGCAGGTTTAGTCTCGATCTTATCTATCTTATCGCCTTGTTTTGCAATCTCCTTGCTCATGGTATCTATATTTACCGCTAACACTTTGACAGAACTGGTCAGCTCTCCGATCTTCTCAACAGAATCTTCTAGTTTTTCAATTCTGTGATTCTGTCGCTTATTCTCGGCATCAATACGCTCAACAAACTCTTTATGTACTGAAACTGTCACATAATCATCCATATATCACTCCTTCTCAATCTTTACGTCTATAGAATTGACCGCTTTACCATCCACCCATGCTTCACAGAACGCATAAATGGCGGCTGATAATATACCGCATACAGTACCAATGATGATAACTGTCTGATTGTCTGTAACGATACCACTTATGCTTGTTGCGATAGAGCCTAAAAAAGCCGCAACGCATATCCAAAACTTACGTGATTTAAGTTTGTCCATATATACCTCCCAAGAAAGGACGGGGACAAGATGCACTCCTGCCCCCATGAATGAGAAAAAAGTAGGAATCGTCAAATTAAAACGTGACACCCAAAGCCACCTTCAATGGATGCCACGTTATATATAAAGCCTTATGGCTCTATACCGTTTTTTGTCTTTACTTCTTTATGAAGTTTGAATACCTTTATCACTCCACACGTTAGACATTCACCGCCGAATGTAGAAAACATACAAGTGGTTAGCGTATCGTTCTGTATTCCAAAACAAGATAAAATAAGCGATACTACTGTATATATCAGCAGAACCGCTATACTAAATATCACGTATGAGGATAAAGGTATCTTTTGTAGCCTGTCCATTATTCAGTGGGTACATCATGTGTGCCACGAATCCACTTGTCAGAGAATACGACATTCAACTGCATATCCAATACTGAAATATCCATGCCAAGAACATCTGCATTGTTGATAGCGTTCTTCATCTGCTGATGGTACTCCAAAAGCATCTCGTCATAAGTGTTGAATGTGAGTGTCTGACCGAGAACATCACCGCTTGTTGTGTGCTTAACCTGAATGTAATTGTACATAATTTTTTCCTCCTTAATGTGTTATATGATTATTCATAAACAAATACTAACTGACCATATACCCAACCGACAGGAACAGTGCCATTAAAAGTAACATTTCCTGTTGAAGTATTGATTGAAACGGTTGCTATTGTTCCACTCGGAGCATTAACAACAGCCGTTGCTGAATATTTAGGTTTGATTGACAATGTTCCTAATGTGGGAGAACTTGCACTTGCTGAAAACTTAACCTGTAAATTGACAACAATCACTTTGCCATATCTTTCAGCCCAACTTGCATTTTGTTCTATTGAGCCACCTGTCGCTTTAGTAAAGAAAATGCCGTTGCCATTTGGTACAGTTTTAAGTTCTTCCGTCAACTCCCCATTAGTCTTTGCATAGGGTTCATAATCAGCATACGTAGCATTGAGGTCGGTGGTTATCATGGGCTTAAATGTAATTGGTGTTGTAATAACAGTGCCCGACTTTATCTTTATTTCAAGTTTGAAGTTATCAGCATTTATATTGTCGCTCTTGTTTTTAACGTAAGCCTGTTCACCATACTCGAACTTGGTGGCATCCCAACTTGTCCCATGATATAAGTACAACATGAAATAATACGAACTAGCCGAACCACCTGTAGGACATCCGCTTAATACATAATCAAGATTATCTATTGGTGCTTTATTACATACAATAAAAGTAGTATCTGCTGATGCAGTTCCCGAAATACTAACTGTGCCATCAGAATTAACAGATGCAGTTATTCCGTTTTCAACAGCACTACTCATTGTATTAGGGCATATATTATACGCCCCGTTCTTCTTCCACTGTTCCTTGGTCATTATGGGTACGTTCTTCCAGTCATTTCCATCATGGACTAAACCATCTCCATTTTTCGGACTTGTCAATGTAACATCATCCATACCTGCAAGGCTAGTAGCGGACTCTAGGTATATAGTCCAGTTTGCGCCCTCTGTAGGCGTTACGTTATGCGTATCATCAATAAGGCAACGCCACTTTGTATTTCCTACTGTCGCTATGTCGTTTTTGACATAATAAGCGTCGGGGTCATATCCACCCCTATCGGTAAATCCTATAAGGTCTAACGCCGTGTATCCTGTCGGTTCAATCATACTTTTTTTCCTCCTTATGAAGCAGTCCTTATATATAAGCGGTTATTTGCTACCGTAAACTCTACTCCTGCATCATCACGCATATACAAGCGGTTGTTTGCTATAATAAAGTGCGGTGTAACAAAATCAGCATAGAACTCAGCGCGGTCGGCTTGTGCTTCAGCTTCCTGAGAACTTGCAAGGGATTGCTGTGAGTAGTAATAGCTATTATCTGTATCTTCACCAGTTCGGGTATTTGTTCCACCCTTGGCATATGATTCTGACAATGTAGCGGCTGCTTCAGCATCATCTACATATTCAGGGATGTCTGCTATATATTCAGCAAACTCTTCTTCTGTTCCTTCATAACCACCTTCTACGGCATAATCATATGCGGATTTGCCGTTTGTCACTTGGAATGTGCTTGTTGATCCGTCTGAATACAAGATGGTGTATGTATCAACATCTCCCGAAGTACTTGTTTTGGTGATTGATTCGATTCCTTTAAGATCGGAAGCCTCCTCCATGATTTCCGCCAACCACTCTGACAAATCATTGTCATATATGTCTGATCCGTGAGTGTTCGGCGTGATTGTATCAGGCACAACTTCAATGGAACATGAAAGTGTTGATTCTCTTCCTGTATCACCTAAAGGAAACTTAACATCAATTAGCTCTTTGCCCGGCACCTGTAATTCATTTCCGACAAGCGTATAACTGTATGATTGAGATTCAACAGTCATATCAGCCATAACAGCCGCGCCATCAGGTCTTCTGAATACAATTTTGGGAGTCGTTGACGAATCAAAGACCGCAACGCCACCATTGAACACATTGACAACTATCTTTATACCTGAATCGCCCTGTTTGAGTCTCAAACTTGTGTTTACGATTCCTGTATTTCTCAGATCTAATCTGATTGTGTATACCATCTGTTGCATACTTATACCACCTTCCCGGTAATGACATAAGAATTATTGATATTCTGAAGCATTACCACATCATTGACTGTAGGAGTATATGAATCAAGCCGTTTGTATGGCTTTTGACTCGGTGTACTTTCACCGTAGAACTGTATGAACACATCTGATCCGCTTATAGATGTTACAACAGCCATTTTTGTGCCCTTTTGTTCTGTTTCTCCGGCTTTTGATATTGTTTTGTATAAAAGATTGCTGATCAGGCTCATACATTCACCACCTTTTCACACCTGTGCTTCATTGTTCCACCTCTCGACAGATCCATCTCCCATCCAACTTCTATATATTTGTTGTTTATTCCGTATGATGTCACAGCCACCAACAAACAATTCTTGAATCCATGTCCCGGCATGTTCAAGGTTGTAAACTCCAATGTTTCTACCGATTGCATTTTCTCAGCGGCAATCTTGCGAACATAACTATCCAGATCAGCTTGTGAAGCAATATTATCAATCGAAGCTGAGTCAACTATTGTTCTGCCGCGACTAACTGTGCTATAAGGACTTGCCGGATCTGTATTTGTATATGTAGAAATCAGATACGTTGCATCAGGATTCTCAACATATCGAATAAACTTGTTTGGAACTTCAAACTTGTTTGTACTATTAGCCAATCCATCAATGATGATTGATTGTTCACTATCTTCATACACCCGTTCAATATTTCTGACTGAATACTCGACATATTCATTCATATGTCCGATTCCGTTTTCATCAAAATACAAAGGATTGTATGAGATTGAGGCCATAAGATCATTGATGATTTTCAGCTTTTCCGTACCAATCTCCCACTCTAAATCACTCGGATTCGTCTTGGTGCTTGCTTCAACATCTACTTGTGTGTACATTGTTCCGGCAATCTGCGAAGCCAGTGAAGTGTATATGGCGTTTGTAGCTGCGTATATTCTCGAATCGCTCTTATCATCAAGGGCAATTTTTCCAAGATCGTACCCGGTAATCTGAATGATTGACATATTATTCTGGTAATTTTCAGCCGGATTGACCAAAAACTTACCTAAAGGCCATTTCACGATGTCGTTTCGATATCGTAAGCACATCCACGGTATAAGATAAAAATCTGTGCTTGTCAGGTTAAACAGATCACTCGCTCTGGTACTTCCTGTGAATGTCCTCATGACATTATTCCCAGAATCAAAAGATACTTGACCATCTTCGATTTCAAGATAGCCAAGCATCTGATTTTGAGTATTAAATATTGTATATCTGTAATATACTTCGCGGCTGTTATCATATAGAGCCTTTAACAGTTCCGCTTCTGTATATATTCCGGTTGCTATGTTCATATGACAACACCTTCATCATCTGCGATTCTTGTAAGCACGAATTGAATTAAACGACCACCACCAACATAAGCGCCTTCGTCTTCAATGCTTAAATCACAAGCATAATATTCATGATCACCCATGTAATATACTTTCGGAGCATTCAGATTGATATCACTTAAACGGTCAAGATCTTCATGTCTTACATAAGCGGTGAATGTTCTTACACTGTTTATCCATTCACCCATCTCTTTTACCGGGTATTTTCGCCCAAGGCAATTATAAAGTGTCCTGTCAGCTTCATCTGTTTTCACAAGATTAAAAATCGCATTCGATGACAATGACAGATCAAGGAAGTTTGTAAGATCACGACCATCCTGAATGACTGCCTCTTTTACTCTAACTTCTACCGGCGTGAATGCACCATCGGCATAAGCCACATTGTAATTTCTGAGAGAGTATTCATAGTATGTATTTCCTTTTGCCGTGTAATCTGTGAAGATTCCGCCTGTATATATTCCGATTATTTCAATGTCATCAGATCCCACAATCCTTCTGACTACATACGTCTTTTGTGCTGACGGTGCAGGCGTTCCGCTTATTTCCACTCCGTATTTATTATTGACCGATATAAATATGTTGGTAGGTGCGGCTACACTTGACGGATTGAGTGTGAACTGTGCAGATCCCCAATCTGAATATATTCCGTATATGTTCAACTCTCTCACTTCCACAATGTATGTACCATTCGGAAGCATTTTTGTGATCTGATAGCTTTGAGCATTTCCAACTAATAACCCCGATGTATATACAATGTTCTGTTCTGCATCCTTGATTCTAATTTCAAAGGCTGCTTGATTTGAATCAGACCATGATACTGTAGGAATTGAGTTATTCGACACTCCTGTAATTGTAGGCGCGGCATCCTGTCCGATAGCATTGAAATCAGTCAGTGGTGTTCTGATTGTGTACCCGTTTTCGAGTGTTTGTTCAATATAGTATTCATATGCATCTATATCAAACGTATTGGCAGCAATCTCTACATAATTATGATCATTTGTTTCGGATATGCTTGTATATCCTGATGTTCCTTTTTTTCTGTATTTAAGTACATGCGACTTTAAGTATGTAGGACACTGAATTGCATTTTCGCTTTTGTAAGTATAGCCAGACCAATAGTACTTCGTAAAAAAAGAACTATACATAAGATTGATTTGTTGAGTCACATTATCAAGTACATATATATCATTTCTTCTTTCTTGATTATACTTACTTCCATTTACATTCCATGAAAAGATTTGTGATGTGTTCTTTTTTATTGCTACATTTTTAGGATATACCGGCTCAATAAAAGAACATGGAAAATCTGTATCAAAATCAACAGATAATGAGACAGTTGATACTGTAGCCGAAGATTCTGTTGTTATACACAAAGCAACATATTTTGCTCCACAGAAGTCAAGTAGATTCCATCCTGTATTGGTTGCTCTATATGTGGTACGTCTACCAAATCCACTGCCACCTACTGCAGGATCATATATATATGTTCCTGCGATTTTGCCATATGACACTTTTTTATTTATATGATCACATCCGGCATCAAAATATTCACATGGATTTGTAAAACACGGAACAAGTCTGTGATTCGATCTTACGCCACTCGTAATATATAATGATACATTGTAATACGTTCCTGTATGAAATCCAATGTAATTACTTGGTATTTCAAAAACAAAAACCGCTGATCCTGTTTCATATCCACTTGTCACTATATATTCTTGATCTCTTTGATCAACAGTGAACTCATTATATCCACCATTGTCATAAGTAGCATCTAATACAGTATTTGTTCGAGTAAGATAAGCCGATCCAACTAATTGAAGCGGAACTGATACATTTGCCATTTTCTACCTCACACATCCGGCAGAAGTTTTGAGTCCTTCAACTGCTTCCACAACATCATTGATTGACTTCATTCTGCTCATATCCATGTTCATGTTTACGTTGTAGGTGTTTCCGCCTATGCTTGTGCTTTGCTGATTATTGTATATTCTGCTACCTGTCGGAAGATCTACCAACTCCGGACCTTCCTCACCTACCCATGTCAGACCACCCTGCCAGTATGGTGTGCCCTTTGCGTTTCGGCTGTGTCCGCCACCGCTTGATGATGGATTGTTATTGCTACCGAATAGGTAATTAAAGAAGCCTGATCCGCCTGTTAACTGTTGCCATTCCTTGTAATCATCAATAACCTCTTTGATTGCCAAGGCTAAAGCCGCCAAAGCCGCAATCAAAAGGAGTATCGGGGCCGCTTGCGACTCAAAGGCCGCCGTAGCCATACCCATGGTGGTCATCATAGTAGTGTAGATCATTCCTACCGCGCTTATGGCAAGCGATAAACCTATGATGGTTGCGGTTAAAGTCGCAACGATCATTATTATCTGCTTTGTCTCCGGGCTTAACTGTGTCAAGAAGTTCGTCACCGCAGTGATTGCCGGGGCGAATGTTGCCATCAATTCAGCAGCGGCAGTCATAAAAGAAGCTTTCATTGCTTCAACTGATTTTTGAGCTTCAACAAGTGACTGTATATCTTCATCCGATACGGCAATGCCTAAATCTTGGAATTGGGCAACCATTGTCGCTATTCCTTCTGTTCCCTGTTCGATCATGCCATTTAAGTCTTTGGCAGAATCTCCGAATACCTTAAGTGCGGCCTGTGACTGCTCTGTACTGTTGGTCATTTGATTGAGAGCACCAACAACATCAAAGAATACCTGTGTTGTATCGCGCATATCACCGTTTGAGTCTGTGATAGCCACATCCAACTGTCTGAACAGTGTATATGCTTCTCCTGTTCCTGAAGCCGCCGAAGACATGGCTCTTTGTAGGCTTGTCATAGCACTGGATACGTGCTCCATATCCGTGCCTGTCTGATTTGCCACATAATTGAGCGCCTGTACTGCCTGAGTGCTCATTCCTGTCTCTTGTGCCATGGTCTGAACAGATTTTGCATATTCCATTGATGCACGTTCAACAGCCATTACACTCTGAGCGACTGAGGACAATATCTCAATGCCGTTTTTGAACTGCTGAGACATGTCCACTACTGCATTTCCTGCTTCCTTGGCAGAATCTCCCATATCTTCAAGGCTTTCACTTGCCTGATCTACGTTTGATTCTAAATCTTCAAGGTTATCATCCAGTTTATCTATATCTCTATTGGCATCTTCTATTCCTTTGCTGAACTCAGAAGAATCAAGATCCAATACTATAGTCTTCTTAAATGCCATATTTTCACCATCCGGGAATCTGTTTCATGCTTGTTATCTGTTCTTCAACCTCATGTATGCCATATCTGCCTTGTATCTCATTTGTATACATATTGAGGATGAAGTTGATTTTTCTTAAAGGACTCCGCCAAAAATCCTGCTCAGACATTCGGAGCCGTACAACATACAGATAATATGCTTCGTCTATTCCAAAGTCGATTTCTGAAGTGTTGCCATGTACTGAGCCGATAGTTTTTTTAGGTTTTCTCTTCCCTTCTTGTCCAATCCACTCATTATTGAGTCCGTATACATTGATATGATCTCTGTATAGCTTGACGGTCCAAGTATTCTTGTCAACTGTCCTGCTTCCTCAAAGGTGAATGTATCATCATTGCTTTTTATACCACCATACAGGACAAGCTGACACATCTTTGCCTGTGTGATCTCTGTCCAGTCACAATTTAGTCGCACAAGCTCTTCCTGTATATATGACATTGAAAGCATATTGAAACTACATATATATGCTTTATCTTTCAATTCAATCTTAATCTCATCAATAGGGGCTACTTTGATAGTTTTCAATGAATAATCTCCTTTATAAAAGAATAAGGGGTAAGTGATTTAACTTACCCCTTTGTGATCTTAAGCTGAAGGCGTGGGTGCTATAGGAGCAACCGGGCCATTATCAAACCAATGGTCAGCCTGTCCCTGTGTGAAATCAGGGTTAGACAGATCAGCAAAGTATCTCAGCATATCATCATATACGCGCTTTACAAAATCGATTTCGATCGTATCCGTTGAGTATGTGATGTTCTGCTCACTCTGTTTGAGATCTGTGTTGATAGGCTTCGGTCTGCCCTTAAGCAACCATGTATACTCTGACTTGCCGTTTGTCTGCTCTGTCTCATAGCCAAAAGCAATATACTTTGTGGCCTGATTTGCCGCTGACTCCTGAACAACACCATCAGACACCTGTAAATTATATATTTCCTGTCTTACCTCAATCGGTACTTTGGTATTCTTGAAACTTACGGTAAGACCTGTCAGCTTGCTGTATGAATCTACCTTTGCACCGTTGCCGTACAGTTCGCCGGAAGATACTGAAGGTGTGATTGATATCTCCATGGCTTCGCCAAAAGTTTTGACATCACCATAAGCAACACCCTCGGAATCATCCTGAGTTAAGATACAATATACAGGATGCGTTATATTGATTTTATAACTCTGTGCACTTTTCTGCATCTTAATCATCCTCCTTGGTTATAATCTCTGTGGGAATTGAAGCTCTCCACATATTTGCATCTTCTTCATAAGTATAATCGGGATCTGATGCGGTCATTCCCTGAGTCGCGCATATACTCTTCCATAGTGATATGGCAGAATTAACGCAATCCATCTTGTCCACATAGAACAATTCAACATACAGTGATGTTTTTGTTGTCCTGACCAAGCCATCACCCTGTAGACCACTTGTGAGCCATGGGACTAAGGCATAGGATCCATCGAATACCGGGGTATTCTCTTCAACATATGGAATACTTAACAGATCTTCAATTAAGTCTCTCAACTCACGCATCTTTCCGCACCGCCTCTTCAAGATATTCATCTATAGTAGATTCAATCATTCCCTGTGCTCTGGCCATAGCCTTTTCAAGAAAATGTATCCCTGAAATCCAGTCTCCTGTTGTCTGTTTTCTGCTTTTTTTGAAGACATGGCCATCATTAACCCATCCCCACTTATACCCGGTGTCTTTTCCACCGTACACAGACACATATCTGTTTCCAGTTTTTTTACTTTTTCCTACCCAGTATTTGACATCATCCTTAAGGTGAATGTGTTTTTTTCTTGTGGATTTTCTGACATCTACTTTCTTTTCACTTCTTGGAAGAGCATTCTCCACCTGTAGTTTAAGAATCGCGCCAACATCAAAAAAAGCCTGTTCCATCTCATCATCTATCAAGACTCTGAGAGTTAGAACTTCCTGTTTTAAGCCTTGAATGGCATTTTGATATTCTAAGCTTGCTCTCATCCTACAGTTATCTCCATAGAATAATCATTTTTGGTGTATACCCTGATGATATTACGCTCCTGTCTATCAACCACAATCCTTGTGGGTTCAAAAACATCTCCGTCTTCATTTGTTACAACGGCTCTGGCATACTCTGAAGGCAATACATCAACTATATTTCTCGGCTTAAGATTGGATGTGTAAGCTTCATAGAACTCTGTACGCCTTACAGACTTTACATCAGCCCATAATTCAGTTTTCTTTTCGCTTATGACTTTTACACTCGAATCAGCCTTGTATTTAGTTATCAGTGTGACCTTCTTATTGCGCATAATATCCACCGTGTAATGATAACGCATCACGCTTGTGAGTATAGTTTTTCAGATATCTTTCTGCTTCTCCCCCATAATTGACCATATATCGAGCATATAAGCCAATACAGCCAATTATTTGAGGATCTGCAAGCATTACAGCCGGATAGTCCCCTGAAGCATCAACAGTCAGGATCCCAACACGTGCCATATCATTCAGACCATCTTCAATGATCTGTTGTATATCTGAATCCCTATCATCACCAAGTATGTCCAAAAATGATTTGATCTGTTCCAGTAATGTTTCCATAAAATCACCGATTATAGTAAAAGGGAGAGGGATAATCCCTCTCCCGGATTATGTACCTTATGCAGATACAGGTATACCGTTGGCAACCTTAACGAATGCCTTATCAGCTACTACACCGATACCGACATACTGGCGGCCTACAAGCTTTACAAGATCCTTCTCAGCAAGCGAGAGATCATCATACTTGATTGTGATTCCATCGCCTTCAGGAAGGTTTGCAAGTGCACCGTATCCGAAGTCTCCGATGATCATGTATGTCTGTCCTGATGTTGCTGCTGAGATTGCAGGAAGCTTGTCAGTAAATACAACTCTGTCTCTAAGTCCGTCAAACACATCCACATTGTACTTAGCATTGAGACCAAGGCCAACAAATGCGGCATAGGTCTGTCTGTTCATAGCAAGGTAGAGGTTGCGTGCCTGTCCTGACAGAAGTGCTACAGCCTTAACGATTGTGTCAACTGCCGGAGTTGAGCCGTCAAAGATCGGTACACCCACTGCTGAAGTTGTAGCTGTTGCAGGTGAGTTGTTGATTGCAGCTATAAGGATCTCTTCAGCCTTTTCAACGATCTTCTTGGCGATTTCCTTGTAGAGATATCCAACTGTGTCAACGGTTGTTCCGCTGATAGCCTCATCTGAGACTGTGATCCACTTCTTGATTGAAGCGTTTGTGATCTCAACAGTACCGATCACTACGGTTTCCTCATTGGGAGCATCAGCTCCTTCTGTATGAACAACCGCGCCGGTTGCTGAATACTCAAATCCGATCTTGACATTACCCTTGAAATATGACTTTCCGACAAGATTCATGAGCACGTTCTCTTCCCATGCGGTCTTGATCTCTGTTTCAAGGAATGTAGGAATCGGAACTGTGCCGGATACGTTGGTTGTCAGAAGTGCTCTACACTCTGAATCGTCACCTGTTCCTGCCTTGATCATGTCAAGATATGCCTGCGCATACTCTTTTGAACTTCTTACCTCTTCATTGTCCTGCTTCTTTTCCTCTGCTGCCGGAGTAGAACCCTGTACCTTCATATTTGCAACCATATCAAGAGTCTTCTGTCTCTGAGCTGCACGTGTCTCCTTTGCTGCCTCGATCAGCTTGCTTCTCTGCTCCATAAGCTCTTCTGTTTCCTTAGAAAGAGCCTCGACATCTGCACCATCTTTCATGATCTCTTCTTTGATTGCTGCCAGTCTCTCTTCGATTTCTTTCAAAGTCTTCATTTTTATAATCCTCCTAATGTGATCAATGTGGCTGTTCTTACAGCCTGTTCATGTAGTTTCTGCGCACTAATCTCCTTAGCCAAATCATTGATCACTCCGTCAACGAATGAACGCGCCTGTATATTTGTATTGTCATTTGCCGGAATAGATACGGCGCTGACATCAAATATCTTTTTGATAGATGTATGTACGATTGTCCTACGTGCTTCATCGTAGAAATAATCTCCCGGAATGAAGCCCCAACTCATTTTTGTAATGAGTCTGTTGGCAATCTCTTCGTACATATTCCTTGCGGCTTCAGACTTTGATAAATCTGCTGCCATAAATAAACCAACTTCATCAGGCTCAACTATAAGTGTTCCTGAACTGTTGCGTGCAAATACCTTCCCGGAATGATCAAACTGCATTATTACATCCCTCATATCCGTACCTGCGAAACAACCGCGCCTGAACTCTTCATATATTGGGCCGTCTGAATCCTCATACAATATGTAAGGCTCATACTTTGCTGCATAACCTTCGACATAATATGATGATTCTATTCTCTTTTTTTCAACCTCAAAAGACATGGGTTGAAGTTCTCTATACTGTCTGTCCTGTAGTATCGGCATCTTCGCTCATCTCCTTTTCATAATTGTCTGCATCTGTATACTCTAGGCGTATGTATCTCACATCTCCATTCGGCAACGGTGACATATTGAATATCTCACGGCCATCATTCAATGTGATCATTCCTCTATCCATCAACTGTGTAACAGTTTTCAGCTTTTCATCGTTGCTTAGATACTGCATTCTATTTGCGGTAAACATGATTTTTTCGCCACGTGCGATCTGCTCCGGCAAAAATGCCATATTCGTGTGAACAAGTGACATTTCTATCGCAAAAGGCTCAATTTTTCCCTCATAGTAGGCATTCCACTCGGAAGAATTGAACTTATTGCGAAGAATACTCTCATTCGTACCAAAATAATCGAATACGTTATCCCTGATCTGTTCCATCTGTTTCGGATCTACAGTGTAGGGATTTGATGTGATTTGCTTTATTTCTTCATATTTTTGATCAAAAAGCATCACACCGCCGTGATTTTTGGTCGAAAGATTCTCCTTGATGAATCTGTCACGCTCGGCGGCTATATCATCAGCCTTGTATGAATTGGCAAGTTTGGCAAGAAATCTGATCGCTGCTGAGTTTTTGACACCTTCCTTGATGCCTTCATTGTTGGTGTGAATCAGCTCCATTGTCGGTTTCATCACATTGTTGCTTTCTCCGAACAGTTCATCTCTGTACTGCATCTGATTCAGGATCCCGACACGATCAAGTTCTATTGCAAACTTATTCTGATCATTCATCGTGTATCTGAGATATGTTGTATTGTTTACCTTGATCAGTTCGGATTTTTCTAAAATACATGGATAAAAGCCTATTGTATTGCCTTTTTTGTCCTCTATCGGTGCTATAAACACCGTATTGTCTACCATATACCCGGTTGCAAGCCTATAGAGATACTTTTTTGTATCCATAAGGTTGTTGGGCATATTTTGAAGATTGAGCTGAAGTATCTGACTTCCATTGACTTCGGGCTTTAATTTGCTCACATGTGTTGCAAACGAATGAATCGCCGCTCTGGTCAACTCCATTTCATACAATCCACCTTCATATGTGGTGAATCTTGGAGTATAGGCGTTGAGCATTTCAAAATACTCTTTCAATCCTTTCTCAACTGTTTCTGCGATCTTATTTCTTCGTGTGAAAATACTCATGATCTTAGCCCTTATTCATGGTGATGAATGAATCTTTTTTGTCCATCAGCACCTTATATGCGCATAAAAGTGCAACTGTACCATCTATTCTTTTACGTGAATCCAATCCCTTGACGGGCTGAATGTTTCCATTCACATCGGTCTTGGTCTCTGTGTTTATCAAGCACCATTTAAGGACAGGATTGTTATCATATACAATGTTGTGTGCTTTGAACTCGGCGGCCAGATTCTTCATGGGTTCTGATAATGTGATGGTTCCCTGTCTGACCTTGATCATTGCATTCTGTCCGAATGTGCCCTTGAAACTTCTTAGCAAAGAATCATCTATATGCCATGGATCATATCCGATGAACATGGTATATAAGTCCTCTTTCTCTCTCAGTTCTTCAAACCAGTCAAGAAAGATTTTTTTATCACATTTATTACCCGGATGTGTCCGCATGTATCCTTGGTCTATCCATAATGAATATGGAACACTATCACGTTCACGCCTGTTTCCTGACTTTTGCGACTCTTCCAGTACGCTTTCAGGAATCCAAAACATACATTTTAGGTAAATCTTGGGATCATTCGGTCTTTGCATCAGTGCAACGGCTGCATTCAGATCTGTTGTATCAGCCGCATCAAATCCACCGATACAATAGTCAAATCTGATATCACTGACTTCTTCGTTGTTGATATCTTCAAATCTAAGCCATGAAGACACGGAAGTCTGCTTCATGTTGAAGTCTTTGACCATGACCGTGGGCTTAAAACTCGGATCATCTTTGGCTTTTTGTACCATTTGCCTTAGATAATCGAGTGATTTGATGGTTCCTAACCCCGGATTTGCCTTGATCCACATTTCTTCCTGATCCCATTCAGAAGGATCATCAAGCTCATATATGAGCGGTAAAAACCGCTTGTTGACAATTTTTCCCGATATTATGTCGGAAGCGTAGTCATATTGAGCATCAAAGATGTTTTCTCTGACAAATCCATTTGTTGTTATGCAAAAAAGCAATGGTTGTTGTCTTGCTCCCATTGCTTGTTTGATCAAATCATATATATCTCTGTTTTTTATAGCTGCCAGTTCATCAATCACACCACAATGAACATCAAGACCATCAAGACTGTTGGAATTGCTTGCCAATGCTTTTATAAATCCCATGTTATACGGGAAGTATAGGTCTGCTGTCCTTTTTTTGATGTGTTTTTTTAGCATTGGGCTTTGCAGTCTCATTTTGTTGGCTGCATTAAAGCCTAACTTCGCCTGATCCAACATCGTAGCGACATTGTAGATCTGTGGTGCTCCTTCATCATCATTTACCAACATATCCAACTCAACCGCTGCGGTCTCTGTTGTTTTTCCGTTTTTACGGCCCTCGATAGTCAGAGCTTCGTTGTATTGTCTCAGGTCATTATCATCTACAAATCCGAATATTGCCTGAAAGCGTGCTTTTTGAAATAACTCTAATTGTAGCGGTGTTCCTATTTTTCCTGACGGCAATTTTATAAACTTCTCAATGAAGTCTATATGTCTTTGTGCTATATCAAAGTCAAAATGGAACTCATCCGGCTCCAAAAAACTTTCCATCAGCATCTCAGACACGCGCTTCATTTTCTCACAAGCAACTATTTTACCGTCAAGTATGCCGCCAAAATATTGCTCGAACTCCGTCATATAATCACCTTTTCAAAAATGTCATAAGTTCATCGCTTGTATCTTCGGCCTTCTTCCCGACTATATCATAGATTTGCTTCATGACTGTGTTGTAATTCTTGACAAGTGCAATATATACTTCGCCTTCGGAACTCTTTTTGAGTCCGAACTGATTGGCTCCGTTCTTATACTCTTCAGTCCATCCCTTTTCCTTAAGACTTTTCTGAAGCTTGTCAAGTTCGCATTCCATAAACTTGGCTTTGTCCAGTAATGCAATAGCAAGTTGCTTACTTGCATCCGGCAAGTTCTTAATCTCTGCGCTGACTTTTGAAAAACTACTTTTCATATACTACACCCCTTGCAACTTTTTTACTCGCAAGATTTGAAG